>FTJM01000048.1_pt1 | contig 17605 bp, 21 predicted proteins | sample 1658941 | NCBI WGS metagenome assembly FTJM01 (sample SAMEA3914876, study PRJEB12502) | metagenome | biome: forest; material: soil | place: USA | collected 2011-06-22 | depth 0.3 m
CCGCTGCCGACCGTCCACGAGGAAGTGTTCCTGTGGACTGGCTTCCGATCCTTGCGCCCCTCGCGGCGATTGTGGCCGCAGTTATCGCCGCCACAGTGGCCCGCCGGAATGTCCGAAAGGCGCCGCACGAACAGCTCGAAACGCTGATACAGCTCTATCGGGACTGGCCCGACGAGCTTGAGGGGAGAGGCACGATCGAACGCCAGATCTCGCTCCAGCTGGCGGAGTTGCGGGTCGCATCCGACGACGCCGGGCAACCTGATGCCTCATCGGTTGAGCACGCCGCCGAACAACGCGTGCTCGCACGTGCTCGCCGTCTACTGCTCAATCGCACCCTGGCATGGGTGCTCGTCGGCGGCAGCCTGGTGTATTCCCTCATTGTGAGCTTCTTCTACCCAGACCACTACCCGTACTGGGCCTACGTCTCAGGCATGACTGCACTGATTACGGGCGGCACCATCTACTTCCTTAGCTACACCCCTCTGCTTTTCGCGGTGCTCCGCAGACGGCGGGGCAGCGCTGGCAGTAGTTCTCAACACGATTGATCGCCGACCCGACATCCCATATGACCCAGCGATCCCTGCTGCGACCCTGCGCTGTTCAACAACCGGGCGATTTCCGACACTCGGGATCCGGCGGGATAGCCGATCTACACCGGATCGGGCAGTCGTCCGCCCAACTTCTGCCAGTGCTCGACGAGATCCTGCTTGACCGGCTTGGCGAGTTCGTCCTCCAGATCTTCGCGGACTTCCTCGACCTTCGCGGCCATCGATTCCGCCACCCGCTCGTCCAGCTCGCGAGACCGTTGCTTCCAACCGGGCGCAAGCACTTCCATGAGATTCTCGCTCGGAAGGTCCTGGAGCCTTGGCTTCTCGAGTTGAAGCAGCTCCACCAGCCAAGTGAACGAAACAAGATCCGTCCCCTTGACGACGATCCCGGCACTGCATGGCGCGCCGTACCGGAGAGCGAGGCGGATCACTGCGGGGTGAGATTTGAGTCCCTCCGCCGGCTTCCATTCCAGCACGGCAAGGTCGGCCGCCCCATGCTCCAACACGACATCCACGAAGTGCTCAGGAAGGTCGATCCAAGAAGGTGGCGCTGTAGGTCGAATCAGGTAGAGCATCCAGTCCTCACCTTGTCTGTTGATGTAGCGCCCACCAGGAATCCGGCGTAGCTCGGTATCGAGAACAGATTCTGAGATACCCGAACCCTGCGGGTCTCAGCGGGGGCCTCGCCGCCACACAGTTGTCTCGAAACCAAGGTTTCAAGACGCCCGAGGCTGCGATGCGCGGACACCGCCCATCGACTCGGTGAGGTCCTTAGGCTGGGTCGGGTGAGTCAGCATCCGGACCCGTGCGGATACATCGACCCGGCAGAGGGCGAGCGCATGCGCGCCGCGCGCGCCGAAGCTCAGGCATACGTCCAGCGCATCCGTGACGATGTTGCAGCCGGCCGATACCTGCCCCGTCCCCGGAAGTGTGGGATGTGTGGGGAACCTTTGAGCGAGAGCCGGTTCAACGGTTTCTGCTCGCGGCGATGCTGGGACTTCCGCATGGCGGACCTCAAGCAGCAAGAAGAGAAACGACAGCGGGAGCTGTGGCTGATCTACCGGTACGGCTGGGGTACCCAGTGGCGCGGCGTCGCGTCGGCCTGAATGCCCCAGGCCCTAATGTCGACGAATCGATCAATTCCCGGACGCCTGTCACTGAAAGTTTCCGTCAAGTTTTCTTGACGATTCGTCGAGAAAACTTACCCCGTCAAGTAAACTTGTCGTATGGGGATACCGCACTTCGAAACCACCGAATCCGGCTGGCTTCCCGCCGACTCCGACATCGACGCTGTCCTGCGTGGCGGAGACGAGCACGCTCTGCATGCGGCATGGAACACCTTCCACCACATCCGGTTCACGCGAGAGGCACTGGCGAAGCTGGAATCCGGCGGGACCGAACCCGAGGCCGATCTCGCGGCGTACTGGCGGGACGAGATCGCCTCGCTCGCCGACGTCACACCCTTGCAGGCCCTTCAGGCCAACCGCCGTCTGGTCAACCTGCTCACCGGCCGCCGGTGGTCGGTGATGCGGCTCGCCCGTGAGACCGGTGCCAGCTGGTCGACGATCGGGGCCGCGCTCGACATGACCAAACAAGGCGCACTCGACTGGTACCAGCGCAAGATCGCAGACCAAGAGAAGTACGTGCCCGAGTTCCACGACACGACTCGCGCCCGCGCCGTGCTGGACGAGTAGCCCACGTCAACTCTCGGCCAGCAGGTGCAGGCTGGAGTTCGCCTCGGCGAAGGACTCGGGCAGCTCCACCGCGAAGTCGGAATTCGCGCCCCGAGCGCAGCCCGCCGCCGCCAAGAACAGCGGAAGCGGTCACGGAACGACGAAGTAACCGCACAGCAGAACGCCCGCAGCCATTGGCTGCGGGCGTTCGATTCTGGACTCGGGGCTGGTACCGGCCGGCCGCAGCCTCGTCGCGGATGCTCTGCACGTAGGCCGCTGCCCCTGCGCGCGCTGCGCGCATCCGGTTGCCTTCTGCCGGGTCGATATACCCGTCCGGATCCGGGAACTGAGTCACCCGACCGAGCCTAGATGCCACCAGCGGCGCACCCACCCAAGACGGCCCGGCTGCGGCGGAGTGCGGTTGTCGGCGCGGGCGGGCATACTCGTTCGGCTGAGCAGCCGCGGGTGAGGGAGGTGGTCGAGGTGGGATGGGCGCCTACACACAGGTGCACAAATCCGTACTGCACCGAGGGATTTCACTACTCGAGGGTGTGCCCGAACCCAATGCGGCCACGGCCGCCAATGACGGACGCGGACTATCGGGCTCGGGTGCGGTTCGGGCAGATGCTGCGTGACGGGGACTTCGATCTGGGCCGCACGCCGCCGTATATGCGGGAGCGGGCCGCACGGCGAGCCGCGCAGCGGGCCAAGGCCGCGCAGGACGGGCCCGGGTATCGGTGGCTGCTGGGGGTGGTACCCGCCATGCTGCTGGTCGCGGCGGTGATGGCCGCGCTGATTCTGTACATGTGAGCGGGCCGCGGATCGTCGTGCCCCAGAATGCAGGTGGACCCCGCCGGATTCCGCCCGGCGGGGTCCACCTGCATTCTGGGTTTCGTTACACGGGGTTCGCTGCTGTCTATCCGATGTCGGCGCAGTGGACTTGGGCGTTGGCGAAGTACCGCACCATGCCCGAGGCGGTGACGCGCTCGCGCCAGTCGCTGGTGCGGATGTAGCCGAGAGCGGCCAGAGCCTCGTCGAGACCGGTGAGCGTTGCTGCGGGGTCGTCCCGGACTTCCGCGCCCCACCAATCGAGTACGGCTCGACCGGTCGGCTGGCCGTCGCGGGTGTCGTAGAAGATGTCGCAGCTGTAGATATCCGCGATCGCGACCTTACCGGTGAGGCGAGCTATCACGAGGAGGTCGACGATTTCGGTCATCGGTCGATCCCCTGCTCCTGCGAGTGCAGCTGCCGGATACCCGCGCCGGGGCTGGTGGTGAGGTGCGGGTCGATGCGCGTTGTGCACGCGCGCTGCTGGAGTGCGGCTTCGGGTGGTTTGGCGCGCCCGGCATCGGCGGCGTGGCGCTGGGCTATCGCGTCGTCGCGGGCTGCAGCGACTTGCGCGATCTTGGTGTCCCACTGCTCGGTGCGTGCTGCGGACGCGTTGCCGAGTGCGCCGGCCTTTCGGGCGTGGGTGTCGAGCTGGTCGCGGATCTCGGTGCGCGCGTTCGCGGGTACGCCGGCCTGGGTGAGGGCTTGGCCGAGGCGGGCGCGTTTCTCAGCGAATTCGGTTCGTTTCTGTTCGATGCTGAACGCTCGTGTTCCGCTGGCGACGTTGCTGAGGGTGGACCCGAGGTTCTTGACCGCCTGGTCGAGCTGATCGGCGGCGCGGGTGTCAGGATCGACCGCGTTGGTGGCGGCGATGCGTTGGGTGATTGCTTCGCGCGTGGTGTCGGCCAGCTGCGCGGCGGCGCGGCCACCGCGCAGGAAGTCCGCGTCGGCTTTGGTGTGCTCGTCGGCGAACAGCAATTCCGGCAGTTCGGTGCGGTGGCTGCGGCCGTTGTCGATGTCGTTGATGACCGCGACGAGGTGGGCGCGCTCGATCGAGGCCAGCCCCTTCCCGCTGTGGGCCTGGTCCAGCATCTTTTCCCGGGTCTCGACGATCCGGTCGATACGGGCGCTGGTCTCGTCCTGCATGGCGCGTGATTTGTACCCGAGCTCCCGCCGCTCCTCTGCTGACAGCTGGCCTTCGGCCAGGTAGTCGGCGTCCCGACGCAGATCCTCGATGTCACGCGCGTAGCTCTCGAGGTTTTCCCCCAGGCGCAGACGGTCGACATACTCGGGCCACAGCTCGGTGTCGACCTGCTGCCCGGCGGCGATGGCCTTGCCCGCCTCCCGGACTCGCTGCTGGTCTGCCGCGGTCATCACCGAGATCTCCCGGCCCACCTCCGGAGCGGTTTTCGGATTGTGGGCGAAGTTGTTCAGCAGCTGCTCGACCCGGCTGCGGGTTTCCTCGCCCGGGTCGACGAACACCGGCGAGGCCAGCAGATCGATGTCGCTGACATCGCCGCGCAGGAAATCGACGACGAATCCCACACGGGCGCGGTCGGACTCGCTGAGCCCCGCTGCAGCCAGGTCGGCGTCCAGCTGCCGACGCGGGACGTCCTGTCCGTCGAGGTAGGCGCGCGGACTATCCGGGTCGATGCTGGTGTGCCACGCCGAGATCGCTCTGTACACCGCTGTTTTCGCGGCATCGGCCAGCGGCAGCGCGGAGACGATGTCGACCGCTGCCGACTTGCGGTCGAACAGGCACTCGACCTCGGCGAAGGTCTGGGCGGCGACCGGATCGAAGTCCGGATCGATGGCTACGGTCAGCTCCTCGGCGTCGATGCGGATGCCCCAGTCTGCCGCGTAGTCGCTGGTGAGCTGCGCGAGGCGGGCCTCGGCGACATCCGATCCGGTCCGGAACACCAGGGCATCAGCCAGCGGCGCCACCGACTCCGGACCGCGCTGGGCGGTGGTGGCCGCGAGCCGGGCTTCCGCAGCGTCAACCGCAGTCTGCATCGTGGCTTCGAGCTGGGCGACCGCATCGGGGCCGCGGAGCTCAGCCAGCTCGACCGCGGCGGCGAGCTTGTCGAGGCGTTGGCAGGCCTGGTTGACCGCGACCACGGCGAGCAGATGAGCGATCCGCTGCCCGTGGCCTTCCGGTGCGCCCAGCTGCGGCGCGGTGGTGTCATCGATTGTGTTGTCGGACATCGGTGTTTCCTCCTCGTGGGTGGGGGTTTCCGGGGTTTGGGTCCAGCCCGGACCTGGGTCATTAGTGGCGGCGAGTTCGTCACGGCTGTAGCCGTGGCGTTCGGCGGCGCGGGCGCGGCGTTCGCGGATGGCTTTTTTGATCGCGCTCAGCTGTGCCGGGGTGGCAGTGCGCTTCGGGACGGCGATGCGGGAGTCGTAGAGGAAGGTGAGTATCCGGCGGCCGCGGCGTTTGGTCTCGGTCTGCGCGACCGGGGCATGGCCGCCGGGGGCCAGGCCCGCCGCCCGGAGTTGGCGGCGGGTCATCAGGTGAGCAGGGGCCATCTTCCACGGGTAGATGTCAGCGTCGAGATCTGCTGGTTCCGAGGTGTTTTCGAGCGGCGGCATTTCGTTTCCCCCTGGGCTTTTTTCGGTGGCGGGTCAGAGCTCGACGCCGCCGGGGGCCTGGCCGGGTCCGCGGTGGTGGGTTTGCTGGATCCCGGCGCCGGGGGCGGTCACCCGCGGCGCGCGCTGCGGGGGTGCGGGTTGCTGCACGGCCGCCGCCGGTGGTTTGGCGCGGCCCTTTTCAGCGGCCATGCACTGGCGGATCTCGTCGGGGCTCAGCCCGGCCTGGCGCAGGTTGTGTTCCAGCAGCGCGCGCCGCTCCGGGCTGTCGTAGCCGGGCTGGCCCGGTGCCGGAGCCCTTCCCTCGGCGACTTTGTCGCTGCGGTCGGCCCAACGGTCCTGGATGCGGCGGGCCTGGCGTCCGGTGATGGCGGCCTCCTCGCGGGTCTCGGCGAGGTGGCCGCGGACCTGGTTGCGGACCTGCTCGGGCACGCCGTTGGCGGCCAGACCGGCCAGTAGCCGCTCGTCGGCCTCGGTAATTTCGTAGTCGGGCAGGTTGATCCGGCCGGCGGCGAGGCGGGTCTGCTCGTCGACCACACGGGTGATCTCCTCCCGCACCCGCCGGGCGGCGCCTTCCGGCACGGCGGTGGAGGACAGGATCTTTTCCAGCCGGTGGCTGCTGTGGGAGGCGGTGGCGCGGGCGATCTCGTCGGAGCGATCGAGGGTAAGCGCCGCGGTGGATCGGTCGTCCGCGAACAACATGTCCGGGACAGCGGTCTTGCCCGCCTCGATATCGGTGACCACGGCGCGGAGCTGGTCGCGCTCGATCGAGGTCAGTCCCTTGCCCGATTTGATGGCGCGGTCGATCTGGGCGCGCATCACCTCGGCTCGATCCTTCTGGGCTACGGCCCATTCGGCGTCCAGGCCGTCTTCGCGGGCGACGCGGTCGGTGACGACCGGGGCGAGCGCGGCGTAGGCGCGCACGGTGGCGGCGAGTTCGTCGCGGTCGACGTGCTGAGGCCAGACCGGCTTGTACACCCCGGCCGGGTTTTTGCGGATTTCCTTGCCGCGGTCGCGGGCGGTCTCCTGGTCGGCCGGGTTCATCAATGCGACGGCCCGGGCGAGGCGGGCCTGCACACCGGTGGTGTCCCATCCCGCCTTGAGTCGGACCTGGTAGTCGAGCAGCATCGTGTCGACCCGGTTTTTGACCTCTTCGCCCGGATCGACCACGACCTCGGTCATCTTCCGCAGCGCGGTGGCCGCCGCGGCCGAGGCTCCAGATCCCAACTCGGATCGGGTGACCGGGGCGTAGGCGGGTCCGCCGAGGTAGAGGGCGACGAACTCGGTCCGGGTGCGAGTGTCCTGCCCGATCCCGGCGGCTTCCATCTTTTTGGTGAGCATCGAAAGCCGGTGCGGGGAGGGAGCTTTACGCCATTCCTCGATCTCGGCGTACAGCTCAGCCTTCTTCGACTCGTCGATGTTCTCGGCGGCGACGATCTCGGCCATGCGGTTCTGCGCGGTGACCAGCCGCGAGGCACCGGCACGGTCCTGTTCGGCAGCGACCATCTTCGCCAACATTTCGGGGGTCGCGTCGATGGTGACGTGGCCGCCGTCGAGATCGACGTGCACACCCCACCGCTCGCGGATATGCCCGGCCAGCTCGACCGCGGCCTTGCGGGCGGGCTCGGATTCCCCCGACCACTCCACCGCCTCCTGCAGCGCGGCGGCGACCTCACTGCGCGACAGGCGATCCCAACCTGCCTTACGTGCCTTCGCCAGGGCGGTCTCGACGGCCTTGCACTGCGCGGCGACCTGGGCGGCGTGCTCACGCCGTGCTTTCTCCTCACGCATCTGCATCGCCTCGATGGCCGCGCGGCGGGCGGTGGCACTGGCCGTGGCCCGGCTCACCACCTCCTGCATCAGTGCCCGAAGCAACACCGCGAACTGGCTGCCGATGCGGTCGATCGTGTCGTCGTGCTGGTGTCCGCCATCCTGGCTGTGCAGCCCGGACAGGTTGGCGGTGGAATTTCCGGTCATCAGAGAACCTCCATCAGGGGTGATCGCCGCCGCAGCGGCGATCTCGCTCGCAAAAGGGACCGCTCCGGCCTCCGGCCGGGCGGCAGAAGTGATCGGGGTGCGGAAGTCCAGGCCCGCAACGGGTTCCAGCTCGCCGAGCTCGTGTCCGGCGGCGAAGTGGTCGCGCAGATCCTTGCCATCGGCGGCCGCCACGATCCGGACTTCACCGACCAGGCCGGCCAAGGTCTCGGCGACCTTGGCCGCGTGCCGGTATCCGGGCGCGTCGCGGTCGGCGATGACCACGACACGGCGCGCGCCTGCGAGCCATTGGGCGTGCTCGGGCCGCCACTTCCCTGCACCGGCGGCGTTGCAGGTGGCGGGCACTCCGGAGTGCCAGGCGGCGTTGACGTCCTCTTCGCCCTCAGCGATGTAGACGGTGCGGCCCTCGGCGACGGCGGCGAGGACCTCGGGCAGCCGGTACGGGATCGGCGCGAACCCACCCGGCTCCATCCGGCCAGCCGCCGGGTCGCGGCGCAGCTGGTAGAACTCTTTGCCCCGGCCGTGCTCGTGCGGGATGTGCTTGCGCACGACCTCACCCACGACCTGGCCATCTCGATCGCGATAGACGTAGGAGGCAACGGCTTTCGCCGATCCGGTCTGAGGGCCCAGATCCTTCTTCGGCTTGGTCAGCGGCAGCCCGGCAGCGGCGATAGCCCGATCGGCCGGTGTGGCCGGTCGCTGGGTCGGCCGTGGCCGGACCGGGCCGCGCTGGCGGCCGCCTGCCGCGCGGGTGATCGGCTCGTCGTAGAGGTCGCGGACCTGCAGGCCGAGCGATTCGAGGATCTGTTCGTCCGGGCAGCCCGCCTGGCACTGCACCTTGGTACGGCCCGCGTCGGCGAAGTGCTTCACGATCAGCGACGGGTCGTGGTGGCCCGGGCTGGCCTCGTGCACCGGGCAGCAGTACTTGGTCCAGGCACCGGCCTGGCGGCCGGGGCCCATGGTCTGCTCCAACGCAGCGGTGACCCGCGCGAGGCTCTCGCCTGCGTGGGTCACCGCTGCGGATCGTCTTGCCTGGGCGGACATCACGGGAATTCCGTCCTGATCACGCGCCGGTGGTGCACGGTCGCACCGGTGGGCAGCAGCAGCCCGGATGAGTGGACCGGTTCGGCCAGGACGGCGTCCTCGTCGCCGCCGGGCCACGGGACCACCGGCAGCGCGACCAGGGCGTCCTGCGACTGGTGGCCGTCGAGGGCCGAGCAGTATTTGAACGGGCCCTCGGGGTCGAACAGGGCGTTCATGTGCGGCGCGAAGTGGTTGATCCAGAAGATCGACTGCTCGACGGTCTCGCCCTGGCGCAGCGCCTCGAACGCCATCCACAGTGCCTTGAGTCGGCCGCGGGCTTCGCCGTGGCGCCACCACTGCGGACACCACCGGCGATGCGCGTCCACGCCCCGCTCGCAGACCTCACGCCGATAGACCTGCGCCACGTACTCCTCGACGAACTCGTACACGTTCGCGTAGAGCCGCTGCGGCTCCTCCTCCGGTGTGGGTGCCGGCGCGGGCGCAGACTCGGGTTCCGGCTCGGCGGTGGCGGGCGGGTTGAACGCCAGCTCCACCTCGTGAGCGGCAGTTTCGGCCATCTGCTCGCGCATCTCATCGGTCAGGAACGCGTCGACGACCTCGGCGGCGATGTCACGGGCGGCGGCGTCGAACTCCGCGGCCACGGCCTTGCGGATCGCGGCGTCCATCAGCTCACCGAGTTCGGCGGCCGGGACCGGGATCTGCTGTCCCGCAGTCGCGGTGGGCGGGGTGTGGCCGTTGGTCTCCGGGTCGCCCCCGGGCGCCGGTGTGGTGGTTTCGGTCATGCTGCGTCCTCCTCGCTGGTGGGCACGGCCCGCAGACGCGGGCCCGCCGGGGCGATGGCAGTGGGTGTGTGGGCCTTGATGGAGGCCCGGATGACCTCGGCGTCGCCGCGTTCCATCCACGGCACGGTGCGCACGAGAGTGGGGCGGTGACCAGCGGAAAAGACCAGGCAGCGGCCACGGGGCAGCGCACCGATCTCGCTGGCGGTCAGCGTGGTCTCGGTGGTGCGTGAGGTCGACTCGGTTGCCGAGTCCGACTTGCGGCCGCGCGATACCGAGGTGGCGAGTTCGTAGTGGGCGCCGACCATGTCGGAGCGATCGCGCAGGAATCCGGCGTCGTCGAGGCCGGATCCGAGGACCTTGATGTTGGCCGCACCCCACATCGCGTCCATGCCCTCGGCGCCCCAGCAGCGCTGGCCCTGGGCCCACGACTGCAGGATCGTCATCACGACGATTCCGCGAGATCCGAAGTGGGAGTACTGCTTCGGCAGATCGCGCCAGCGCACGATATTGGCGGCCTCGTCCAGCACGATCACCAGCGGCACCGGCACCCGGCCACCCGGGCTGGCATCACCCAGGGCGCTGGCCTCCTCGGCGACCGCCGCAGCCAGCGCGGTCACCAGCGCGCCACCGGAACCGCGACCTTCCTTCGACAGCAGATACAAGGTGTCGGTGGACCGCACGAACCGGGCAAGATCGAGCGCCTGACGCGGCCGCTCCCCCTGCACCGGCGGGCACACCCACTTGTGCAGGGCCTGGTTCTTCAGGATCGACGCCATCTTCTTGGCGGTGGCGAACACGCCCGCCTTCTGCTTCTCCGGGGCGTTGAACTGCTCGGCGATCGACGCCGCGACCATCGGGTAGTCGTGCTGGTCGAGGATCTTCACCGCCGACTTGTCGGTCTTCTTGGTGATCCACTCGTACGCCTGCGTGATCGGCTTCTTCGCGAGCGCGGCCGCCAGGATCAGCCCGGCGAGCAGGTCTTCGCCCTCGGGTTCGAAAAACGCGTCCCCGCCGGTGGATTCGGTGCTGTCGGCGAAGTGGCCGGCCAGCTCCTCCGCGCGGATCTGCGCCAGCTCCGGATCGGAGACCACCCACGCGCACGGATCCCAGTACCAGGACGGCTCCGCACCCGCGATGCGCTGCGGGTCGAACACCCACACCTCGCCGGCAGAAGCCCGGTGATCGTAGGTCGCGTCGACAACATCGCGTTTGTTGCTGGTGGCCACGACCGCGCCGGGGGCATCCATGATCGCCGGGATCACCCGCGAGGTGGACTTACCCTGACGCGGGCCCCAGATATCGAGGTGCAGATCCTCGAAGCTGCCGAACAGCTCACGGCCATCGGCGACCGCCCGCCCGATCAGCACGCCCGGGACCTGACCGGCGGCCAGCGGGACACCGAGGCTGATCGCCTTGGCCTCGACCGCCGCCCAGCACAGATCATCGAGTTCGGCGCCGCGGCCCATGTACCGGGCGCGGTCGTCGACCGGCTTGCGATCGGCCATCCTGCCCAGCGCCATATGCGCGGGACGGCCCTTGCGGTTGCGGCGCTCGTCACGGGCGACACGGCAGCGTCGGCACGCCCACCGCACCCCCACCGCGGTTGCCGCGATGGCGGCGATACCGCCACCAACCAGCGTTGCCGCCGCACCGGTGGCCTGTCCGGTCCAAGCCAGATCGTGGGTGGCCAGCAGATGCCAACCCAGCCCGACCGGATTGGTCAGCGGCACATCCTGTTTCGGGCCGCCGTACATCGGGGCCGCCCACACCGACAACCCGGCCAGCTCCACCAGCGACGGGACACCGACCGCGATCGTGGCGGCCCCGGCCAGCTCGTGATATTCACCCGACGACACCGAGGGGGACTTCACGCTGCGGTCCATGCCGCACCGCCTTCCATATCGGAAATCTCTGCGGCAGCGCCGGATTCGGCGACCGCCCGCAGCTGGTCTAGGGCCTCCACGCGGCCCGACCGGCCCGGCGCGGGCATATAGACCCCACCGACCACGCAGTGGGTCATCGAGGCATCCAGCGCCCACCCGGCGCACTGCGCCCGTCGCGGGCAGCCCAGGCACACCCGCACCGCGCCCTCCGCGTCGCGCTGGCGGTCAGGGAAGAACGCCTCCACCGGCAGCTCCCTGCACGCCCGGTCCTCCCAGTCCGCCGGAGATTCCTGCTGCCACACCGGATTGCGCTTCACCGCAGCTCACCCCCGAACGGGAACTGCGCCGGCGGCGCCGACACCGTCACCGACGCCGGCGGGCAGAACGGGTCACACGGGCGCGGGTAATAGGTGTGCTTCGGGGCCGGGTACGCCACCGCCACCAGCACCGCCACCAGGACCGCGAAAACAGCCACAGCGGGAACAGCGATAAGGACCGGGCCGACCCCGCCAACTCCCGCCGTCGACGGGACCACCGGGATATAGACGGGAACGGTCCGTTCACGGCTCGACATCACGCCACCCCCACCGGCAGCGCCGCGAAAGCGCGCGCCTCAGCGGCGGTCAAGCCCAGCTGCGCGGCCCAGCGCTCAACCTCGAGGCGCTCCGGAGCGATCGCGATCCGCATCGCCGCGGTTGCCTGCTTCCGGGTCAGCTGACGACCCGGAAGCCAATCGACCACCCACAACGCATCACCGACGTAGTCGGCGTGGTGGCGGGTCGCCTCGCTGGTCAGATGCCCGTCGGCCTCCTGCACCGACGGGATTGCCGGCGCAGCAGCACGAGCCCACACATCACGGCTCCAAATGGCGGGGACGCTCATGCCGACGCTCCCAACATCGCCGCTGTGGCCGGGACTTCGCCTGCTTCACAACACATCACGGCATCCATCGCGTCGAGCCCCAAGGTCGCCGCCTGCAGCTCGATCAGGCGCCACACCATCCGCGAATTCGGGGTGTCCGCCCACAGGCCCTGGTCCCACCGCGCAGCCATCTCCGCGATCGTCAAACCCGCTACCGCCGCCCGTGCCGACACTCGCCGACCCGGCCAGAGCGACAGTCGAAACCGACCCGGCGCAACCTCATACGCGCAATGCGCCGACCCATCCGCGACGAGCCACTGTCCTTCACGCCTGACTACCATCTGGCACCTCCAAGTTTTGTTGGTCAACAAAAGTCGATACCTGTATTGTTAACCAACAAACCCAGTGAGGTCAACGCTTTGTTTGGCAACAAAATCTGGAGATGGAGAGGGAGCACCGATGCCACCACCGACAATCTGGCGCGAGATAGCGGATGACCTGCGACGACGTATCGAAGCTGGCGAGTGGGCAGCCGGGGACCGGCTCCCGTCGGTCCGGGAGCTGATGGCTGAGTTCGGTACCTCTTCCCCCGCGGCGGTGACCCGTGCGATCCGGGAGCTGGCGAGCGAGGGGTTGCTGCTGACCGACCCCAACGCGCCTCGGCGGGGCGTGCGGGTGCGGTCGAAGCAGGAGCTATTCCGCAAAGGTTCGGACCGATACCGCCGCACGATCGCAGGGTTGGCACCGAACATGCAGGAGTCCACAGACGGCGGGTGGCGCGACGAGGTCACCGCCGAGCGGTGGCACGAGGAGGCCTCCGTGCCAGTCGCCGAGCGGTTAGGGATCGGCGTTGGTGATCCGGTCAGCGTGGCGAGGTACGTGTGGGTCGTCGAGGGTGAACCCATCCAGGTCGGCACTCAGTTCGAGCCACTGGCCGTCGTCGAGCACACTGCGATCGAGACCCCAGTGGACGGATCCCGCGGAAATCCCGGCGTCATCACGAGATTCGACAGCATCGGGATACGTATCGACCGGGTCGAAGAGCAGACCCGCGCCCGGATGCCCTCGCCCGAGGAACGTCAAATTCTGCAGCTGCGGTCAGGCATCCCGATCCTGCATATCGTCCGGACGCACTGGGCCGGGGATCTGGCCGTAGAGACCGCGGACATCGCCATCCGAGGGGACCGGATGGTCGTCACGACCACACATCACGTCCCTCTCACCCCTGAAGGAGACTCGGAATGACCGCCAGCCAGACGGGCGAAGCGCTCCAGTACATCGCGGACCTGCAAGACATCCGCACACCAGACCCACAGCGGCGCCAGCTGACCGACTCCGACGCAGCCGCCGAACTCCTGCGCGCCGAAACGATCGACCGCATCAAAGCCGTCTGCTCAGCACAGTCCGGCGACCCGGTCGTGCTGCTTTCCGGCGGTGTCGACAGCATCTTCGTGGCCGCGGCCGCCGTCGCGGCAGGGTTCAAACCGCACGCCGTCACGGTCGTCACCCAGTCCGGCAGCACCGACAAAACAAACAGCATGGCCGCGGCCGTGGCTCTCGGCCTGACCCACACTGTCATCGAGCTCAACGACCGCGAGATATCCGAGCTCGCCCAAGCTGCGGTTGGCCTCCTCCCGGTCTCCGAGCTATGGGAGGTCAGCTACGCAATTCCGCTGCTCGCGGCCGCCCGAGTCCTCGACCAGCTCGACAACGTCGGTCCGATCCTCACAGGCAGCGCGGCTGACGCCATCCTCGCGGGCGGTCGCACACTGACTCACCCGCTTACGTCCCCCGCGGCGACCGAGGAACTCGATCGCATCATCCGCACCGAATCAGCCAGCAACTTCGCTCGCGAACGGCTCGTGCCGGACTTCCATGAGCGCGTCATCCCCAAATACGTGACCCGGTTCGTCCACCTCTTCCAAACGGCCCGGTTCTGGGACATCACCACCGGATTCGCGCCACCTGCCCTCTTTCGAGAGATCGACGGCCAGCTTGTGGACAAACTCGCTCTGCGACTCGCCTGCGAATCACTCCTGCCTGAGCAGACTGCCTCCCTGGCCTGGGCGAAGAAGTCAGCTATCCAGAAGTCGGCCGGCATCATGGGCGCGCTCGCTCGTGCATCTCGCCAGGCCGCTGCAGACTTGCCGGGCGCACAGACCTACACCGATCCTCTCGACGAGACGTGGGAGGCTGTCGCTACCCGACTCTTCCTGGCACTCCTCCGCGACACCGACAGGGACCGTTCATGAACACAGCCGAGCAAGTGACGGCGTTCGTCGTGCGCTACACCCAGCCGACCGGTGACAACTGGGAACTCATCCGGGCCGACTGGAACGGCCGCGCCCTCGATGCCTGGCTCGATGCGGCACGTCAGCGTGGCATAGACGCAACAGTGCTGGGGATTGGCGACTCACATGATGTAGTCGGCTTCGTCGACGTCGACGGCCGCCAGTTCGCGGTATGCCACCTAGGACGTCGAATGGAACTTCAGGCGGAAGTCCGGTGATCTCTTCGGGCCTGCGCATTGTCTCTGGCACCGATCTGAGCGACGAAGAGCTGGCTGCGCTCTACGCGTACCCGCCAACGGCTACCGGCAGAGCGCAGCTGCGGGTGAACTTCGTGGCGAGCGTGGACGGCGCAACTGCCACTAATGGCACCTCCGCTGGGCTGACATCCCCCCTGGACCGACGCGTCCTGCAGCTTCTGCGGAATCTTGCTGATGTCGTACTCGTCGGTGCCAGCACGATCCGCCATGAGAACTACATCGGAATCCGGGCCTGCGCTGCGATCCGGGCGCAGCGACTCACTCAGGGCATGAGCGAAGTCCCCCCAATTGCGGTGGTCACGGGCCGTGCCGATATCGACCCCGGGTCGCGGCTACTAACCCATACATCGGTCCCTCCCATAATCCTGACCACTACTACAGCATCAGCCTCGGCCAAACGCGGACTTGAGCGCGCCGGCGCCCACGTGATCGAGCTCGGTACGGGGTCGATCAGCACCGCCGCGCTGCTCGAAACGCTCACCTCGCTCGGGCTACATCGCATCATCTGCGAAGGCGGTCCGACCCTCACCGGGCAGCTGGCCGCCGACAACGCAATCGATGAGCTCTGCATCACCACAGTTCCAACCATGGTTGGCGGCAACGCCTCTCGCCTCACACACTCCGAAAGGCCTGCCTCCCTGGCGTTGCGCTGTCAGCACATCGTTCTCGATATCGATGGTTCTCAGCTCGCACGGTGGACTGCCGTAGCGCCCACGGCCCATTAACTCCCTGCCTTGTCTTCGGCGCACAGCAGTTACGAAATGCACTCTTCAACCGGCGCGCCTCCCGCCACTCGAACGAAGGGCGTACTAGTACTTGGAGGCATGGCTAGAGAGAAACTTCCCGCCACGAAGCCGGTCGGCACGAACCTCTCGCACGAAGTCATCGATGCGTTGGACAAGGCCGTGAAAGCTCGCGGCCTAAGCAAGCGGGCACTCCTGGAGATTGCGCTCCGTCGTGAACTTGGTCTCCCTGACTATCCCGGGGCTGGCACGCCAGACCAAGAATCCCTACCCCTCACCGCTGCCTGACCCGGGCAGCAGTGCCGATCCAGTACACATGACCCCATAAATAAAAGAAGGCCCCCGGTTGCAGCCGGGGGCGCTTCGAGGCCCCTTAAGGACCCACGCTTTGGAAAGCGGTTCTAAGGGTAGCAAGGCCGATTATTCGCGAACAACAATCGTGGCCAGTGAAGCTGGTTACGATTCCGCGAACTTCGCCCGGCTACCTTCTCGCGTATCGAGAGGCTGCATCGCCTCCCCCCGCCGTCGCGGCCGGAAAACCCCGGCCCTGGCAGCCGTTCTATTCCCTCTGCCCCCGCTCCGTCTAGAGCTGCCCGAGGACGCCTACGACACGGTTCCCAGCTGCTGGTGGTCACGTGAACGGTGGGTCGTGCACAACATGGCGCTCTACGACCAGCACTACGAACTCCTGCGTGCGCAGAACATGGTCGACTCGGTCGGCCGGAAGACGTTCCAGGACTACCTCTGGGCAGAATCCGGCGGCGCCGATTTCAAGACCGGCCGCAACGCGCGAGTAACCGTCCGCAGCCTCCAAACCTCAACCAGCCGCAGCGAATCCACGATGCACCGCTGCCGCCGCCTCACCAACAAACTCGGCACCCGCACAGTCGTCTTCCACGGCCGCCAACGCACCAAGGCCGAACGCCTGGACTCCTGGCGCCGCGGCGACCCCCACCGCGGTTGGTCAGCCGTGGCCGCACTGCACGAAACGACCGTGCTGCCTGTGGATAACCACATCGTGGAAACCCTCACTGAACAGGGATTTGGCACCCCTCCTGAGCGAAGCGAAGGTTTTCGCTTTATCTCCCGGCGAAAAGTGGTTTCTTCGCATACAACCACGATGGACAGACGCGCTCCGCGCGGCACCGACAAGGAGAAGCGGCGACGCGCGGCCCCGGCGTACGACCAGAGAGCGGTCAAACTGGCCGCCAGCGTGCTCCGTGATGAACGATTCCCGCTCTGGGTACGGTCCATACGCCCAGGCCGCGCCACAGCGCTGCTGACGCGTAAAGCCGTGGCCGGGTGGGACACCGACGACGTCCACGGCGCGCTCGAGGAGTTCCGTCTCGGCGGGAAACGCCTGATCGGCTCGCCGGACAACCCGCCCGGCTACCTGTGGTCGATCCTGGACCAGATCCCCGACGACGTGCCCCCCGCCCGGCTCGACCGGGCCCGCACCGTCGCCCTCGAGGAAGCCGAACGGCTGACCCGGCAGCGGCAGCGCGAACAAGACCGCGCCGCAGCGATGGCCGCTGCCGGGCCGGACTCCCCCGGCTACCGGGCCGCCCTGCACACCGCCGCCCAGATCGGCACCCGCACGGTCGGCCGGGCCCGCGACCGCGCCCGCGGCATCGACGACGCCAAGCAAGACCTGGCCCGGCGAGCCCGCCGGCACTGACCCCACCCCGACTGCGGGTCCGGAAATGTGTCGGTCCCGCGTGTCACCATCGGCCTGAAGGATCCCCGCCGGCCGGAGGAGAAGTACATGGCCGCCACCACCGCCGATCGCCCCGTGGTTCGACTCATGGCGCAGTGTCGCCGCTGCGGGGGCTGGCTGTACGCGCCGGCATCGGTCGCGACCGCCATCGGGCCCACCTGCGCGGCCAGGGAACGCACGGAGAGGCTCGCTGCGGGCGAGGATCCGCTGACACTGTTCGATACGGCTGCCTGAGCCTGATCCGGGTTCCAACCAGCGAGTTCGCAATATCTGCGACAAACAAACATGCAGACATACATGTAAACATGCTTGTTGCTGTAAACTGGGAGTATGGCGGAAAAGGCGTACCGACACCGGAGGAATGTCCCCGGTCTGGCGTCTGATCCGGCCTACGACT
>FTJM01000494.1_pt3 | contig 17594 bp, 11 predicted proteins | sample 1658941 | NCBI WGS metagenome assembly FTJM01 (sample SAMEA3914876, study PRJEB12502) | metagenome | biome: forest; material: soil | place: USA | collected 2011-06-22 | depth 0.3 m
GTAGATCCGAACGACCGCGCCCAGCAAATTGCCCTGATCGAGCAGCACACCGCCGCCGGGACACAGGTCATCGACCCGCCCGAGCATGCTGACAAGACGATCCGGCGACTGACCTCGCTGCTTGACAGCACCGACAAGCGGCTCAGCGACCAGACACATGCCTCCTGCCCCGGCCACGCCGTCTACATCGAACACAACTGGCAAGGAATCGAAGCCGTCCCGGTGTGCACCGACTGGCGTGCCCACGGCCAGCACGACCCCAACGCGGCCAGCACCCGGGCCGCCGGGCCGATGGACGACAAGGCCAAAGCCGAACGCAAGCTCGTCACCACCAACAACAAAAATGGATGTCCGCCAGCGTGGTCCGGCGGGACTGGATCACGAACTTCGTGTCCCGGAAGGCGGCACCCCAGGGTGCCGCCGTCTACGTCGCGGGCGAACTTGCTCGCGGCAGTCACGAGCTACGCCGGGCCATGGAGCGTTCCTCCGAACTGGCCGCGACCCTGCTCGGGGCCGACGCCAGCCACTCTCGCCAGCCACTCTCGCCAGTCGGTCACCGCGCTCACGGACCGCCACCGACGGGCGGGCGCAGGTGATCGGGCTCAGCGTGGTCCTCGGCGCGGTCGAGGCCTCGACCAGCACCGACACCTGGCGCAACCCGACCGAGGCAGTGAAACGCTACTTCGCGTTCCTATTAGCCAACGGCTACGTACTGGCCGAAGTAGAACAGATCGTGGCGGGCACCTACAAGAAGCCCAAGCGCCGCACCGCCCAGGCTGAGGCGAGCACCGTCGCCGAGCCGGCAGCAGCGTAGGCGACCGCAGGATGCCAGCCGCGGATGCCCGCGCCCTGTCCGCTCACGCAGCGGGACCGCTGGGGGCACCGGCGACCGCCGGCCCGCCCGACCGCTCGGTGGGCGACGTTCGGCCCTTCGCCATGCTCGCCGAAGCACCCTTGAGCCGCTGAACGGCGGTCACCGTCAGCTCGCACAACTCAGCTAGCTGCACCGTGGTGACACCCTCGGCCGCCAACCGCGCGATCGCCTGCCCAATCCGATGGTCGGCTTCCGCAACCGCTGCTACTGCCGCTGATCGCTCCTCCTGGGCCTGGAACACGTCGGCCATTGCCGCATCGATCCGCGCGTCGCGCTCGACCCGCCCATGGTCCAACGCGATCCTGCGCGCCCTCGCCCGCTCCAACCCCGCGCTACGCGCTCTCGCCCGAGCCGCCTGCTCACTGTTCGCCGTCCGAGCCACGACCAGACCTCCGTATCGAGACGATCACCTGCCACATCCCCTAGGCACCACCAGCCGTTCTCCACGGACACCCGCTCCGATCCAATCCCCCGACGCCTCTCACGCACCACCTGCCGAGCCGACCTAGCCGCTACCCCCGAGCCGCGCCGACCCCGACAACTGCCTCACACCTGGTGCACTCAGTGATCGGAGAACCCGAACCACCTGCGCAGGCGCGCCCTTCTCCCCCATGCGGATTCGCCTATGGATCACTGTGATGGGTCTGCACAAGCTGACCGCCGGCGATGGCTATAGCTATTTGACGCGGCAGGTCGCGGTGCACGACTCGACCGAGAAGGGCCACGCGAGCCTGCACGATTACTACGAGCAGAAGGGCGAGTCGCCGGGTCACTGGCTCGGTACCGGCCTGGCCGGTCTCGACATGCAGGTCGGCGCGGAGGTCACCGTTGAGCAGATGAAGGCCCTGTTCGGCGAGGGCCGGCATCCGCATGCCAACGCGATCGAGCGGGCCGTCATCGAAGCCGGCGGCAACCAAGATGCCGCGCTGCGGGCATCGTCTTTGGGTCGCACGTTCGCCGTCTACACCGGGTCGAGCCCGTTCCTGGTGGAGGTCGCCCGGGAGTTCTCCGCGTTCAACCTGGAACGAGGTCAGGTGTGGAACGCGGCGATCCCCGATGGGGACCGGGCGCGGATCCGCACCGACGTCGGCGCTCGGATGTTCACGGACGCCTTCGGTCGGCCACCGACTGACGCGCGGGAGTTGTCGGGGTTCATCGCCTCCTCCTCGCGGCAGGCGACGAGCGCGGTGGCGGGTCTCGACCTCACGTTCTCCCCGGTGAAGTCGATCTCAACGCTGTGGGCCCTGGCGCCGCTGGAGGTCGCCGAGCAGGTCGAGCAGGCTCACCAGGCAGCCGTCGCTGACGCGATCGGCTGGCTCGAATCATCGGTCGCCTACACCAGGACAGGTCGAGCCGGGGTTCGGCAGGTCGACGTCCGCGGCGTGGTCGGCGTCGCGTTCACCCACCGGGACAGCCGGGCCGGTGATCCGGATCTGCATACCCACGTCGCGGTGTCGAACAAGGTGCAGAGCCTGGATGGTCGCTGGCTTGCTCTGGATGGGCGGGTGCTCTACAAGGCCAAGGTCGCTACGTCCGAGCGCTACAACACCCGCCTCGAAGCTGAACTGGTCGAGCGGCTGGGGGTGCGGTTCGAGGCCCGAACAAGCACCGGGACCGATACGACCCGAGCCAAGCGGCCGGTCCGGGAAATCATCGGCGTAGATGCCCGGCTGACCCGACTGTGGTCGGCTCGCCGCGCTCAGATCGAGGTCCGGCGCGCCGAACTCGCGGCGAGGTTTCAAGCCACCCACGGGCGGGCCCCGACCGAGATCGAAGCGCTCGGGCTGGCGCAGCAGGCGACGCTGGAAACCCGCGGGGCCAAGCACGAACCGCGGTCACTGGCCGAACAGCGAACCCTATGGCGAACGCAGGCGATCGGGGTCCTCGGCAGCAAGGCTGCGCTCGCCCGGATGGTGTCCGCAGCGACTGGTCACGACATCGAGCAGAGGTCGGTCACCGACGAGTGGGTAGCGGCGACCGCGGCCCGGGTGATTGGTGTCGTGCAGGGTGCGCGGGCGACCTGGCAGGTCTGGCATGTGCGTGCCGAAGCAGAGCGGCAGGCCCGCGCGGACGGGATCTCCTTGGCCGACCTCGAAACTGCCGTGGATCGCGTCGTCGACCAGGCCATGTCACCGGCGTCTTCAATCCGGCTCGGGACCGATGATCCGGTGGTCGAGCCCGATCTCTTGCGCCGCAGAGATGGCAGCAGCATGTATCGGGTTGCCGGCTCAGCCCTCTACACCTCGGCCGCGATCATCGACGCCGAGCAGCGACTGCTCGCCGCCGCGCAACGCCACGATGGGCGGGCGATCAGCCAGATTGCTGTCGGGGTGGCTCTCGCGGAATCGGCGGCCAACGGACTCGAACTCAACCCGGCTCAAGCGCAACTGGTCCACGAACTCGCCATCTCGAAAGCCCGCCTGCAACTAGCGGTCGCACCGGCCGGAAGCGGGAAAACGACCGCGATGCGGGTCCTGGCTCGAGCCTGGCTCTCCTCCGGCGGGGACATTATCGGTCTCGCTCCCTCGGCGGCCGCGGCGGCCGAACTGGGAGCGCAGATCCAGACCCGGTCCGACACCCTCGCCAAACTCATCCACTCTCTGAACACCGGCCATCTTCCCCGCTGGGTCCGCGGCGTCGGGCCACGAACGCTGGTGATCGTTGATGAGGCCGGCATGGCCGGCACCACCGATCTCGCCACCGCCGTCGACTACGTCCTCAGGCAAGGCGGCAGTGTCCGGCTGATCGGTGACGACCAGCAACTCGCCTCCGTCGCGGCCGGCGGCATCCTGCGTGATTTGGCCGAGACCGCCGGCGTCGTCACCCTCTCGGAACTGCAGCGATTCACCGACCGCACCGAAGGCGCCGCCACCCTGGCGCTGCGAGTCGGTGATCCGGCAGCGCTCGGCTACTACCTCGACAACGCCCGGGTGCATGTCGGTGACCGTGGACAGGTCACCGACAGCGCCTACCAGGCTTGGTTGACCGACCGCCAAGCCGGCATCGATACGGTGATGCTCGCACCGACCCGCGACATCGTTGCCGGCCTCAACGCCCGCGCCCGCGCCGCCCGCATCGCCACCCTCACCGCATCGGCTGGGGTTGGATCGATCGGTCGCGAGGTTGCGCTCAGCGACGGAAACACCGCCAGCAGCGGGGACATCATCATCAGCCGCCGCAACGAACGCCACCTGCCGATCAGCAGCACTGATTGGGTGAAGAACGGTGACCGCTGGCGCGTCGACCGCGTTCACCGCACCGGTGCGCTCACCGTCACCCATCTTGCGACCCGGCGGAAGATCACGCTGCCCACCGATTACGTCCACGACCATGTCGAGCTCGGCTACGCCTGCACCGTGCACACCGCACAAGGGATCACCGCCGACACCGCGCACACCGTCGCCACCGGCGGAGAAACCAGGCAACTGTTTTACGTCGCGATGACCCGTGGACGCACCGCCAATCACGTCCACCTCGCCACCGTCAGCGACGGCAACGAACACGCCATCATCCGCCCCGAGGCCGTCCTGCCGCCCACCGCAACCGACATCCTCACCGCCATCCTGGCCCGCAATGAAGTACAACAGTCCGCGGTCAGCGTCGGCCGCGACCTCGATGATCCTCACCAGTTGCTGCGTGAGGCCGTGGCCTGCTATCAGGACGCGCTCGGTGTCGCCGCCGAACACCTCGTCGGCTCCGACGCCCTCACGAACCTGGACGCGGTGGCCGAACAACTCCTGCCCGGACTCAGGACGGCACCCGCCTACCCGACGCTGCGAGCCCACCTCGCGCTACTCGCGCTCGACGGCCACAACCCGATCACCACCCTCCGTGCCACGTTCGACCAGCGCGAGGTCGCCAGCGCGCTCGACCCGGCCGCGGTGCTGGACCGGCGCCTGCAACCATCCCGCACCACTCCCGGTGGGCCGTTGCCCTGGCTGGCCGCCATCCCCGCTTCACTCACCGGGAACGAGCGCTGGGGAAGCTATCTCACCGAGCGCAGCGAACGGATCACCGACCTCGCTGGCCAGATCCGCGTCCTCGCGAGCACCTGGACCCCGACCAGCGCACCCAGCTGGGCATCGTCCCTGCTCGACCCCGCCGACATCTCGCTACGATGCGACCTGGCAGTCTGGCGAGCCGCGACCGGCACCGACAACCGCGACCGGCGACCCACCGGGCCGACGCAGCTCGGAGCCACCGCCTACCAATACCAAAACGCGCTCGACAGCCGAGCTGGGCTCGTCCTCGGCGACCCCCGCCGCGCGACAGCCGAGTGGGCGCCGATCGTCGACCCCGTGGCCCCGCGCGTCACCACCGATGACTACTGGCCCGAACTCGCCTCCCGGCTCACCAAAATGCACGCTGCCGGAATAGACGTCCGCAGCATGCTCACCGCCGCCGCCAGCGAACGCCCTCTGCCCGACGATCAACCCGCCGCCGCGCTCTGGTGGCGACTGGCCCGACACCTCACCCCCGCCGCCATGACCGCCACAAACGGGGCCGGGGCCGCCACGCTGCGCCCATCCTGGACGCCGACCCTCACCGCCCTACTCGGCACCGAGCGTGCGGAACGAGTCCTCGCCGACCCCGCCTGGCCAGCCTTGGTCGCAGCAGTCAGCGCCGCCGAAAGCTGGGCGCCCGACGAATTGATCGGCACCGCGCTCAGCCTCCTCCTCGCCGAGCACAACCCGGTCGAGACCACCACCAGTATTGCGGCCCCCCGACTCGGCAAGGCAGACCTTGCCACCGCACTCGTCTGGCGCGTCTCAATGCTCACTGATCCCGCACCACTCGACTACGACGACCTGCCAGACGACCCCATCGTCAATGCGAGCCAGCAGCCCGAGGTGCTGCATGATCCGCGCACCGAGCGGCCGGATCATGCGCGCGAGCGACCGAGCGACGTGCCAGTCGGGTTGTTGCGCTCTGGCGACACCCGCTCCGCACTATTCGCTGGCCCCGCACCCGACCTGTCCGCAGACGAGCCGCAACGACTGAGCCTCGACCAGGCGATCGTCAAAGCAAAGATTCTCCGCGGGCCTCCCGAACCCACCGAACACGAACTCTGGGCACCCTTACTCGAGGAGCACAAATGGGCAACCGCGCGAGTACCCAAACGCCGACTACTGGAACTCAACCAGCAGGCAGCCAGCTTCTTCGCCGCCCGCTACCCCGAGTCCTGGGCAGCCGAATACCTCATCGACCGGCTCGGCACCGACCTCACCCAACCCATCGACCAGCACGGCACCCGCTTCACCCCCGGCTACGCCCCCGCCGGCTGGACCACCCTCACCCGCCACCTACACCAAACCGGTGCGACCGACGAAGAGATCCTCGCCGCCGGACTCGGCCGAACCGCAACTACCGGACGGATCATCGACACCTTCCGCGACCGACTCGTCTTCCCTATCTACCGTGACGATGAGCTGATCGGCTTCATCGGCCGCCGCAACCCCAGCCACGACACCGAACCCAACCCGACCGCCGGACCGAAATACCTGAACAGCCCGCAGACCGACCTGTTCGACAAGAGCGCCCAACTCTTCGGCCTCACCGAAGCCCGCACCGCGCTCCAAAGCGGCGCCGTCCCTACCCTGGTCGAAGGACCGCTCGACGCGATCGCCATCGCCCTCGCCACCAACGGCAGCCACATCGGCGCCGCCCCCCTCGGCACCTCGTTCACCGACACCCAAGCCAACCAACTCGCCCACTTCACCGGGCCCGGTCAACCCGACGCCCTCGTCGCCATGGATAGCGATCCCGCCGGACGCCGCTCCGCGCAACGCGCCTACTGGCAGCTCGCCACGCGTCGCAAACATCCCCTACACGCGCTTCTTCCCGACGAACTTGACCCCGCGGACGTTCTCCATCGCGGCGGGCCGGTTGCGCTGTTTCAGATCCTGAATGACGGCCGGCCGTTGGCCAACGTCCTCATCGAGGACCACCTCCGCCTCGGGGCGGCCGCCCTGACGGCTCAGGAGCAGCGGGATCGGGTCAGCTTCGTCGCCGAGACGATCGCAGCGTCACCACCCGAGCTTTGGCGCGCGCAGATCATGCGCACAACTGAACTGACCGCGGCATCCCAAAACGCGCTCGAAGCCGCGGTCGTCGCAGCCGCCGATCGGTGGACCAGGGACCCGGGAGCGCAGGCTAGAACCCAGGTCGCGGCCGGCCGGCAACAGCCCTCTGACTCTCATGCCGCCGGGTTCACACAACCAACCGACCACTGGCAGGTGCTCGCCATCAAGATCGACCCGCGGCTGGTCCACGACCCCGGCTGGGCAGCGCTCGCCTCCACAATGCGGCGCGCCGACGCATGCGGTGTGGATGTCCCCGAGGAACTGACCCGGCTAGCCCGCGCGGGACCACCCAAAAAAATCTCGGTCCAAGAACTCCGGTACCGACTACTAGCAGCTACGAAGCGGCTGGCCCCGGGCCATCCCACCGGAGCACCTTCTGCGATGTGGGAAGCGAACCACCGACCGCATCCCATCACGCGCGGCGGCCTTGATCCTGAGCGCCAAAGTGGCTCACGTCCTTCGGACCCAGGTGGTATGACACGATAGGTAGTCCGCGATCTCGGCGATCCGATCAGGGCGGACCTCCATGCTGAATGTCGGCCCGTCGCGAACGAACCTATCTATGTCGATCGATGGAAAGGTACGTGCTCCGATCGAAGAGAGAGTTGGCACCACTGACCGTTGTCGGCGCGGCAAACTCAGCCGACAAGAGCACACTTCTCCAGTCGATCCGCGCTGCATTCCCAGGCAGCACTCGTGCCCGGACCAGCGTCATGCTCCGCCACTGTTCGCTGGTCGACCTAAGTGACAAGCTCAAGACGCGCTAGTCGGATCTAGCCCAACAAGGCCGGGCGTCGAGTTCGTGACCGAACCTAGGCGCCTTCAGGGTTGGAAAGCTGTCCCAAGAGGCGCCTGCTGGGAGATCATGCCAACCTCGTGTCAAGGCCTTGGGCTAGAAACGTGTCCCAACAGGCGCACAAACGTTGTAATCCCGATATTATGCTCCGACTGGATCAGCCCCAGGCCAATAGCGACGGGCGATCATGGATGCTCGGTGAGCCGTCTGCCAACGGCCTTGGCTCAACGACGTCGCACAAATCGCGCGAAGATATCCGTCGATCTGCTCGGCCGACCCGCCCTAGACGGTTCGCGCAGATGAATCGCTACCGCGCAGATCCTTGGAGCTCGGCGGCCAGCATCGGCATTAATGAATAGAGGCTTGTCACCACTCGGGTTCGGCGGCTCCTCAGCGGCGACCAACCGGCGTGGGCCATCGACGACCGCGCGCCCAGGGCGCGCAGATGGGCCATGTCGGGGCTGCGGGTGACGTTGTCTTGAGTCGCCCCTCGCGCCGCACGCTTGGCGACACGTCAACCTCGCCGTTGCGGGTCGTTGTCAGTGGGATGCTGACCGGGTGATCGATCTGACAGATCCCGAGAGGGGCCAACTCGCGGCCACGTTTGGGCGCTACGTTGCCGAACTGCCCGAGCATCTGACTCTGTACTCGGAAGCTGCGACCGAGGAGTACGTCCGCATGGTCCTCGGCCAGCATGTGTACAGCCGTGGGCAGGACATCAAGGAATACCGGCTTTGTCTCCTGATCCGTCATGTTTTCGGCGGCCGGCTGCCGTCCGAGCAGCAGATCAGCGCCTTGTTCTAGACGACGACCAGTCAAAGTCGCGCCCTCCTTCGAGCGGTCATGTCCAAGTTCCCAGTACGAGCTGCAACAGGTCATCCGCGAGAGCCTTCGGGACGAGCTGCACAGCGCCGTCCAGGCCGAGTCCGGCGGACCCTGGCGTTTGATCTGCGACTCGGAGAACGTTATCGAAGCACTCAACCGTGAAGTCGCCTGACTCGACGGCACGCTGCCTCAGATCACCCGAACCAGAAGCACTGTCAGCGCATACGACATCGCCGCCTCGACCCACGAAGCCCTCGTGCAGGCGTTCCCGTGACCGTAACCGGCGATCTTCTCAGCGCCGCCGGCCTCCTGCTCGCCGTCGTCGGCACTCTGTTCTCGGTCTGGTACGGCGAAATGACCGACGCACTCAATACACCTATCGCGATTCACCGAGCCGGCCGCGCGGAAGCGACGGCACAAACCAATAGGACGCTGCGGTTTCGCGGTGCTCCGCTGGTGGTGGCGGCCGGAGTGCTCTGCCCAACACTCGCGCCGCCGGCCATCAACACCGTGTGGCACGCCGCGACCGACGACTTCGGGCACGCTTACGATCCAATCAAGACGATCTTCGTCCTCGTCTGGCTGTTCACTGCTGCCCTCGTTGCCGGGACCGGACAAGTGGCCCTGGGACTCCTCAGACACCTGAGCGACCTCCGCCGTCCACACTGACAACACTCGGCCCGATGTGTCACAGTGCACGAGGAGCGCTCTTAGTCAACCCTCACCACGCTACGACGGCGGTTCCCCGAGCCTCTCGATAGCCTCAGGCGCAAGCACTCGCGAGCCGTCGATACGCGCGACCGCGGGAGCAATTCAAGGGGTTCTGCCACAGGCCTGCCGCGCACATGGATCGATACCGCGCGACCGGCGACCGGTCTCAGCCGGTGCCATTCGCAGCGAGTTCGGTTTTCAGACCGATCCGCTATTAGCCGATGAGCGCGCGGTCAGGGCCTGACCTAGGCGGTCGGCGCCCTTTGGGTAGGGTTCGGCGATGATCCACGTGGTTCTTGGTCGCAGTCGTCGCGCTTGTCGTAACGTTGATGGTGCGGCGGGTCTTCGCGAGCAGGTATCAAAGGCAGGGGCAGATCGAATGCGCGTGGCGAGGCTTCGACACGCCTGGCAAGTGGCGTCACGGGTTGGCAACAGCTTCTCGTGGATCCATTGAATTTCAGCCTCGGCTGGGTTCGATAGGAACAAGGATTCCGAAAGGCGAACCGGTTTCAATAGCCGTCGAGTCGATCGATCCCGATCAGGGTAAACATCCGAAGCTGTCTGAAGTCTGGTACCTGAATCCCCGTCTGCACATCTTGACCGTTCGAACGCCTCACGGAACGATAGAGCTTGCAATGCTGCCCCAACGCGTCCGCGCGCTGGCGGAAGCCCTCGGCGGCTGAACGCCCACTATGCCGTTGTCCGGCTCAAGTGTCAGGCGGAGTGCCGGACCGCGTGGCGGACGTAGATCACGCCGTCGCCGAGTCGTCCGTGGTCAAGCAGCTCGAGGTGGAGTCGTACGCCTCGAGGCAGCGCCGGCTTGCCGCCGCCGACGAGAACCGGGCACAGCAGCAGCACGCACTCGTCGACCAGGCCATGCCGGAAGGCCTCGGCCGCGACCCGCGCGCCTCCGATGCTCAGGTCCGAGCCGGAGGTCTCCTTGAGCCGTCGCACCGCCTCGGGCTCGAAGTGCCGCTCGATCCTCGTGCGCGCGGTCGACACGTCGGTGAGTGAGGTGGAGTAGACGACCTTGTCGGCGTCACGCCAGATCCCGGCGTACTCGCGGACCACCGGGGGCTCGTTCGTCAACCAGTCGTCGCTCTCCCACACGCGCATCGTCTCGTACATGCGTCGCCCGTAGAGCGACGTGCCGATGTGCCGCTCGTGCTCGTTCCAGAACGCGTGCACGTCCTCGTCCGGAACGGACCAGTCGAACGAACCCGTCTCGTCCTCGAGGAAACCGTCGAGCGAGATGTTGGCCGCGTAGATCAACTTACCCATGGAGCCCTCCGCTCAGAGCGTGAAACAGCCTGCGACAACACACAGGCACAGTCAACAACACCGACTGCGAGATCGACGAGCTCCGACGCGGAGAGATGATGGCAGGTCGCCGCGCCGACGGTAGGCGGTCCGTACCGTCGCGCGCTCATGCCGCGGATCGCACGTCGCTTTCGACGCCCGATCATGCCGCTGACATCTCGCGTACTTGTCGGCGCTCCCGAGCCGTCGATAGGGAGCACGTCGTCTGTAACGGTGACCCGCACAGATCGATCCGTAGGTGTCCGGTTGACCCTGACCGGGCAGTGACGCGCGCGGTTCCTACGCGATCCGACAACCGAAGACGCCGGCGGCAGCGCCATCAAGGATGGCGGCTGCAGCGTCGCGCAGACCAGTCCGCTTGCGAACCGACATCTCGATCCAGACGGATACCGGCTCATACTCAGCCACCGCACCTGATATATGGGTGCTGGCCACCGGGTCAAGTCAGGATGCCGCAGACGGGCCGGGGTGCGGACGTACAGGCTGTCGGAGACTCAGTGAGATCAGGTGTGGGATCACTGCGCGGGGGCCGGGACACGCGCGCAAGCCGTCGGCCTGCGGACCGGTGTCGGATCTGGGGCTGACAATGAGTTGTGCGAACTCTGACCGCGCGCCGACGACGAACGGACCTTAATGACCGACCTGCCCGACAAGAGTGCGGCTCCGCCCGCGGTGACTGGTGATAGCGCCACCAACCGGGATTCCGCTCGACGGCCCTCCGGGCAGTCCGGACGGTACGTCGTCGGTGCGCACCTGGGCGGCCTGAACTCAGCGCTAGCGCTGTCGACGCCTCAGTCACCGGCGTTCAACGTGCTGGTAGGACTCGACCGTCACCCTGCGCTCGCCGCCATGGACGCTGTCCTGACCGCCTCGCAGGTCGCGAAGGCCTTCAACATCCCGGCCATCACGAACTGGTCCGAGGTGTTAGGAAAGCAGTTTCGCTCCGTCGACCTGATGAATGCGGTCGGCATCGGGCGTCAGCTGACCGAGGCGCTGGACACCATCGCGCCGCAGAGGGCAGCGCTGAACGCTGCCCTCGCTGGGCTAAGCAGTCAGCAGAACCTCTTCGCCGCGCAGTTGGCGCAAATCTTGTCGTCCCAGGACGCCATCTCCCGCTTGGTCCTCGGTGCGGATCTGGTGAAGTCGACCGCCTTGTTCGACAGCCTTGGCCGGTACGGCCAGGTGCAGGCGTCACTCGGGGCGTTCGCCACCGCCGGACACACCGCGCTGCTACGCGGACTGACCCGCGCTCCAGCCCGCCGGTACGATTCTTACCTCGGCGGGCTGCCCGCCAAGCCCATCGCGAGGCGTGCCGCCGTTGCAGGGTTCGGCGGCGACGCCCAGTCCGGGATGGTCATCGTCGAGAGTCTGACGGCGGTTGGGCTGGACGACGACGACCGGGAAGAGCTCACCGAGCAGTACGCGGTCGAGGTGCTCGAGCCTTGGCAGACCGGCCCGACTCGGGCTCGGGAGGACCTGTTCGCGGCGCTGGCCATATTAAAGCCGGACCTGCCGGACTGGCTCAAAGCGGCGTGGGAGGACATCGAACGCGACGGGCCTAAGGCGGCGTCGAAGATCGCGAACTGCACGGTCGAGTGCATCGACCAGACACTGCGGGTGGTGGCCACGGTCGGTGAGGTCATGGCGTGGATCGCCGAGGCCGGTGAGCAACCCGGCTGGGTGCACGAGGGTCGCCCGACCCGCAGGGCGAAAGTCATGTTCGTGATGCGACACCGCTCTACGCGTGATGCTCGCTTGGCCGCATCACAGGTAGAGGCGCTGGCCGCGCTCGTGCAGGACGTCATGGCGGACCTGCAGTCGGTCAAGCACGGCGCTGCGCCGACCATTGCGGCCATGCGGGGCATGGTGCAGGCCGCCGAAGGAGCCCTGTCGCAGCTGCTGCTACATCGCTAACGACTAGCGAGCACCGCCATCCCTAGACGGGAGGCGGCGCGGGCTTGGTCCAGCTCGCGGTACCCGAACGCCAGACGGGCGGCGTCTCGTAAGCAGATCGGCTTGCGGTACGAGGACAGTCGACGTTGCCGGTGAACGCGCACCGATCCATCGATATGCGCGGGTCCGGGTGCCAACCGGCTAGACACAAATGAACACATCAGAACCACCGCGAACGGCATTCTTTGGCCAGTCTCTGGTTGGCGTCAGGCGCAGCGGGATCACGGCATCGGTCTGGGCGTTGTGAGTACAGTGTGTTGGCGATCTGATCGCGATTTGGTGACGCCGGGCAGCACGGTTGCGATCGTCTCGGGAGCGTCGCGGCCTGTCCCAGGAGGCCCTGATCGAACGGGCGGGAGTCGATCGAAATTTGATCTATGGGACGGAGGTGGCGCAGACCTCGCCGCGGCTCGACGTCGTCGTTCAGGTCGCCGAGGCCCTTGGTGTCCATCCGACGACTCTGATGCCGAAGTTCCCAGACGGCCGCCCTTGACGCCGATCGCTAGCCGTACTACCCATAGCGCCGGGTCGGCTGTGACCAAGCCGCGAACTGGATGACTTCCTCGCGTGTTGCGTGGAAGGTCGTCGCGCCGTGACGGGCGAAAACTGAGGCGGATCGCGGAACATCGCGTAGGGCTTCTCAGCGCCGGCCCCGACGTGGACCAGCAGCACAGCCTTGCCATCGACGATCTGCGACTCAATGTGATGAGGCGCCAGAGGGTGGATGTGATCATGGATCAGGTTAGTCAGCCGGGCTACCGCTTCGGTGACATCGTCCTCCAATCCGACCACCTGACCCTCGTCATCCACTCCGAATATCAGGACGCCGCCTGCGCCATTGGCGAAGGCTGGCGCAGCTTTAAGAGCTGTCCGAATCGACTCGGTGCTCTTCGCCGGGAGTCGCGACTTGAACTCGACGCCGGCACCCTCACCGCCGGCGAGCAGCACCGCTAGCTCGAATCCCGGATCGTCCCAGACAATCGACGGATCAGCTGTATTCGCTTGGCCGGGTGGGTTGAGAAGCCGAAGATCGCGCCACCGCTCGCCATCGGCTAGGACGATGAGCAGCTCATTGACGAACGGATCGGGCAACGGCAGTCGGAAGGTTCCGCGCCTGGCAACCGTGACTACGTAACTACGACCGCCTGAGCTGCCCTGTAGACCGCAGCCCTTCAAGTTGTCGCCGGACACCTCAACCACGACCTCCCCGGGCTGGATCGTGAGCCCGGCAATTCCGGCGTCGGTATCGAGGTCGGAGATCACCACGCCGGCGCTTTGCTGCCAGCGAGAAGGACCGCCCGGACGGAAGAAGGCGGCGTAGGCCGCCTCGTAGTGCGCGAACGAGGGTGACTCCAGGCTGACCAGCGGGTCGTGCCCAGCGCTGGCGCTAGCCGCCGTGAGTCGGGACAGTTCGTAGCGCGTCGTCGGCCACTCCATGCGCTGGCCACCGAAGTCGGCATAGCTCTGAAGGCGCGTCCGCGATGCCGTGGGCTGGAGCGGTGCCAACCGCACTGCGCGTCGACCAATCCGGATGGTCTTGCCACTCAACGCCGCTGCGATCTGCTTGACAGTCGTCGGCTGCTCTATAAAGAGATCATTCGGATAGGTCCACCGACGACGGGCATAGCCCGGCGGTTTGGCGCCAACCAAGATCTCGCCATGGCGCAGCTGCCAGCGTTCGCCGGCACGCTCGAGCGCCCACAGAGCCCAGGCTGGCCGACCCGCTCGGACAGCTGACTAATGAGCGCGGGTACCGCTTCGATTCCAGACTCCATGTGTTGATGATCCCGCGAACAGTCTGTCCTGCGCCTCAGCTTTCGCTGAGGTCAGCATGCGAGGTCGAGCGCCACGGTGCTGCCGGGTCACTCAGGGTGTCCAACATGAACTCGCACCAGAGGCGTGAAGCATTAATTGCCAGGCGGGCGTGTCGCGTCCCCAGGCCGGCTCGAGCTGCTCCTTGTCCGTGGCCAGTGCCGTATCCGCGGTTGCGGAGTTCCGCGATGCCTGCACTGATGGTCGTGACGGCACCTAGAATCTTCTTGACGGCGTCCGAGCCGTCCGGCCCGGCAGGTCGCCCGGCCGGGTGAACCGCCAGGCTTTGCTGGGCTCGCATGACCAACATCGGAAGGTCATCGCCATCCGAGTACGACTCGCCCCGTTCCCGAAGCACGAGCTTCGCCGTGCTCTCTATGAGCTCTTTCCCCGAGCCGATCGCCTGCGCGGGGTCGTCGCGCTCGATGGCTGCGGACATGCGGTTGAGGTGCTCGTGGATGACGGCGGGATCCGACAGGTCGGCCAGGAACTCAGCGGCGATGATGACCGGCGCGCCGCCGGTGATCTTGCCCTGTCCGTCGAGCTCATAGCCGTCGCGGCGGAATAGCCGTTGCAGCCGTGGAACTACCACCTCGACGCCGTGAGTGAATCCGTCGGGTGGGTTGAACCATGGGCGTAGCGCGACCTCGAAGACGCGGAGCGCGCGGGCGACGTGGGTTTGGTTAGTCCAGTCGACCTGATCTAGGTAGCCCTGGAAGTGGGTGACCCGTTGACCGCCAACTGGCTCGGGCTCCTCGGTCGGTGGTGCGAAGAGTTCGTCCTGCCACATCTCATCGATCTCGTGTAGCACCGTGCCGGACATCGTGTCTCGGACGGCCTCACGGGTACGCCGACTGATCAGTTCTGGCCGGGTCGGTGGGGGGTTCGTTGTCATGGCTGACACTCGGCGCTTACCCCTCATCCGCATATTGCTCGGCTCGGATGTCCTCGCGCTGCGCGTCTCGTTCATAGGACTCAGCCATCTCGCGAAGCAGCCGTGCGGTGCGTGGCCATTGGGCCTTAGTCGCGTTGCTGCCTGACCGAAAGTTGGCTGCTAGCGCTCGCTCCTGGGCGCCGCCGTCGTAAACGCCTCGGCTTGTCACGCCCCGGCTATTGATCTTGCCGAGGATCAGGCCATTCTCCAGCTCGCGGCTGCCGATCGTCTCGACCATGTCTCGCACCGCTTCGGCGGGCCATACTCCGTCGGCCCCCGTCGGACTGTGAGCGAAGGTCTGGCCGATGACTTCGTCGCCAATGTCTGCGCGGTCAGATTCGGAGAACTCAAGGCGTGCGGCCTGGACCCATGCCACCATGGCTGCCCCGTTCATGCTGCCGTCTGACTGCTGCCCGGGATATCCATTCCAGCCGTTCAGGACCCACCACGTTTGAGTCACTAGTGCGGTGGCTTGCTCGTCGAGTTCGCGCGGCGCCTCCGACTTTCCCCGATAGACCCGGCTGGTGAGTTCGACGAACAGGTGCGGGTCGCTGGCCAGGGCTCGGCCGAGCGCCGGCGCTCCACGGTGATGCTTGATGAGGCGGTAGAAGGCGAACTCATACTTGATCAGATACTGATCACTGACCCCGGCGCGAGCCAGGTAGTCGAGCAGCACGCCGATCGTGTAGCTCGTCGTCGACGACAGGTCCTGGTCGGACGCTGGCTGCTCGATGGCGCTGTTCAGAACGAGTTTGACGACCTCGACATCGAGCTGTGGCGCTTCCTTCGCGTTCGCCCCGATATGAATGCCGCGCCCGACCAGCTCAACGGCCGCCCACGCTCGTTTGTGAGCAACTAACTGTCGCACTGCTTCCGGTAAGTCTTCCAAGTTGGTCGCGTGCATAGGGGCGTTATCCCAGTAGAGGACCAAATCTTCCGGATGGCCCGTCGTTGCCAAGACGTCCCAGGCGGCTTTGACGGGCGGCGCGTTGGCGATGATCACTCGCCGGCCAGCAATCGTCAGCTCTGGTGACTGCAGACTGTCGCGTAGCCAGTCGGTACCACCCGCGAGATGGGCTTTGCGGTTGGCCCATCCACTGGCAACTTGGTAGAGAGCACGGTCCTCGGGATCGAGCCAGGCCGCCAGTTGATGGACTGACACGTCCGGCTCGTCGGCGAGGGCCCAGGCGAGCTGGATGGGTGTCTCCACGTGACGAGCGAGGCGTTTCAAAGCGTCCATGGCATCGGGCAGCGCCAGGATCGCTTGCAATGCTTCGTGGCGCAGCTCCCGGATCTTGCCTTCTCGCGCTTCGAAGTCATACGGATCAACATCCGCTACGTCGACGTGGCCACTGAACAGGTAGCTGAATCGCTGAGGGTCGTCGGTCGGTTCGAAGCGTCGGCTCGCTTGGTCCAGTCGGTCCAGCTGGTCGGCGGGGAGTGCCCACGCGGCTGTGGGGAAGCTCCGATGGCGTGCAACCAATTGGTCAAGTTGCTCCCAGAGGTGAAGCCGCTGATCAGCTGGTAAGGCCTCGGGGGACAGACCGTCGAGCGCCTCAAATACTGTTTCTCGGTCGGCAGGCGGCAGATCATTGAGGTGCTCCGCCAACTTGCTGAGCCGATCTGCTTGGCCATCGGCCAGCTGTACGGCTAGCCCGACGATGTGGTGCAGCTGCTCGATCAGCTCGGACATAGGGACACCGGACCGGGACGGACGCCAGTCGCGGATATCAGGGGCCGCTGGCGGCATCACCCAGCCGTGACCGTCAGGGATGAGATCGATCAGCAGTCGCCAACCAACATCTGGAACGGTCTGGCACGCAACCTCTAGTGCGTTTCGACGGGTGGCTGGTGAGGCGCCGGTGTTCCGAACCCAGGTGCAGAGCACCGCCGCCAAGCTAGAGCGCGGTCGGTTGCCGTGTATCGAGTTCGACTCTGGGTCGTGAGCTGCCAAAAGGGCCAGGATGCGGACTGCCGCAACGAGGTAGTCATCTGACCAGCACAGCCGCTCCACGGCCCACAAAAGGTGGGTGTGACTGGAGAACGTGCCAAAGGCGTGCGGACTATCGGCGTTCAGCTCAAACATGTGTAGGACGGGGGGGTCCGGCTCGGCCAGATCGTCGGTCAACGTGTCAAGGAACGTGTCGGGGTCGGCCTCGGCTAACAGCGGCAGGACATCAGCCAGGTTCCGCCACGTTCGACCCGACACGTCGTTGGTGGCGGCCTTCAGAATTTCACGGACCGCGGACTTCGCCACGTCGGCGAGTGACGTCTGAGCCTCAACCA
>FTJM01003699.1_pt1 | contig 17349 bp, 18 predicted proteins | sample 1658941 | NCBI WGS metagenome assembly FTJM01 (sample SAMEA3914876, study PRJEB12502) | metagenome | biome: forest; material: soil | place: USA | collected 2011-06-22 | depth 0.3 m
CGATCTGGCTGGCGATCTCGCCGATGTAGCCGCCGGCGTAGCCGTCCTCCGGAGTGGGCTCGCCGAGTGCGGCAGCCAGCAGCGACCGTGAGTACCGGTCGATCTGGGCGCCGTGGTCATTGAAGTAGTACTCGCGGGTCACCGCGGCGCCGGCCGCGACGAGGATCCGGGCCAGCGAGTCGCCGACCGCGGCCCACCGCACCCCGCCGATGTGCACCGGCCCGGTCGGGTTCGCCGAGACGAATTCCAGATTGATCCGCCGACCGGCCAGCGCGTCGCCGCGGCCGTAGTCAGGGCCGGCCTCGACGATGGATCGGGCAAGCTCGGCGAGCGAGCCGGCCTCGATGGTGATATTCAGGAAGCCGGGCCCAGCGACCTCGACGCCGGCAATCCCGGGTGCCTCGAGCAGCGACTTGGCGATGGCGTCGGCAACCTCACGCGGCGGCTTGCCGGCGGCCTTTGCCAGCCGGAGCGCGATATTGCTGGCGTAGTCACCGTGGCTGCGGTTCTTCGGGCGCTCGATGACGATCTCAGCCGGGATTTCGGCGGCGAAAGCGCCTGAATCGACCGCGCGCTCGACGGCGCCGCGGATGGCGGATGAAAGCTCGTCGGGGGTCACCGCACTAATGTTAGTGGGCCGCCTCGCGCCGATTTTAGGCGTGTCATAGGGGCTGGCGCGGTTATGCATCGATCCACAGATTCACGACCTAGACTCACTCCGATACCAGGACAGCACTAGCCACTCGAATGGGACGAAAGCGATCCGATGACAAAACCCACCAAGCCGGCTGGCACGAAGGCGGCGGCCGCTACCAAGGCGGCCGGCAAGGCTGGCAGCGGCGGCAAGACGGCGACCGGCAAGGTCGCCACCCGGGGCCCAGCGAACCGGACCCAGTCGAAGATGATCGTCAACAAGCGGCAGACGCCGTGGGGACTGATCATCTCGACGGTTCTGATCGTCGCGCTCGCCGTGGGTGTCATCGGCTACGCGCTGCACCAGGGCAAGAAGGGTTCGTCCGCCGCCGGCAGCCCGGACAAGATCGTCGGTATTTCGCACGTCAGCTTTCCGAGCGGCAACCACGCCAACGGCGTGATCAAGTACGACCAGTCGCCGCCGATGGGCGGCCCGCACGCGCCGGTCTGGGCCGACTGCACTGGCACGGTGTACCCAAGCCAGATTGCGAACGAGAATGCGGTGCACGACCTGGAGCATGGCGCCGTGTGGATTACCTACAAGCCGGGCCTGCCCAACGACCAGCTCGACACGCTGACCAAGCTGGTGTCCGGCAAGCAGTACATGGTGTTGAGCCCGTACGCCGGGCTCAAGACCAACATCTCGCTACAGGCCTGGGGCTACCAGCTATTCGTGGACTCGGCCTCCGACGCGCGCATCCAGCAGTTCATCACCGATCTCAGGCTAAACCAGAAGAACACCCCGGAGCTCGGCGCAAGCTGTACCAATGCGGCGTTCAAGACCAGCCCGAGCACGCCGGGTCACCCCACCGATTCCTGATTGCGAAGTTCCATGGCGCTGACCATCGAGCGAGAGGTTCCTGCCGAGCCGACGGCCGGGCCGGGCGGCCCGTCGAGGCTGGTCACCGTGCTGCTGACGGTGATCGCGATCGGCGCGCTGGTGATGGCCGGCGCGGCCGGCTACGTGGTCGGGCACCGCAGCGGATCGGCGGCCACCCCGGACAAGAACTCGGTCGACGCCGGCTTCGCCTGGGATATGTCGGTGCATCACCTGCAGGCGGTGACGATGGCTGGCTACACCCGGGACCACACCACCGACGGCGTGATCAGGACCCTGGCCTACGACATCGAGACCAGCCAGTTCAACCAGGTCGGCCAGATGCAGGGCTGGCTGGACACCTGGGGATTGCCGCCGCAGAACCCGAACACTCAGATGGCGTGGATGGCCGCCTCCGGCCACGATCACCTCTCCACTGATGGCCTGATGCCGGGAATGGCCACCCAGCCCCAGATCGGCATGCTGGAGACGCTGACCGGCAAGGCGCTGGACATTGATTTCCTGCAACTGATGCTGCACCACCATCAGGGCGGCCTGCCGATGGCGCAGTGGGCCGCCGATCACGCGAGCACGGCCTACGTACGCAATGCCGCGCAGAAGATGGCCACCGCGCAGAGCGCCGAGATCTTGCTGATGGAGCGGCTGCTGCGCGAGCGGGGTGCGAGCCCGCTGCCGCCACCGGTCTAGCCGACATTCTTCTGCCGACATGAAGATGCCGGAGTGGCTATAGCAACCTCGCGGCCTTCATGTCGCCGGCCGTGCTCGGATCGAACGCGTGTCAGCACGCTCCGGACCGGCTGATACGATTCTCGACGGCTTGCCGGACCTTCGGGTGCGGCCGGCCGGGCCGTGACGGCCCCCGTAGCTCAGGGGATAGAGCGCTACCCTCCGGAGGTAGAAGCGCAGGTTCGAATCCTGCCGGGGGCACCCTGCTACAGCCCAGGTTTTACGGGGAATTTGAACCTGGTGTTGATCCTTAATCAAGATCAACTCGCCGTTCGTAGAGGTGCCCGTAGCGGTCGAGCGTGACCGACTATCGCGGGAGATTCTCCGGCACCGCGATGTGGCGGCCTGAGCGTGAGCCATAGCTCGCGCTGAGGCATACATATCGGGGCATGGGCCGACAGTCCACAATGGCTTGCTGAACATCGGTGTCGCCAGCAGTAGGTCGCCAGGCGTCTGGCTCAGTGGCCGTCTGTGGTTTGTCCCTGCTATGAGGACGCAGACAACGCCTCTGTCAACAATGCGACCAAGGCCTCGTGCTGCACGTCGGCCGAGGACCAGACCTCCTCATCCGAGCCATCCAGCGCTCTGGCGGCAAGCCCCGCCTTACTGTCGATCAGGTCGGCGATTCTGCTGTCGATAGTTCGCGCGGCGATGATGCGCCAGGCGGTGACGGGTTCCGTCTGACCGATGCGGTGGCTGCGGTCGATGGCCTGGGTCTGCTCCGCGTCGGTCCAGGACAGCTCGGCCAGCACGATGTTGGAGGCGACCTGCAGATTGAGTCCCACGCCGGCCGCAGTCAGGGAGCAGACCGCGATGGCGACGTCCGGATCTTTGACGAAGGCGTCAATCTGCTTCTGCCGCGACGCCGGCGTCTGACCGCCCCGGATCGAGGAGAAGCGGATCCCCTGCCTGGCGAAAGCCTCCTCCGCGACGTCCATGACATCGACGTGCTTGGCGAAGAAGACCACCTTGCCTGCGCTTCGTGCGAGCTGTGCCGCATAGTCGGCGGCGAGGCCGGCCTTCGCCTGGCCGATGGTGCGCATCATGCTGAACACGTTCTCGCCGGTCTTCGTGGTGCTCGCATCCTTCTGCTCCCACCCGGCGACCTTGCGTACCAGGTCGTGGTCGATGCCAACGACGACACCGGACCGACGGCTCGCGAGTGCGATCTCATACCGCGAAACCAGCCGCCGAGCGAGGTCGCGCTCGGCCGCCCGGATCGACCGGCCGACCTTTTCATCGAGCTCGACGGGCAGGTCGGCGGTGCGGCGGGCGGGGATGTCTGCAGCCACATCGACTTTGCGGCGACGAACGATGCCAAGGTCGATCACGCACTTGCGAGCGGCGGAGTAGAACCCCGGATCCGCGGGGGTCAAGCGGGTCTCCTCGAGAGAGTCCATCAGCTCGGCACGCGGCTCGGTCTCATCGATCCAGCCGAGGAACTGCCAGATGGCCCGGAAGTCCTCGATGTCGTTGATCAGCGGGGTGCCGGTGAGGGCCATCAGCAACGGGCGCGAGGTGCGGGACCGGATGCGCGCGGAGAGGTCGAGGACGTGCTGGGACCGTTGGGAGGTCTTGTTCTTGATGAAGTGCGCCTCGTCGACGACCATGCCCCGGAACCCGAACTCGCCGAACCACCCCACGTGCCGGTCGAGCACTTCGTAGTTGACCACGACAATGTCGGCGAAGCCGTCCACCGTGTCCCCGTTGCCGTGGACCACGGTGGCCGAGCGGTGCGGTGTCCACAGGCCGGCCTCGCGTAGCCAATTGGTCTTCACGACACTCGGCACGACCACCAGCAGCGGGTAGGCGCTCGCCACCTCCGCGGCAAGCAGCGCCTGAGCCGTCTTGCCCAGGCCCGGCTCGTCAGCGAGGAGGAAGGTCCGGTGGCCAGCCGCGGCAGCGGCGACCAGTTGGGCCTGGTGCGGCATCAGCTCCCGGTTCCCCGCCACGCGTAGCGGCGCCGGTGCCGGCAGCGCCATGCACGCCGAGGCCCCACGGTCGGCACGTTCGAACGAGCTGAGCAGCGGGTTGAGCAGCTCCCAGCCGGCCAACCGGCGCGAACCAACCGTGCTCTGCCGGGCGGAGGAGAAGTCGGGGACGAGGAACGGGCTGGCCAGCTGTCGAGATAGGACCGACTGGGGCACGACCCGACGCTCGGTGCTGGCGGGAGCGTCGGTGGATTCGGTCGGAGCGGTCTGGTCCGGTGCCGCTTCGATACCCACCGACCTCAACATGTCCCGCTTGAGCAACCTGGCCGCGTCGGAGACGACGGCATCTTCGGCGAGAAGCGCAAGCAGCATGGGTTCACGTACGGCGGTCGTCGCGAGGATCGTCGCGATCCCGTCCAGGCGCTTGAGCTGCTCGGTCCGGCTGGCCTGGCTGCCGGTCTGCCTCCCCTGGACCCGGGCGTGCTCCTCGCGCACGAGCAGTGCGACGACCTGAAACTTCGTGCGCACTGCGGACGTCACGCGGCGACTCTCGACAGCTGCCTCCACCTCACGCACCGCGCGAGCGAGCACGGACATGACGTCTTCGGGGGCGCGGACGCGCCGCTGCTTTGGCGAAGCGGTATGGCGAGCGCCCACTTGCCGCCGGCCTGGTCGAGCCACAAACTCCTCCTCTGAACGCCCCTGCTCGGTGGCCGGGCCAAAACTGCGCACACCTACTCGCGGTCAGACGATGGCGGTTCGCCAGGAGAGCCCCGGCAACTGCTCCGAACCACCACCGAACTCCGCGAGATCGACACCGCAGGGGCCGGCTAACCGCCTGGTGCGGCCCTCAGCAGCCAGTCGACGGAGGTCGACGGCCGCCCCGCTGGAGTTGCCGCAGGGCAACCCATCAGCTCGGCTTGTGGCGACGTTACAGATCCATGCTAGCGCCGGCGCGTCGAGCACCGGTCAGGGCGCCCGACCCGAGCTAGCTGTACTGACCGCCGGCGTGGATTGAGAGTCTCGTTCACGCGTGTCGGTCGTCGGCAACCGCAACTCCGGCTACCGCGTCGAGGCTTAGGAGACCAACCGCTCGGCGGCGTTGGGATCTGATCTTACGGGTTCGATCCCGCCGCCTGACTGGTTGATCTGCGCCCACAGTGCATCGAGAGAAAGGCCGAGGACGTCGGCGATCGCGGCGATGGTCCGGAAGGCTGGGGTAGCTACCCGACCGGACTCGATCTTCCGAAGCGTCTCCGGTGAGACACCGGCAGCTAGCGCGGTGTAGAGCATCGAACTCTGCCCCCTGGCACATCGCAATAGGGCGCCGAGGCGCTGTCCGCGTTCGATCTCGGCGGGAGTGAGCGGCAATCTGACCATGACACCGATTCTAGTACCGGGATACTATTGCCGGGATAGTTATTGGGTCGCCAGGAAAGGTGCCAGTTGATCGAGATCTTGAACGCATCAGAACTGCCGCAAGCCAGACAGGTAGGTGCCCTGGTCGGCGGCATTTTGCATTCTCTGAAGAGCCGCTGCAAGGTAGGCACGAACCTCCGCGACATCGACCTGTGGGCCAAGGCCATGATCACCGGGGCCGGAGCGCAGTCCTGCTACGTCGACTACGAGCCGTCCTTCGGACGCGGGCCGTTCGGTCACTACATTTGCACGTCGGTCAACGATGCGGTGCTCCACGGGATGCCCTACGACTACCCGCTTGCCAACGGCGACCTGCTGACGCTCGACCTCGCCGTCTCCCAGGGCGGAGTTGTCGCAGACTCCGCCATCAGCTTCATCGTGGGCGAGGAGAAGTCCTCGCAGAGCGTTGCGATGATCAGTGCGACCGAGCGCGCATTGAGCGCAGGGATCGCCGCGGCCCGCCCCGGAGCTCGCATCGGCGATATTTCCCATGCCATCGGCGCGGTCCTCACCGAGGCGGGGTATCGAATCAACACCGAGTTCGGCGGTCATGGCATCGGCTCGACCATGCACCAGGACCCGCACGTCCCGAACATCGGGCGACCCGGTCGTGGATACAGACTGCGCCCAGGGCTGCTGCTGGCACTGGAACCGTGGGTAATGGCCGACACCGCGGAGCTCGTCACAGATGCCGACGGCTGGACACTGCGAAGCGCGACGGGTTGCCGGACTGCACACAGCGAACACACGATCGCTATCACCAGCGACGGCTCCGAAGTTCTCACCTTGCCGATACAGGCGCAGCCGTGAGGCTCGAACGCATTGGGTGCGATTGACACACGCTCCACGTACTTCTTGTTAGCATCAAAGCACAGTTTCGCGACATAGCATGGCTAAGCCAGGGTTTGCTCGCCGCATCTGGCTATCCGGATTGACACGCCATGCGGATTTGAGGCACTCACCACGGGGCGTTAGGGGAATGGTCATGGCAAAGGCATTCACGGCCATCAGGGATCCGGAAGGCGAGTCCCGGCGTCCACGGAAGCTGGTCGCCGTGGGTGGGGGCGTTGCGATCGTAGTGGTGGGCGCGCTGGCAGTTGGGCTCATTGACGCATCGGGGGGCCATGCGGCGGCACCGCTGGCGGCCACCGTGAGTCCGACAGCGCCTACCACCCCCATACCCCTTCCTGGCGTGACATATCCGATCAATCCGCACATTACCGAGCCAGGTTTCTTCCCGCCCACTAACGGACCCGGCAAGGTGAAGGTCACCCGGGCCGAAGCCGTAAGTGCTGCACAGGCGCAAGCGATTACTGCGACGCACGGGGACCTCACTAGCCAGGAGCGGGCAGCGCTACCGACCTATAGCCGCCTGATGTCCTACGCGGAGGAAGTCAAGCTGACCGGAGACTACGACGACCCCCGCATCAACCCTGCCCGGCAAGTGTGGGTAGTGACCGTAATCGGCTATCACGACATTGATACACCGGTGACCTACCATGGCAATACGGTCGTGGACAGGTACACGAACGTCAGTGATGCCACCACCGGCTTCCTTATCCTCGGCTGCTGGGGAAGAGCGTTCCTGACCAGCTAGCTCGCCCTTCTTGTGGCCAACCAGGCACGGATGCCTGGCTAGCGACGCGGTGAACGCACTTGGATTGCTGGACGAAGCCGTTCCACGATGGCGGCAACATCATCGAGTTCCCCGGCGGCGATCCCGATGATGAGTTCGTATGCCTGATCGTTGTCCATCCTCAACCGCATGCCGTTTACCCCGAGGAACGCAATGATTGCCCCAAGCGCCAAACGCTCGTTGCCATCAACGAGCGGGTGATTTCGCGCGATCGAATGTGCCAACGCTGATGCCTTCTCATCCAACGATAAGTAGGCGTCAGCGCCGAAGACCGTGCTCCGCGGTCGAGCCGCAGCCATCTCGAGCAACCCCGCGTCCCGCACCAGAGCTGGCGCTCCGGTCACCCGCTCCGCAACATGGAGTAGGTCCGCGTAGGTCAGGTAGATCACTGCCCGAGACGCTCCAGAGCCTCCGCGTAGCGCGGCAGCTCCTCATCCAGCACCCGGTCGAGCAGCTCAGCACGGCTGTGGTTCTCCACGTACTCCCGGACGGCTTGCCGAGCAACGTCCTGCATCGAGCGCGACTCGATCTCCGACCGCCGACGAAGCGCATCCGCCTCATCATCAGTAAGCCGCAAAGTCATCGCCATCCGGCCACGGTATCACTGCTGATACCAACGCGCTCGCTTCATTGTTGAGGCGACGGCGAATGCTCCTACGAAACGTGGCAAGCCACCGATACGCGAGAGCGGCGCGCGGGTAAAGAACCAGCGCTAAGCAGTGGCAGCAGCCTCGTGCGGGCCGAGCGGCGTTGCCCGGCCCGAACGAGTTTCCGGCTCAGGCGAAGAACGCGTCGTCACCTGGCAGGTCTGCGTGCATCTGGACCAGCTCAGTCGCTCGGTCACCGAGGAATGTGAACAGGATCGAGCCGCGACTGACCCGGGTTACGCCGTTGAGAGTCGCCGTCGTCTGGTGCAGCGCCGTGACATGGCCCCGACCGTCGCCGAACACGTCGATGAGATCGGCCCGGAACTGTCCACCGGTCAGCTCCGCAAGCTTGCCGTAGTAGCCGAGCACGGCGTCGATTCCCTTGTAGTCACCGGAAATCTGGCTGCTACCCGGCACGTGCTGCGCGACATCGTGGGACAGGATCTCCCGCAGCGTCGCGAGGTCGCCGCTGTTGAAGGCATCGTAGCCGCGCCGAACCAGCGTCATGTACTTGTCATCCGGTGCGGCGGTGCCGGCTGCCTGCCCGCGGGCATACCGAGCCGCCTGGGACGAGTAGTCGACCATGACACACGGTTCGTCACCGAGCACCCAGGCATCGTGACCCGGCGCCAGGTCGAAGAGGTCTCCGGCCGCGACCGTCAACTCGTCGCCGTCGTCGGTGCGGACCTGCATCCGGCCGGAGACGACATAGCCGAGGTGGCGGGTCTGGCAGGACGTCGTGCCGGCGATGGGCGCGATGTCGCTCGACCAGCGCCAGCCGGGCTCGAAAACCCCCCTCATGAGGGACAGACCCCCTGCGCTCCCAACGACCGCGTGGCCGTGTGCAGCGAACGAGCGGGTTTCTCCGTCCCGCTCGAGGTTGCTGACCTGTGTACCCATCTCAGGACCACCTCCGACCGGCTAGCTGCCGGGCGCCAGACTGCGTCCGGCCACTGGCCGATCCTTGCACTGGCCGCGCGCCACAGCTAGAGGATGAATCGGACGGTTATCTCCCAGCGATCTTGGTGCTCGGAGCAAACCCGGCGAGCCATCCATCGCTGCGATCGCACCGAATGACTGGACGAGGGTATCCAAAGCATGCGAACCCCGCCGCGTACCAATTCGTCAGGAGGCCGCCGAGATGGCAGCACAAGCAGACAGCGCTACCAAGCCCGATCGGCGCTATCAGCTCATCACCCGATGGGCGGTGGTGGCGGTGACCGCCGGTGCACTGTCCGCCACGATCGTTGCGTGCAGCTCGCCGTCGAAGTCCAGCGCCCCCGCCGCGCAAGGCAGCCTGAGTTCCAGTAGCCATTCGATGCCGGCCAGCTCAGCATCCGCCAGTGGCAGCATGTCCGGCGCCATCCAGGGCACCGCGATGATCATGATCCAGAACTTCAAATACACCTCGCCGGTGACGGTCAGCCCGGGTGCGACCGTGAGCGTGATGAACATGGACGGCGAGAGCCACACTGTGACCGCGGATAGCGGAAATGCCTTTGACGACATGGCAACCGCCGGTGCTATCAGCACCTTCAAAGCCCCGATGACGCCGGGCAGCTACGCCTACCACTGCACCTATCACTCGAACATGCATGGGGTTCTGGTCGTGAAGTAGCCAGATCTGCCGCCGCCGAGGCAGTCCGGCGCGGTGAGGAATTCCCAGCCATTACTTGGAGGTGCCATGACCGTAGCCAAAAAATTGCCGATAGCAATGCTCGCCGCTGGGATGCTGCTCGCTGGTTGCTCTTCCGCCAAGCTCGCATCACCCGCTCAGCCAGCAGCGAGCAGGTCGTCGGGCATGTCGATGGCTCCGGAGCAGAGCAAGCCCGCCACCGCTGACTCGGCCACCCAGCTCAAGGACCTGCAGTCGGCCGCCGCCAGTTCGGATACCCCTTCGGCCACCGCGAAGATGGTCTGCGGACCGGAGATTCTCGGTTCGGTCATGCAGTCGTTGAATCTCACGAAGGCGCCGCACACCACGTCAAGCTGGCACAACGATCTGTTCAGCTGCACCTACGAGCTCCCCATGGGCACGCTCGTGCTGTCGGTGCAGCAATCCAAGTCCGACGCCGCCGCCGGCAGCTACTTCGCCACCCTGCGGCCTACCCTTGGCAGGACTGAAACCCTGATCGGGCTCGGCAAGTCCGCCTACGGCACCAGCGAGGGCACCGTGGTTGTCGTCAAGGATGACAAGACCCTGCGGGTGGACGCGACGCGGCTGCCGGCGGTGTTCGGTTCGAACCAGCAGAAACGCGCCGACTACGCCTACGAGATTGCCTCAGATGTGCTCGGCTGCTGGACCGGCAGCGACTACGGTGCCGTACCGGTGCGCTAGCCGCACGTTGCGAGATAGGGCCCGATCAGGTGTCGAGCTGCCGCTGACCCGAGCCGAGCGTCACACCGGCACCGGCGAGCACCACCAGCGCGATACCGATGATCTCCCGCGCGGACAGTTGCTGGCCGAGCACGATCAGTCCGGCCGCCGCGGCCACCGCGGGGTTGAGGCTGGTGAGCACGCCGAATACCGCGGTCGGCAACCGGCGCAAGGCAAGCAGGTCCAGGCTGTACGGGATCGCGCTGGACAGCACCCCCACCGCGAGCCCGAGGCACATGGTCGCGGGATTGAACAGCGCGGTTCCGGCCGTGCCCAGCCCAACCGGCAGCACCAGGATCGCACCGAACAGGCTTGCCACCGCCAGGCCGTCCAGGCCGCTACCGGTCCGGCCGATCTTGCCGCTGAGCAGGATGTAGGCCGCCCAGCAACCGGCCGCTGCCAGCGCACAGCTGACCCCCACGAGGTCGCCGCCGGACAGCGTGCCGCCGAGCAGCGCGACGCCGGCGCCGGCCGGCAGCGCCCAGATCCTGGTCCGCCAGGAACTGGCGGCAACCACCGCGACCGACAGCGGCCCCAGGAACTCCACGGTGATCACGGTGGCCAGCGGCAACCGATCGAGTGCCAGGTAGAGCGAGGCATTCATCATCGTGAACACCGCTCCGAACAGCACCGACGCGCCGATCTCCGGCCGGGTCCACCGCCGCCGCCACGGCCTGGTCAGCGCTAGCAGCACCAGCGCGCCGCCGATCAATCGCAGCGTCACCGTTCCGAGCGGGCCGACCCGTGGGAACAGCTCGGTCGCCAGCGCGGCGCCGAACTGGACCGAACCGACGCTGGTGACCGCCAGCACCGTGCCCCGGCTGAGGTCCCGTTGCAGGCGCGGCACGGCGATCGTCATGGGCTGGACGCTAGGGGGCGCGACCGGGTAGCGGGAAATGCAGTCCGGGCCTCACTTATGCTTGCTGATTATGAATAGCGTCGAGCTGCGCCACCTGCAGGCGCTGATTGCCGTCGCCGAAGAGGGCACCTTCACCGACGCGGCCATCCGGCTCGGCGTAAGCCAGCCAGCGGTGTCCCGGCTGATCGCCGGACTCGAGGAGCTCTGCGGTGCTCGGCTGGTCGAGCGGACGACCCGGTCAGTCGCGCTCACCGAGCGTGGCGCGCTTGCCTATCGTGGCGCTGCGGTCGCGGTGTCGGCCGTCAACGACGTGATCGAGATCGCCCGCGGCCAGTCTCGGCCGCTGCGGCTGGGCTTTGCCTGGTCCGCGCTCGGCAGCCTGACAACTCAAGTGCTGCAACGCTGGCGTACCGAGAACCCGGAGGTGCCGCTGGAGGTGCACCGGTTCGACGAGCGCGCCGCCGGGCTGTTGCGCGCGGCGGTTGACATCGCGGTCATCCGCGGCAAGATCGACGAACCCCGGCTCGTCGCACACCAGATCCTGAGCGAACCGCGGGTCGCCGCGCTACCGCTAGGGCACCGGCTCGCCAGCCGGCGCACGGTTGACCTGCTGGAGCTGGTCGAGGACACCGTGCTCACTACCGCGACCGGCACCACCACTGTCGACCTGTGGCCGGAAGATCAACAGCCTCGCTCCACGCTGCGGGTCGACAACGTCGACGAGTGGCTGACCGAGATCGCCGGCGGCCTCGCCGTCGGGGTCACCACCGAATCCACCACCACCCAGCACGCCCATCCGGGAATCCGGTTCGTGCCGCTGACCGGCGCCAGCACGGTTCCGGTCTACCTGGCCTGGTCGAGCACGCGCCACCATCCGGCAACCGAGCGGTTCGTCAGCCTGGTCGAACGCATCGTCGCCGGCCACTGAGCGAGGACGGGTAACGCCCCGTCGCTAGTCCTTGCGCGCCTCGGCACCAAAGACCGCCGCCTGGGTACGACGTTCCATGCCGAGCTTGGCGAGCAGGCTGGACACGTAGTTCTTGACCGTCTTCTCGGCGAGGAAAAGCCGCTCGCCGATCTGCCGGTTCGTCAACCCATCGGCGATCAGATCGAGCACGTCGCGTTCCCGGTCAGTGAGCCCGGCCAGCTTGTTGTCGGTGGGTGAACCCTGCCGCAGCCTGGTCATCACCTGCTCGACGACGCTCGGGTCGATCAGCGAGCGGCCCATTGCCACCTGGCGCACCGCATCGACGATGCCGGCCGCCCGCACCTCCTTGAGCACGTAACCCGAAGCGCCGGCCAGCACCGCGGCCAGCACCGCGTCCTGGTCATCATAGGAGGTGAGGATCAGGCAGTAGGTGGACGGCATTGCCGAGCGAATATCGCGGCACACGTCGATGCCGCTGCCGTCCGGAAGCCTGGCATCGAGGATCGCGACATCGGGACTGACCGCCGGGATGCGATTGCGCGCCTCCTCGGCGGTGCTCGCCTCGCCGACGATCTCGAATCCGGGTTGTGACATGAGCAGGTCCGCGATACCGCGCCGGACCACCTCATGGTCGTCAAGTAGGAAGATCCGGATCGGCGCTGCTTGCTCGGTCATCTAATCGGTGCCTTCCAGCTGAGCTTCGTCCCACCGGTGGGGATTCTGGACAGTTCCAGGGTGCCGTGCCGCTGCTCGGCCCTGATCTTGAGGTTGGTCAACCCGCTCGACCGGCCGTTGTCGCCGATCCCGACGCCGTTGTCGTTGACTTCAACAGTGACTTCGTGTGCATCGACCGCGACGTCGACGCTGGCGGTGCTGGCCTGTGCGTGCTTAGCGACATTGGTCAGCGCCTCGCGCACGCAGGCGGCAATATCGTCGGCGAGCGCGGCACCAACCAGCAGGTCGACGGAACCGGCGAAGGCCACTCCCGGTGTGAAGCCCAACGCGACGCTCACATCGCCGGCAATTTCGAGCACCCGCGAGCGAAGGCCGTCCGGCCCGCTGTCCAGCGGCCCGCGCAGCTCGAAGATACTGGTACGGATCTGCCGGATGGTGCGATCGATATCGCTGACGCGATCGCGCAGCTTCTGCGCGACGCCCTCGTTCGCGCCAACCACCGCGGCGACGCCTTCCAGGCTCAACCCGATCGCGAACAGTTGCTGGATAACGTGATCATGCAAGTCCCGCGCGATTCGGTCCCGGTCCTCGAACAGCACCATCCGCTGCTGGTCCGCGCGGGCAGCCGCCAGCTCAATAGCAAGGCTGGCGTGGTTGGCGAAGCCGGCCGCCATGCTGAGATCAGCCGGGCTAAAGGCCGACTTGCCGACCGCGCGAGCCATGGTCAGCGCGCCGAGCACCTTGCCGGTGCCGACCAGCGGCACCACCATCACCGGCCCCGGCTCGAAGACCGATTCCAGGGTGGACGTCCGGTCGGCCGAATCGCTAGCCGATCGGAGCAACAACGGTGCGCCATCCTGAATCGCTTTGCCGGCGAGCGTGTCGTCCAGGTGGAACTTCTGGCCCAACAGTTCCTGCGCGCTGTCCCCCACCGCCACCTCGATCATCACCTCGGCGGCATCGGCGGTCAGCAGCGCGACGGTCACCACATCGGCCTCGGCGATCTCACCGGCCCGGCGGGCGATCATCCGGAGCGGATCCTCGCCGGCCGAGGTCAGCAACTGCGCGCTGATCTCCACCGACGCGCTGAGCCAGCGCTGCTGCAAGCGCGATTCGCTGTACAGCCTCGCATTGCTGATCGCGGTACCAGCGGTGACCGCGAGCGAGCGGACCAGCTCCTCGTCCTCGTCGGTGAACTGGCCAGCGGCGCTCTCAGTCAGGTAGAGATTGCCAAATACCTCGCCCCGAACCCGGACCGGGACGCCGAGGAACGAACTCATCGGCGGGTGGTTAGCCGGGAATCCGGACGACCGGCCATCATCGCTGATTCGAGCCAGCCGGATCGGGTGCGGATCGGTGATCAGGGCACCCAGCAAACCCTTGCCTTCCGGTAGGTGCCCGATCGCGTCGACCAGCTCGTCATCGATCCCGACGTGGATGAACTGTTCCAGGCCGCCGTCGTGTGCGATCACCCCGAGTGCGCCGTACCTGGCACCGGCCAGCGCGCAAGCAGCTTGCACGATATGTCGCAAGACCGTCTCTAGGCCCAGCTCGCCGGTCACGATCTCGGTGGCCCGGAGCAGCCCGCGCAACCTGCCCTGTGCGTGCTGGACGCCCCGTGCACGCTCTACCAACTGGTCGATCAGCTGGTCAAGTTCGAGCTTCGGGCCGTCCGGAAAGCTGAGTTTCGGGCCCGAATTTTCATCCATAAGGGAACTCTAATCCCCCGGTGGCCGGCCGGTTACGACGTTTCGGTCAGTACGTCCACCAGCCGGCGGCGATGCGTCGCCGGAGTCGAGGCCGCCCGGCCCACCCGCAGCAACAGGTGCGGTGACATCGTCAGGCCGAGTTCGGAGCGGAGCATCGCCCGCGCTGAGGGTACTTCGATGACCTGGGTGAGCGGGCTGGCGGCGAAGCCTTGCCTGGTTATTTCGAGCAAGATCCGTTCCAGCGCCTCGCCGGCCCGCAACCACGCCGCCGGGTTGTCGCCCTCGGTGCCGAGCAGCAGCAGGCACTGGTTACGCGAGGACCGGGTCTGCGCGGGCAGCAGGCCTTGCCCGCTGGTATCGAAATCGCGGATCGGCACCTCGTCCTGGGCCAGGCCATCAATATGCGGGACGGCGCCGGTAGGCACCCCGTCGAGCCGTGCGAGATCGGTGGTGGTCCAGGCCCGAAGCTCGGCACGGTAGCCCGGATTGCTGTTCTGCAGGGCGTCGGCTCGTTGGCTCAGCCGAGCAACCGCCAGCCGGTGACGCTCGCTGCGAACCACGAACAGCCGGCCGCCCTCGGCAAGCGCGGCGCGCTCAACCGTGTCGATGAGCTCGGCGGGCACGTCATCGTCGGCGAACTGGCGCCGGTTGGTGGTGCGCAACTCGATTACGTTGTCCAGGGCCGCGATCGGATCAACTGAGCCGTCCGACACGTCGGCGGCAACCAGCCGGGCGAGCACGTTGGACCGGGCCGGATCTGGCAGGCGTTCAACGGCGACCTCGACGCCGGCCGCGGCGAGCGCCACCCGGGCGTTGAATAGCGCGCAACCACAGCTGATGATCAGCTGCCGCTCGGTCGGGTCGAGCACCTGAAGCTGGCGGCTGCGATCGGCCAGCACGGTGAGCTCGTTCGGCCTGAGCTCGAGCTGCCAGGGCTGGGTGTTGTGGACGGATGGAGCAAGGGTGGCCCGCACCGCGGCCCGCCGGAGCGCGGTAGTCAACCGGCGTACCTCGACAGAGGTAGTGGTCATGAGATTCGTCCGTTCTGCTAGCTGAAGCTACTCGTCCACCATCTGACTATTCGGCCGCCCAGGACAGGGGCGAACGTCCTGAACCGGCTAGCTGCGCAGTATCAAGCGATGCCGGCGCCACCCAGCAGAAAGCCCGGACCATCCAGCAGGGTGGCCCGGGCAGCGTCATCTGCTGGGAACTAGCCGACGGTAACCGGGGCCGGCACGCCCGGCGCTATGAAAACCTGTTCGTTCGCCGAGATCCGGCTACTGTGCCGCAAGCCGAGCAGCGCGAGCAACAGCATCAGGCCAGCGGCAATGAAGGCGGCCATCGCAGCGATCCCCGCGATGAAGCCCATCGTCCCGAACGCGTAGGCGTTCAGCAGCAATCCGCGCAGCGTCTCGCCCTTGAACATCGACTCGACCTGGCCGGCAAGCTTGATGTCCGTCGGGTTCGCCTGAGCCTGGGAGCTGAGCTGCGCGTAGGTCTTGCCGCCGCCTACGCCCTTGAGGTGGATAGCGATGAAGCTGTCAGCGTAAGTCTTGGCCTGCGCTCCGGTGGTGAGCTGCTGGCCGGCGTACTTGCGCATCGGCGCGAAGTCAGCGCCAGCGGTAGCTGGACTGCCCTTTGCCGGGAAGTAGATCTGCTGCGCGGCGAGCTGGGTATGCACCTCGTCGGAGACGAAGTTGTGCGCCCAGGTGAGCAGCGCACCTGCTACGACCAGAATCACCGCCAGGCTGAGCCCGATCCAGCTGACCATCCTGTCGAGTGCTTTGCGTTGCATGATTGTGCTCCTCTGTCTGGGTGGATCATCTGGATGCTCGCCGGACCGGCTGGCCCTCGGTGTCCTCGCACTAAGAATGGCCGCGCTGAGGATGCTTTTCCTCGGGTCGAACGTCCCGTGCCGACCGGCTGAAGGTCCCGACCGGGGCCGCTGCCGGAGCCGGGACGTTCGACCCTGGCCCGCGAAGTCCAGATACCGTCTGATTGGGCGAAACGACCCATGGCCAGGAGGCCACCATGCACAGTCTTCGACAGCGGCTTGCCGGCCCGATCCGCGCGATCCGAGTTCCCAGACGCGGCACCCGACGACCCATTTCTACCATGACGGTCAGCGGGCCAGCGCACCAAGCGATCTCCAGCCTGTGTGATCGACCTGGGTCGTTGGCCTTGCTGGTTTCAGCTTCTGGCGACGTGGGATTCGAGCCCGCGATGGCGTTCAGTGCGCAGACCTTCGATGTCATTGTCGGCCATGTGCATGGCTGCCCGATCTACATCGACCTTCGCCAGCACACCGCGCACCAGAGCCCGAAAATGCTGCTCGACGTCGCCGAGGACAGTGCCGAACTGGTGGTACGTCGCCGGGATAGCGTCACTGTTGGCGCAAAGGGCTGCTAAGCAGCGATCCGCGGTCACCGGGGCACCGCGACCGTCGCTTCAACCGGCTCGGCTGCCAGGCCGTTTCGCTCCAGCCGGGCTTTGAGGAAGGCATAGATCGGGATGCCGACCAGCAGCAACAGCATTGCCTGGTATACCGCCTGGTAACCGGCGGTGAAGGTCACCCAGAGCGAGAACAGCACGCTCGTCCCGGCGATCGACAGATCCCGGGCCAGCGCCCAGCCGAGGACCGCGCGCCGGCGTGAGACGAGATATGCCAGCTGCGCACAGGCGGAGAAGAAGTACGGAATCGCGACGGTAACCACGGACAGGTCGACCAGGTAGGTGAAGACCTTGAGGCCGGTGTGCCCGCTGTAGGTGAAGCCCATCAGTGCCGAGGCCACGATCGTCGAGACAATGATGCCGAACCAGGGCGTGCCGTCCTTGTTGGTCTTGGCGAACTGCGGCAGGAACAGGCCGTCCTTCGCCGCGGCGAACGGCATCTCGGCGGTCACCAGCGTCC
>FTJM01000311.1_pt2 | contig 16860 bp, 14 predicted proteins | sample 1658941 | NCBI WGS metagenome assembly FTJM01 (sample SAMEA3914876, study PRJEB12502) | metagenome | biome: forest; material: soil | place: USA | collected 2011-06-22 | depth 0.3 m
CCCGCCACTGCTCGCCACTTCCGGAGAGCTCTTCGTGACCAGCCCGCCATTCGCTGCGTTTGGTGTGCAGCTTGAGCACCAGCTCGTACGGGTCCAGCGCGCCCGAGTTCACCACCTGGGCCATCGGCCAGATGTCGCGACCATGGTTGGCAACCTCGAGCACGACCACATTCCGGGCGCGCGGCAGCTCGGTGGTGTCCAACGTCAGCGGAGCACCTGTGCAGTTGGTCGCCAGCAGGTCGAACTCGACGGGGACGGCCGCCAGCGCAGTGAGCAGCTCGGGAACCAGATCGGCATAGAAGACGTGCAGCAACACCGCGACCCGGCTGGGTGAGCCAAACGGCAGCGCATCGATCGTGCGCCAGGCATCGGGGAAGCCGGCGGCGCCGCGGGAGAGCCGGCGCTCCACCCAGTCGGGAAAGTCAAGCGGTGCGTGCGGCCCTCGGCGTTGCCGATATTCCTGGGCCTGCCGGACGCCGGATACCGCCATGGACCGGTACTTGGAGATCCGCCGGTTGACTCCGGCGCGGGTTATCCGTCTCACGTCGCTCCTTCTAGATCCAGTCTTCGATCCGGGCGCCGAAAACGGCCTCGACCACGCCTGCTACTTGCTCTGACCGAGGTGCCACGGTCGGGTCGGACAGGATCTGACGTTTGACGAACGGGAATCCTAGCTCCAGCAGCTGCCGCCAGCCGGCAATCACCGGGTTCTGTCCCGCGCCGACCACATCCTCGCCGCGGAAGGCCGGCTTGATCAGGTAGCCCTCCCGGCGCAGCAGCGCGCTCAACGCGAGCTCGTTGTGCTTGACGATCTCCCACTTGGAGCGCTCCTCGCGCACACCCGAAAAGAAGTCACGCAGCGGCCGCTCAGCCAACACCCCGTCACGGAAACCGAGAAAGTAGCTCTGCAGGTGATGGCTGAACTGGCGGGTGTCGGTCAGGCCCCACACATCGACGAGCGTCGAGTCAAAATCTGCCAGCAGCGGTGCGATATCGCTGAACGGCCCAAGCATGCTGTCGTTGGCCAGGATCACCCGAGGCGCCTCGGCGATGGCCGGCAGCATGCCGAGACCGACCGCCCAGGAACCGAAGTCGTAGCCGAGATTTGGTTTACGGAACACGATTGTCTGGGCAGGTATCGCCCCGCCCCAGTCCAGCGGCTGGCTGAACTCCGCGGCCGACACGATCACCGTCCGGTAGTCGAGCTCGGCAAGCTGATGGGTGAGCTCGCGAAACGACCGCGAGACCACTGGCTGCTTGGCCCAGTGCACCAACAATGCCACCCGCTCGGGCGTCCCAAAGTTCTGCGGGGACCCGTGCTCGCAGACCACCTGGCTGACCAGGCTCTCGACTACGGCCGGCCGGTTTCGGCGGTAGAACCCCATCACCGGCCGCGCACACCTCGCAGTGCCCGCAGCGGAGCGGTAAGCCGCCAGCTGACCGTCTTGCGGATGGCCCTGAGCTGAGACCAGCTCTCCAGTAGATCGTTTCGGGTGCGCTCCAGCTCCCGCTCGGTCTCGGTGGACCTCGCGTCGAGTTCGGCCAGCAGCTTGCGGGCCTTGACCACCTCGGTGCGCAGGATCACGATCTCGGTGGCCTGCTCGTTCGCACCGATCGTCTCAGCTGGCAAAGCCGCCTCGTCCGGAGTCACGCCGTCGAGCTTGGCCTGCAACACGTCACGCTCACGCAAGGCTGCATCGCGAGTCGCCAGCAATTCGTTGCCGATCACTTCGGAGAACCGCTCGGCGAACAGGTAGGAGGCGCTACCGACCACCTCGTTGAACGGCCGGAATCGGTGCTTCTTCTCCAGCACCACCACGCTGTCGTGCACGTGTAGGCCATCCAGCTCGGTGGCCCACACCGAGTTCGGATCGATGTCGTTGTGGTGCCGAGAATGCATATCGTCGACCCGGCGTTTGCACCATTCGATGAAGGAGTCCTCGCCACGTAGCGCACCACCGAAATCCGGCCAGTACGAGGTATGGGTGTCCTCCACGATCAGCGTGCCGCCGTCCACCAGCAGCGGAAACAGCGTCTCGACGGTCACGATCTGCTGACCCATGGTGTGCCCGCCGTCATCGATGATGATGTCGAACGGGCCGTACTCGTCATTGATGGCGCGCAGCACCGCCGGATCCTCTTGGTCCCCGAGCACCACCGGGAACCTGCCATGCACCGCGCGGACGGCAGCCTCGTCGATGTCCAGCCCGACCAGCTTGGCATCCGGGCCGAGGTAGCGCGACCACATGTCCAGGCCGCCGCCGCGGTACACGCCGACCTCGAGCATCCGGATCGGGCGGTTGCGAAACCGGTCCAGATGGCGAGCGTAGATGGGAAAGTAGTGCACCCACTTGTCGAGGATCGCGCCGGCTCGGTTGGCCATGAAGTGCGCGTACAGCGGGTTGGTTGACAGCTCTGCCCAGTCCTCGCCGGCGTAGAAGGCGCACCGGTAACACTCGTTCACGATCGCCTGATCCGCCTTCAGCACCAGGCAAGCATCGCCGAGTGCCCGTGCCTGTTCGGCTGGCCGGTGGCTGGACTTGACCGCCTCGTGCAGCGCGCGACGCTCGTCCTCTTCCAACAACTCGTTGGTCAGGATCAGGTTCAGCGTGCGGTCCGGGTAGCCGGTCGAGAGCGCATGCAGCATTCGAGACAGGGTGTCGGCGGTGATCACGGCTGCTCCTCGTCCAGGTTTGCCGGGTTGCCATCAGGCTCCAGCGTCCAACTGCCGAACATCCGGGTGATGCCCGGCTCGGTCACTGCTTCATGGGCTCGGACCCGCAGTTCGAATGCCCGATCACGATAGTCGTAGACGTGACCGTGGTCGGCCGCGGCCGTGGAGACCAGGAAGGTGGACGGCTGCAGCGGGAACTTCTCGATCCGGAAATCGACGTGCCCGGTACCGGCGGCCACCGGCCTGGCGTCGCTGCCGTAGCCGGAGTTCGGACCGGCGACGGTGACGCCGGACTCGTGAGCGAATCCGAGGCCGAAGGTGACCGAGGCCTGGTCGGCACTTGCCTGGTAATGCATCCGCACCAGGCTTGGTTCGCCGGTTGCCAGGAAGCCGCGATCGACGCCATCGGCATCCAGGAACTCCAATCTGGTCACCCGCACTTCGCCAGAGCCGAGCCGGCTGGTCTTGCCCCCGTCGCTCTCGAGCACCGTTGAACTTCCGGCGGTCTTGGCCCGCTCGGCGGCTTCCTTCCGGTTGACCTGGCCGAGGTAGTTGTCGATCACCTCGCGAACCGGCCCGAGCGCCATCAGCTTGCCCTGATCCAGCCAGGCCGCCTGATCGCACAGATCGGCCATCACGCCGAGCGAGTGCGACACCAGCACGATGGTGGTGCCCTTGCGCCGCAGGTCGTAGAGATAGTCGAAGCACTTGCGCTGGAACTCCTCATCGCCCACCGCGATGATCTCGTCCACGATCAGGATCTCGGGGTTGACCGTGACCGCGATGGAGAAACCTAGTCGGACATACATCCCGGAGCTGTACACCTTGACCGGCGTGTCGATGAAGTCTTCCAGCCCGGCGAAGGAGATGATCCCGTCCATGCTGGCTTCGATCTGCTTGCGGCTCAGGCCGAGGATCGCGCCGTTGAGGTAGATGTTCTCCCGGCCTGACAGTTCGCCGTGAAAGCCGGCGCCGAGTTCGAGCAGCGCCGAGATCCGGCCACTGGTGTGCACGCTACCGCTGGTCGGCCGGTAGATGCCGGCAAGCATCTTCAGCAGCGTCGACTTGCCTGAGCCGTTGTGCCCGATCAGGCCGAAGGTGGAGCCCCGCGGGATGGACAGCGTGATGTCACGCAGCGCCTGGAAGTTGTCGTACTTGCCCTTGCCTCGGACGAAGCGCTCCTTGAGCGAATCGCGTCGCTCGGTGGCCAGCTTGAACACCTTCGAGAGGTCCTTGACCTCGATTGCTATGTCCGGCGGTTGGTCGGCCGGCTCTGGCCGGTGGGAGCTCGGATCCATCAGCAGGCCGGTGCCGACTTCGCTGCCGACTTCGGTACCGGTGACAGTCTCGGGTTCGGTCACAGTTCCTCGCTCAGATCCAGGCCGTGCCGCTTGAACACCCATAGCGCCAATCCGACCGCGACCGCGGCCCAGGCGAGGATATAGAGCCAGGCGGCCCAACTGCCGGGCGTCAGCCCGTAGATGAGGTCGCGGAACACGTCCACGAAGCGCCCCACCGGATTGAGTACCAGTACCAGATGCGCTCGGCCGTTGCCGAGGACGTTGTCCTGGTAGAGCACCGGGGTCGCGTAGAACAGCAACTGCAGGAATACCGCGACTATGTGGGCCAAATCGCGGAAATAGATGTTGGCGATAGCGAAGATCAACGATACTGCCGCGACGAAGGCCACGAAGACCGCTGCCCAGACCGGGATGAGCAGCCAGCTCCAGCCGATGTTGCCGCCGCCGACCAGCAGGACCGTCACCATCACCAGGCCCATCTCGATGCAGCTCTGGATTGCCACCGCCAGGATCGAGCCGAGCACCGGCGCATAGGACGGGAAGAAGATCTTCTTGATCAGCGGACCGGCCCCGAGCAGCGCTCCGATGCCGGTGTTGAGGCCGTTGGCGAAGAAACCCCAAGCGGTCAAGCCGGCGAACAGCCAGACCGCGAAGTTGGCCTGGTGGCCGTTGCCGAACGCAGGTGCCCGGCCTTTGAACACGTAATGCGCGACCAGGGTGTAGGTGAGCAGCGAGGCAATCGGCAGGATGAGCGACCAGACCCAGCCGACCGCGGTGCCCTTGAACCGAGCCTTGAGGTCCCGCTGACCGAAGTTCCAGATCAAGCTGCGGTACTGCAGCACGCCGGCTTGGCTCATTTCGCGGTTCCGGCGGGCCGAGCGACACCGAAGGCTTCAGCAGATTCGGACAGCGCCTGGTGCAGCGCGCTACGCCACGGCGGCAGCGGGGTGAGGCCGGCCTCGCGCCAGCCCGCGTCCGAGAGCACCGAATAGGCCGGACGTGGTGCCGGACGCGGGAACTTGTCGGTGGTGGTCGCCAGCACCCGTTCCGGGTCGGCACCGAGTTCGGCGAAGATCGCCCGGGTGAAGCCGTACCAGGTGGTGCTGCCGCCATTGGTGCAGTGATAGATGCCGGCCGGTGCGCTGCCGCGGGCCAGTTCGACCACACCGCGGGCCAGATCCTGCGACCAGGTGGGCGAGCCGCACTGATCATCGACCACCGACAGGGTCGGCCGGCTCGACTCTAGCCCGATCATGGTCTTGACGAAATTGGCACCGCTGGCTCCATACACCCAGGCGGTACGAACCACGTAGCCAAGCTCCGGAGCGAGTTCGCGTACCGCCCGTTCACCGGCCAGCTTGGTCCGGCCGTACGCCGACTGCGGTGCGGTCGCTGCGCCGGTCGGGTACGGCGCGTCCGCTCGACCGTCGAAGACATAGTCGGTGGACACGGTGATCAACTTCGCCGCCGACCGGACCGCCTCGGCAGCAAGCAGCGCCGGACCGGTCGCGTTGACGGCGTATGCCCGCTGCTCGTCGGTCTCGGCGGCATCGACTGCGGTGTAGGCGGCGGCATTGACGATGACATCCGGCGCGAAGTCGGCGACCGCTGCCGCGATGGCCGCGCGGTCGGTGATGTCGAGTTGCGCCGAACCCAGTGCGCGCACGACGTCAGCAGCCGGTTCGGCTACTTCGGCGGCGACGGGCATCGCGGCAGCGGCGAGTACGACCTGAAGGTCGCTGCCAAGCTGTCCGTGCGCGCCGGTGATCAACCAGCGCATAGCTATTCCTTCTCGCTCTTCGTGCTGGCGCTCATCTGACCTTCTCGATGTGGGCCACCTCGGCACGCTCGCGCAACGGCTCCCACCAGTCGCGGTTGTCCCGGTACCACTGGACGGTCTGTGCCAAGCCCTGTTCAAAGCTGACCTGCGGTGCGTAGCCGAGCGCGGCGGTCTTGGAGTAGTCAACCGAGTAGCGCAGATCGTGGCCGCCGCCGCGCGGGTCCACGATCGGTTGCACGAAGGACCAGTCCCGCCCGGTTGCTTCCAGCAGCTGTGCGGTCAGCTCCTTGTTCGACAACTCCTGGCCGCCGCCGATGTTGTAGAACTCGCCCGCCACACCGTGTTCGACCACCAGCTGGATGCCACGGCAGTGGTCGGCCACGAACAACCAATCCCGGACGTTGGCGCCCTCGCCGTACAGCGGGACTCGTTTTCCATCGAGCAGGTTCGTCACGAACAGCGGAATGACTTTCTCTGGAAAGTGGTACGGCCCGTAGTTGTTCGAGCACCGGGTGATCGAGATGTTGAGGCCATAGCTCTTGGCGTATGCCCGGGCGATCAGATCCGAGCCGGCCTTGGCGGCCGAGTACGGCGAATTGGGCTCCAGCAGAGTGTCCTCGCGCCAGGAGCCCTCCTCGATCGAGCCGTAGACCTCGTCGGTGGAGATGTGCACGACCCGGCCGACCTGGTGCCGCAAGGCAGCGTCGAACACCTGCTGAGCGCCGAGCACATTGGTCTGGATGAAGTCGGCGGCACCGGTGATCGACCGGTCCACGTGCGACTCGGCGGCGAAGTTGATCAGCACGTCATGGCCCGGCAGTGCGGCGTCCAGGTCGGCGGCACTGCAGATGTCGCCCTGCACGAACCGGTACCGAGCGCTACCCGCCACCGGGGCCAGGTTAGCCAGGTTTCCGGCGTAGGTGAGCTTATCGAAAACGGTCACCTCGGCCCCGGTAAAGGCCGGATACTGGTCGGTGAGTAGCTCTCTGACGTAGTGGGAGCCGATGAATCCAGCTCCCCCAGTGACGAATACGCGCATGCGGACATAGTCCCATACCGCGGCGGACGGTCCCCGCTAACGCAGGTCTCGGCTGCTGTGAACCGGCGCGCCGTCGCTGGCTGGCGGGCCGCTAAACTCCCCGGGTGACCGGCGAATTCACCAGATCGCACGACGAGCCCGCATCGCCGCGAGGCTCCGAACCGGCCACGCCCGAGACGCTGTTCCAGGCCCGGCTCGCGAAAGATCCGACCAGCCCACTTATCACATTTTATGATGATACGACCGGAGAGCGAGCCGAGCTGTCGGCCAAATCGCTGGCGAACTGGGTAGCCAAGACCCATTTCTTGCTGCTGGATTCGCTCGGGTTGGGGCCCGGCGATCGCGCGTGTGTCCAGCTGCCCGTGCACTGGCTGGCCGCCCCGATCCTGCTCGGCTGCTGGTTCGCCGGCCTCGAGGTGGTCGGTACGGCCGGCGCCGGATCAGCCTCGGTGGTGTTCGCCGATACCGACTCGCTGTCCGCGCTAGCTCCGCTATCGGCTCCGGACGTGTTCGCGGTATCGATGCTGAGCATGGCCCGACCGCAGGCACCGCCGGACGGCGCGGAGGACTACGCGACCTCGGTCCGGCCGATGCCCGATGCGTGGCCGACGGTCCGCGCCCAGGCCGGTCCCGGTGACCCGGCGCTGGCCGGGCTGAACCGTGCCCGGCTAGCCGAGCGGGCGGCCCGGCTGGCCGGCGAGCTGGGCCTGTCGGCGGCCGGCAGACTGCTGTGGACCCAGCCCTGGACCGAGCCGGCGGACTGGACGGCGGCGCTGCTGGCCCCGCTGGCGGTCGGCGGCTCGGTGGTGCTGGTCCGCGACGCCGATCCGACCCGGGTCGCGGACAGGGCCAATGCGGAACAGGCCACCACAATCCGCTAGCCCGCTCCGGCTGACTAGAGTTTGCCGGTAGAGGAAGCAGCGGGCTGTGAAAGGGACGAGAAGCAGCGTGGACAAAGTGGTGGCAACCGCGGCCGAAGCGGTGGCGGATATCGGAGACGGTTCCTCGCTCGCGGTCGGGGGCTTCGGGTTGTGTGGCATCCCGCACGTGCTGATCGAGGCGATGCTCCTGCAGGGCACCAAGGACCTGGAGACGGTGTCCAACAACTGCGGGGTAGACGAGGCAGGGCTCGGGGTGCTGCTGTTCGCCGGCCGGATCAGGCGCACCATCGGCTCCTACGTCGGCGAGAACCGGGAGTTTGCCCGGCAGTACCTGGCCGGCGAACTCGAGTTGGAACTCACGCCGCAGGGCACCCTGGCGGAGCGGCTGCGGGCAGGCGGCTCCGGCATCCCGGCCTTCTACACGCCGGCCGGCGTCGGCACGCTGATCTCCGAAGGTGGCCTGCCGTGGCGCTATCACCCGGACGGCACCGTCGCGATCGGCTCGCCACCGAAGGAGGTCCGCGAGTTCAACGGCCAGCGCTACGTCCTGGAAGAGGGCATCGTGACCGACTTCGCGCTGGTCCGGGCGGCCCGCGGTGATCGACACGGCAATCTCAGCTATGACGCCTCAGCGCGCAATTTCAACCCGTTGTGCGCGATGGCCGGCCGGGTCACCATCGCCGAAGTCGAGGAGTTGGTCGAGGTGGGCGAGCTCGATCCCGAGCAGGTGCATACCCCGGGGGTATTCGTGCAGCGCGTCGTCGAGGTCGGCGAGGCTGGCAAGATCATCGAGAAGCGCACCGTCCAGCAACCGAGTGCGAGCTGATCGGCGATGACGCTGACTCGCTTCGAATTGGCTGCCCGGGTGGCCGCGGAACTGCACGACGGCCAGTACGTCAACCTGGGTATCGGCCTGCCGACCCTGGTTCCCAACTATGTCGATCCCGCCATCACGGTCGTGTTGCAAAGCGAGAACGGCATTCTCGGGGTCGGCCCCTACCCCACCGAAGCCGAACTCGACGGTGACTTGATCAATGCCGGCAAGGAAACCGTCACGGTGCTGCCGGGTGCCTCGTTCTTCGATTCGGCGTCCTCGTTCGGGATGATCCGGGGCGGCCACATCGACGTGGCGGTGCTCGGTGCGATGCAGGTCGCGGCCAACGGCGACCTGGCAAACTGGACCATCCCCGGCAAGATGATCAAGGGTATGGGCGGCGCGATGGACCTCGTGCACGGCGCCAAGAAGGTGATCGTGATGATGGAACACACCGCAAAGGACGGCAGCGCGAAGATCGTCAAGCAGTGCTCGCTGCCACTTACCGGGGCCGGCTGCGTACAGCAGATCATCACCGACCTGGCGATTATCGAGGTGAGCCCGACCGGGCTGGTGTTGCATGAGCTCGCGCCTGGAGTGACGCTGGATCAGGTTCGGGCCGCCACCGAGCCGGAACTCACGGTGGCCCCAGAACTCGCGGTAGCGCTGGAAGCCGGCTGACAATGCTGGACCCGGAAAGCCTGTTCAGCTATGCCGATCCGCTGCCGAGCCTGGATCGGCCGGTCCTGGTGCAGGCGATGGACGGTTTCGTCGATGCCGGCGGCGCCACCCGGCTCGCCCGCGGCCACCTGCTGGACACCCTGGAGTCAATCCGGGTCGCCACCTTCGACGTGGACCAGCTCTTCGACTACCGGGGACGCCGGCCGGAGATGCTGTTCGTCACCGATCACTGGGAGAGCTTCAACGCCCCGACGCTGGCCGTCGACGCGGTCACCGACACCGCCGGGATGAGCTTCCTGCTGCTGTCCGGTCCGGAACCCGATGTTCAGTGGGAACGGTTCGTAGCCGCGGTCTCCTTGATAGTCGAGCGGTTGCAGGTACGGTTGCTGGTCGGCCTCAACGCGATCCCGATGGGCGTCCCGCACACTCGGCCGTCCACCGTGGTCGCGCATGGCAGTCCGCAATCGCTGGTAGCCGACTACAACAACTGGCTTGGCACCGTGCAGGTTCCGGCAGCGGCCGGTCACCTGCTGGAGTTCCGGCTCGGCCAGGCCGGTTTGGCTGCGATGGGTTTCGCGGTGAACGTGCCGCACTACCTCGCCCACCTGGACTACCCGGCCGCGGCCGCCACCCTGCTGGACTGTGTCGGCCGGGCCGCGGACCTGTCACTGCCGACCGCCGCGCTCGATTCCGCCGCCGAGACCACCCGGGTCGATCTGGACGCCCAGGTCGCGGCGTCGGAGCAGATCGCGGCGGTGGTGCACGCCCTGGAACTGCAGTACGACGAGATCGTGGCCGGCCGGGGCCGGGGCCTGATCGCCGACGGGGGCCGGCTGCCGACCGCCGACGAGATCGGCGCCGAGTTCGAGAAGTACCTGTCCCAGCAAGCTGATCAGGACCCGCCCGATTAGCCGATCTTGATATTCGACCGGGGCTATCGCCCCGTGTCGGTATCAAGATCTCCGGCGCGCTGTGCGGGCATATGCTTGCCAGCCGATGTCTACTTTCTACCCACCACCGAACTGGCCGGCACCGCCGCCGGGCTGGCTGCCACCACCAGGCTGGCAGCCAGATCCGTCCTGGCCACCAGCACCGCTCGGCTGGAAATTCTGGGTCACCACCACGCCGCATGCCCGGTTGACCGCACCGCCCAGGCGGGGTCGTAGCCGGCTAGATGACGTAGTCCGGTCAGCAGACAGCCGGCATTGGACGCTGACGCTGGGCTTCGCGCCGGTGCTGGCAATCGTCGCGGTGCTCGGCATCGAGTACCTGATGCTGCGAGGCTGGTATCCCGGCACCGTGTATCACCTCTACCTGCACGGCACCGCATATGACCTCGCGTTCGGGGTCAGCCTGCTCCTGCACTACGCCGTCGCCGTCGCCGTGTTGGTCCGGCTCGGCGGCCCGCTCGCTCGGGACCTCGGCAGCTGGTACGCCGCGTTCGGCTGGGGGCGGCTGAGCTGGTCCGACCTGGGGATCGGCGCGGTCGGGGCGCTCGGCGAGCTGCTGCTGCGGATAGCTGCCGCGGTGGTGCTGGTCATCGCCGTTCCGGCGCTGCGGCACGGCAGCGCCAGCAACGTCGAGCTCAGCGGCCGACCCACTATCCAGATCTGGATGCTGATAATCGTCGCCGTGCTGATCGCCCCTGCGATCGAGGAGCTGATCTTCCGCGGCCTGCTGCTACAGACCCTGCTGCGGCGGATGCCGTTCTGGCCGGCCGCGCTGATCTCGACCACGGTGTTTGCCGCGTTGCACCTGTATGAGGTGCGTGGGCTCGCCTCGGTGACCCTGCTGTTCGTCAGCATCTTCACCTTCGGGCTCGGCCAATGCCTGCTGGTCCGCTGGACCAGCAGGCTCGGCACCTCGATCGTCGCGCACTCGATCAGCAACGCCGTCAGCGTCGTCGTCACGCTGGCGGCACGCCGCTGAGTGCGGGACCATCCCCTGATGGACGATCAACCGAGCTACCGCGAGCAGTACCAGCGCAGCCTGACCGAACCCGAGTCGTTCTGGGCGCAGGCTGCCAAGGCCATCAGCTGGATTCGCAAACCTCGCGAGATTCTGGACGACCACGGTAGGTGGTTCGCCGGTGGGACGCTCAATACCTGCTTCAATGCACTGGACCGGCACGTGGCGGCCGGGCGTGGCGAGCAGACGGCGCTGATCTATGACTCGCCGGTCAGCGGCAGCAACCGCAGCTACAGCTACACCGAACTCACCGAGGTCACCGCCAAGGTCGCCGGTGTGCTGCGCGCACTCGGGGTTGGCCAGGGCGATCGGGTGCTGATCTACTTGCCGATGATTCCGGAGGCCGCGATCGCGATGCTCGCTTGCGCCCGGATCGGCGCGGTGCATTCGGTGGTCTTCGGGGGTTTTGCCGCCGCCGAACTCGCCGCCCGGATCGACGATGCCGAGCCGCGGATCATCCTGTCGGCATCCTGCGGCATCGAAGCGAGCCGGGTGGTGGAGTACAAGCCGCTGCTGGACCAGGCGCTGCAGCTGGCCAGCCACCAGCCCGATCGGTGCGTGATCCTGCAGCGCCCGCAGGCGAGCGCCAACATGACCGAGCGCGACCTGGACTGGACCGAACTCGTCCGCAGCCAGGCCATCCAGCCGGCCGAATGCGTGGAACTGGCCGCTACCGACCCGCTCTACATTCTGTACACGTCGGGAACCACCGGCAAGCCCAAGGGCATCGTGCGCGACAACGGCGGCCACGCGGTGGCGCTGCGCTGGTCGATGGCCAACGTGTTCGACGTCGGGCCCGGCCAGGTGATGTTCACCGCCAGCGACGTTGGTTGGGTGGTCGGGCACTCCTACATCGTCTACGCACCACTGCTGACCGGTGCCACGAGCGTGCTGTACGAGGGTAAACCGGTCGGCACGCCGGACTCCGGTGCGTTCTGGCGGCTGGTTGCCGAGCACCGGGTCAGCACGCTGTTCACCTCCCCCACCGCGATCCGAGCGATCAAGCGGGACGACCCGGACGGCGTCCAGATCGGCAAGTACGACCTGAGCACGCTGCGCGCGGTGTTCCTGGCCGGCGAGCGGCTGGATCCGGCAACCCAGGAATGGGCCAGCCAGCTGCTGGGCGTGCCGGTGGTCGACAACTGGTGGCAGACCGAGACCGGCTGGCCGATCGCGGCCAACCTGCTCGGGCTGGAGCCGATGCCGATCAAGGCGGGTTCGCCGACCGTGCCGGTGCCCGGCTATGACGTGCGGGTGCTCGGTCCGGACGGCGCTCCGATGCCGGCCGGTGAGCAGGGCGCGATCTGCCTCAAGCTGCCGCTGCCGCCGGGCACCTGCGTCGGGGTATGGGGCGATGACCGGCGCTTCTACGATTCCTACCTGTCCGCATTCGAGGGCTATTACCTGACCGGCGACGGCGGCTACTTCGACCAGGACGGTTACCTCTACGTGCTCGGCCGCACCGACGACGTGATGAACGTGGCCGGTCACCGGCTGTCCTCCGGGCAGCTCGAAGCGGTGTTGACCCGGCACCCGGCGGTCGCCGAATGCGCCGTGATCGGCGTCGCGGATCCGCTCAAGGGCCAGGTACCGCGGGCGCTGGTGGTGACCAAGAGCGGCTTCACCGGCGACCCCGGCGAACTCGCCCGTGAGCTGGCAGCCCGGATCCGAAGCGAGATCGGACCGATCGCGTCACTGGCCGGCGTCGACGTGGTGGCCGGCCTGCCGAAGACCCGCTCAGGCAAGATCCTGCGCCGGACGATGCGCCAGCTCGCCGACGGCGTCGACGCCCCGGTGCCCTCCACCATCGAAGATCCGGCGGTGCTGGACGGCCTGCGAACGGTGCTGCGGCCCGACTAGCCCGACCAGCAGCCCGCCAACGGCGCTGGCCAGCCGCCGAGCGCCGACCCGGTAGTTTGAGACTCCCGGACGGAGGTGCCAGATGCAACAGCTCGGCCTGCTCGCTGCCATCATCTTCGGTACCGCGGTGCTGATCCCGGTGGCATCCCGGATCAACCTGCCGTGGCCGGTCCTGGTCACCGTGTTCGGGATCCTGCTGGCCGCGATTCCGCAGGTGCCACAAGTACATATCGAGCCAGAGCTGATCCTGCCGCTGGTGCTGCCACCGTTGTTGTACGCAACCGCCCGCAAGACCTCCTGGCGGCTGTGGGCCTCGCATGCCCGGCCGATCTTGCTGCTCGCGGTGGCGCTGGTGATGGTGACCACCGCCGTGGTGGCCTTCGTCGCCTCCAGCATCGTGCCGGGCATCTCGGTGGCCGGCGCGGTCGCCCTCGGCGCCCTGGTCTCGCCACCGGATCCGGTCGCCGCAACGGCGATTGCCAGCAAGCTGCAGTTACCGCGTCGACTGGTCTCGATGCTGGAGGGCGAGGGCCTGTTCAACGATGTCGCGGCGCTGGTGCTCTACAACGTCGCTATCGCCGCGGTGGTCGGCGGGTCGTTCTCACCGGGTGACGCGGCGCTGAAACTGCTGCTGGCCGCGGTGCTGGCGCTGGTGGTCGGCTTCGCCTTCGGCTGGCTGCTCACCCGGCTGATCGCGGTGCTCGGTACCGCCGACCCGAGGCCGCAAGTGCTGCTGTCGGTGCTGGCGCCGACCGCGACCTACGTCGCTGCCGAGGAACTGCACGGTTCCGGGGTACTTGCGGTGCTGGTCTACACGCTGTACTCGGTGTCCCGGCCGGTCGATGCCGGCGACGCGCAGGGCCGGTTGACCACCGACGTGTTCTGGTCGATGACCGAGACCCTGGTCACCGGCATCGCGTTCGGGCTGGTGGGGTTGGAGTTCCAGACCGCGTTCCAGGCGATCGGGCAGCGCTGGACCTCGCTGGTCGCTGAAACCTCTGCAGTGGTGGCGGTGGTGGTCGCGGTCCGGTTGCTGTACCTGCTGCCTTCGGTGCTGCTCGCCCGGCGGCTCTATCACCGGTTGCAGGAGCGTGCGCTGGACGACGCGCTGCGTGGCCGCAAGCCCACCCGGCGGCTGGAACGCCAGCGCGCCACCGATGTGCCGATCGGCTGGCGGGAGACCGTGGTGGTCTGGTGGGCTGGCATGCGCGGGGTCGCCACAGTGGCGCTGGCGCTCGCGATCCCGACCACGGTGGATGGCGGCGCGCCTTTCCCAGCCCGCGAACGGATCCTGTTCATCGCGTTCGCGGTGGTGCTGGTAACCCTGGTATTGCAGGGAATGACCTTGCCGACGTTGGTGAAACGGCTCGGAGTTCGAGCGGGCGCCGACGATTCCGACGACGCTGAAGCCGCGCTGATCGAGCGGGCCGCACATGCCGCGGCCGAGGCATTGAACCGGTTGCAGGACGAGGCCGACTTCGAGGTCGAGGTGTGGGACCGGCTCAACGCGTTTCCGACAGATCTGCTGGCCAGGTTGAGCCCGCAGCTGGTGGACCACCCGCACAGCGCCACCGGTCGGCGCAGCCACAATCGCGAGCAGTTCCTACTTGGCCTGCAGCGGATGCTCGCCGCCGCCCGGCAGGAGTTGCTGGCGGCCCGGTCCGAGCGCGGCGTCGAACCGGAGCTGGTCGATCACCTGGTCCGCCGGCTCGACCTGTACAGCCTGCCGGCCAGCTCGCCCTGAGCTGCGGGCAGTTACGGGTCCGGTGCGCTGCCCGACGGCGGCCCGGCGCGATTGGGGCGGCCCACTGCCGCCGGTGTCGGACCACAATGGCAGACTCGCCCGCACGACAAGGTGAAAGGCGAGACGATGGCGGCACGGTCGACGAAGGCGCAGGCGCTGAACCCGGACGAGATCGACAGCCTGCGGCAGCAACTCGCCGATGGCAAGCGTCCCCGGGTGGCGCTGTCCGGACCGCAGTTCCCGGACGGCTCGAGTGGCACGGTCAGCCGGATCGGCGATCCGGAGGTCGAAGGCGCCGACTTCATCACCGTGCGGGTCAAGGTGAACGGGGTCACCGACGAACTCGCCTTCGCACCGTCCGAGCTGAGCGTGCGGCGGGCGGCTCGCGCGAACGCTCGGGTCGCGAAGCCAGCCCGGCGAGTCGCGAAGCCCAGCAGGCTCGCGGTGGCTCCGGAGCGGACCACGCCCGCCCGGGTGGCCGCGCCGGTCGCCCCACCCACCGCGAAGCCAATCACGTCACCAGCCGCGAAACCAGCAGCGCCACCGGCCACGAAACCAGCAGCGAAACCGGTCGCGAAGGCACTGCCGAAACCGGCCGGGCGGCCAGCTGCCGGGGCCGGTCGGCGGCGCAAGCCGGCCAGCCCACCGAAGGTCAGCTTCACCGTCACTTCGAGCGGCGCGAGCTGGACCCTGAGCGCGACCCGCGGCGCCAAGGGCATCGTGAAGGGCAGTCCGGTATCACCGGGCGCGGTGACCGCGCTGGCCGACCTGCTCGATCAGCCCAACCTGGTCGAGGCAGTAGCCGAGATCAACGAGACCGCCTGGGCCGAGGCGCAAACCCGAGCCGACCAGCTGCGGGCCGAACTCGACCAGCTCGAAGCGGTGCTGGCAACGCACCGAAGCCCCGGCTGAGGTCAGCGCGCTTTCTCAGCCGAGATACCAGCCAGTGCTGGCAGCGGTGAGCGCGCCGGTACCCGGCCGGCTGCGACAGATCAGCTCACCCCAAGCCGCCGGCACCACGAACGGCTCGCCGTCGAACACTGTCACGCAGGTCAACCGGCCACGGCGAAAGGCGAGCACCTCGTCGCGGCCGGACTCCAGCCATTCCAGCGCCGCGGCCGGATCGAACTGCCGGCGCACCCGCAGCGCAGCGCGGTAGAAGGACAGCACCGAGTCCGGATCCGCGCGTTGAGCCTGCGCGGCAAAGCGCGGGTACCAGGTCGGCTGCGGCAACCACGGGATGCCGGTCACGGAGAAGCCCAGGCTCGGCCCGTCGGTGGTCCAGGGCAGCGGCACCCGGCAGCCGTCCCGGCCGTACTCGGTGTGACCCGAGCGTGCCCAGATCGGGTCCTGCCGGGACTCGGCCGGCAGTTCTTGGGCCTCGGGCAGCCCCAGTTCCTCTCCCTGATACAGGTACACCGAGCCGGGCAACCCAAGCACCAGCAGCGTGGCGGCGGTGGCCCGGGCCTGGCCCAGCTCGACGTCGACCCGACCCCGAGGCCGGGTACGCACGGCATTGACGTCTCCGGTGCTCATCGGTTCGGGTTCGACCAGGCCGTACCGGCTGACCGAGCGGTGTACGTCGTGGCTGTTCAGGGTCCAGGTCGGCACCCCTTCGACGTGCTTGAGACCGGCCAGACTCTCGTCGATCGAGAGCTTGAACGCTCCCGCCTCGAAGGGTTGCTGCAACAGGTCGAAGTAGAACACCTGATTCAACTCACCGGCCCGGATGTAGTCGGCAGCGTCCGACGGCGGCAGCCAGACCTCACCGAGCAGCGTCAACTCGCGTTGGTAACCCTCGGCTATCACCCGCCAGCGCTTGAAAATCTCGTGCACGCCGGGCTGGTTCCACAGGTACGGGTTGTGGCCGTCCGGATCGGCAAGATCCGGCAGCCCGGCATGCTTGACCATCGCGTACGCCACATCGATCCGGAAGCCGTCGATGCCCCGATCGAACCACAGCCGCAGCACGTCGTCGAACATCTCCACGACTTCCGGGTTGTCCCAATTGAAGTCAGGCTGGGAAGAATCGAAGCTGTGCAGGAACCACTGCCCGCCGCCCAGCCTGGTCCAGGCCGAGCCGCCGAAGGTGGATCGCCAGTTGTTTGGCGGCTCGGC
>FTJM01000073.1_pt2 | contig 16540 bp, 12 predicted proteins | sample 1658941 | NCBI WGS metagenome assembly FTJM01 (sample SAMEA3914876, study PRJEB12502) | metagenome | biome: forest; material: soil | place: USA | collected 2011-06-22 | depth 0.3 m
GCCTCGCTGGCCGAGGTAGTGCGGGCGCTGCGCTCGGAGGGCCCGGTGCTTGCGACCGCCGATCCGGTCACCGTGGAGTCCGGCCAGGTGCTGCCCGACCTGGTCGAGGTGGTCGGCCAGCCGGTTGCGCGTCGGGCGCTCGAAATCGCTGCGGCCGGCGCGCACCACCTGCTGCTGGAAGGCGCACCGGGCGCCGGCAAGACGATGCTGGCCGAGCGGCTGCCATCGATCCTGCCGGAGCTGGATACCGCTGAGGCGATCGAGGTGACGGCTATCCATTCGGTGGCGGGGGTGCTGCCGGCCGGCGCCGGCCTGATGCGCCGCCCGCCGCTGCAGGCACCGCACCACACCTCGTCGATGGCCGCTCTGGTAGGCGGCGGCAGCGGCCTAGGTCGGCCGGGTGCAGCCTCGCTGGCCCATCGTGGGGTGCTAGTGCTCGATGAGGCGGCGGAGTTCAAACCGACCGTGCTGGACTCGTTGCGCCAACCGCTGGAAGCGGGCCGGATCGTGCTGCATCGCAGCGGTGGCGCCGTGGAATACCCAGCACGCTTTCAGCTGGTAATGGCGACCAATCCGTGCCCATGTGGGGCGCGACGCGACACCGAATGCGGCTGCACACCGGACGCGCGCCGGCGCTACCGTCGCCGGCTGTCCGGTCCGCTGCTCGACCGGATCGACCTGCGAATACCCATCGATCCGGTCTCACGCGCCGACCTGATGAGCGATGACGGCGAGCAGGAGCCGAGTGCCGTGGTTGCCGGCCGGGTCAGGCAAGCCAGGGCAGCGGCCCGGCAGCGCTGGTCGGCGTTCGGCTGGAACACCAACGCCGAGGTCCCTGGCCCGGTGCTGCGCTCGGCCGCCTGGCGCCCGGTCCGATCCGCGCTGTGCCGGCTGGACGACGAACTCGAACTCGGCTCGCTGAGCGCCCGCGGCTGCGATCGAGTGCTGAAGCTGGCCTGGACCCTCGCCGATCTCGCGGGAGTGCCGGCTCCCGGCCTCGCTGAGGTATCCGAGGCCATCGGGCTGCGGACCGGGCGCAATGCCGCGGGTGTGCCATGAGTGCCGCCGGTCCCGGCGGCGAGCTGGCGAGCCGGCAGCAGCAACTGCTGGCCGCGGCCTATCTCAGCAGGGTCGCCGAACCAGCGTCGGTGCCGTTGTGGTCGTTTGTGGCAGAGCAGGGCTACCTGGCCGCCGCGGCAGCGATCCGCGCCGGCCGGGTTCCTGACGAGGTCGCCGCCTGTACCGAGGCGCGCCGGCAGTCGGCTGACCCATACGCCGACCTGGAGGCCGCTGATCGCAACGACATCCGGTTGCTTACGCCCGACGACGAGCAGTGGCCGCACTTCGCGTTTGCCGCGCTGCACGCGGCAGCCGGCCGGCGGCTGGCCCAGTGGCGGGCCGGATATCGCAGCCGGCCGAGCCGCGGCGAGCTGATCCCGCCACTGGCGCTGTGGGTGCGGGGCGCCGCCGCGCTGGGCACCGTGGGCGTCAACTCGGTCGCGATGGTGGGTTCCCGTGCGGCCACGGCCTACGGCGAACACATCGCGTCGGAGTTCGCCTACGGGCTCGCGCGGCGAGAGGTCGTACTGGTTTCCGGTGGCGCCTACGGGATCGACGCGGCGGCCCATCGCGGGGCGCTGGCCGCGGACGGCGTCTCGATCCTGGTGTCGGCCGGCGGTCTCGACCGGCCGTACCCGAGCGGTAACCGTGGCTTGTATGACCGCACGGCCGAGCGCGGCCTGTTGATCAGCGAACGCCCGCCGGGCAGCGCACCGCACCGGCAACGGTTCCTCAGCCGGAACCGGCTGATCGCGGCGCTGGGCGCCGTGACTCTGGTGGTCGAGGCCGGCCAGCGCTCGGGTGCGCTCAACAGCGCTGGCTATGCGCGGGATCTGGGACGGCCGGTGCTGGCGGTACCGGGCCCGGTGACCTCAGCGCTGTCGATGGGCTGCCATCGGTTGATCCAGCGTGATGAGCAGCCCGCCCAGCTGGTCACCAGCGTCAGCGAGGTCCTGGCATTCTGCGGAGCTCCCAGCAGCACGACTGAACCCGCGGCCGCGAGGCTAGCCGACAACCTCGGGCCGGGCCAGCATCCGATAGCGACGCTGGCCGGCTACGACAGCCTCGACGTGGTGGCCCGCAGCGTGTTGGACGGCTTCCCAGCCCGAAGCGCGGTTACCGAGTCCGACCTGGCCAGGCTGAGCGGCCAGCCGATCCAGGCGGTCATTGCTGCCCTGTCGGTCTTGCGCAGCCTGCGGCTGATCACGGCATCCCGGGAGGGGTACCGCCTGGCCCGGACCGATCACGGGCTGGTTCGGACCGGTCAAGGATCTGTCAGTCAGTGAGCAGTCAGTCAGTGTGCAGTCAGTGAGAGGCAATGGGGCAGCTTGGATCCGCCGTTGGCGACCTTGATGGAGCACCAGCGATGGCGCCCGCGCCGGGCCAAGACCGCATTCGAGCCCCGCGTGGCGAGTTGACCTTCACCGGCTCCGGGCGCACCGTCGGCAGGGTGGATACCCGAGGCGCTCGGCTGGCAGCGCGCGCGGCCGACGCCGGGCCGCCGGACACGGCTCCGACCGGTCCCAGCGCGGCCGTCGCTGACCGGCCCGCACCCGCGAATCACCGCCGCCGCGCGGAGCCGCGTATCGAACTTGCGGCGCTGCGGGCCGAGCTTCCCGATCAGCTAGCACAGGCGCTGGTGGATTTCGAGCGGTACCTGCGCCTGGAGTTGAACCGGTCCGAGCACACCGTGCACGCCTACCTGGGCGACCTGACGCTGCTGCTGCACCACCAGGCGGCCAGCGGCGAGCCGGAGCTGGCCGGGCTGAGCTTGCGGATGCTGCGCAGCTGGCTGGCGGCACTGCACGAGTCCGGCGCGTCCCGGACGACCCTGGCTCGCCGGGCCGCGGCGGCTCGGACCTTTAGCAGGTGGGCGTTCCAGCGCCGGTTGCTGGCCGCCGATGTCGGCGAGTTGCTGGCCAGCCCGCGTCCGCACCGGACGATCCCGGCGGTGTTGTCAGCCGGCGAGGCGGCCGCGGCCATCGATGCCGTCGACGGCGACGAGCCGCTGCAGCTGCGGGACCGGCTGATCCTGGAGCTGCTGTACGGAACCGGTATCCGAGTCGCCGAGCTGGTGGGATTGGACATCGCCGACGTGGATCGGAGCCGCCGGGTGCTGCGAGTGGTGGGCAAGGGCGACAAACAACGCACCGTGCCCTACGGAGTGCCGGCCGACATCGCGCTGCAACACTGGCTGGAAGCTGGCAGGAGCCACTGGCAGACGCCGGCCTCAGGGTCCGCTTTGCTGCTGGGCCGGCGAGGCGGCCGGCTCGACCAGCGAGCCGCGCGGGCGGTGGTGAACCGGTCCACCGCAGGCTTGGCCGGCGGCCACGGGGTGTCCCCGCACGGTCTGCGGCACAGCGCGGCCACCCACCTGCTCGACGGTGGCGCGGACCTGCGCGCGGTGCAGGAACTCCTCGGCCATGCGAGCCTGGCCACCACCCAGATCTACACCCACGTCTCGGTAGATCGGCTGCGGTCGAGCTTCAACCAGGCGCACCCGCGGGCTTGACACGGCACCCCGGAACACGGCACCCCGGAGCAGATAGTCCCAAGGCAGCAATCGGACGACGCCCAGCGGTCGTAGCAGGCTCATCGGATCGAGATAGTCCGCCGCTCGCCGAGCCCCCCAGTGCAGGCAGCTCAGCACCGGGCAGCCTGGGTGCAATCCGGCGACGGTACCGATCGGCTGGCCGGCCGCCACCGCCTGTCCCGGCGCCACCGCCGCCGCGATTGGCTCGTACTCGGTGCTGAGCCCGTCCGGGTGCGCTAGCACCACCACCCCGCGACCGGCCACCTGGCCGGCGAACCGCACCGTGCCGGCGCCGGCCGCAAGCACCGTGCGGTGCTGGGCCGCAGCAAGATCGACGCCGAGATGCCCGGCCTGATACCTGTCCGGCGGCGGATGGAACGCCCGCACCAGCTGGCTCACCCCGGCCAGCGGCAAGCGGTAGCTCGCCTCCGCCGGGCGCGCCGCAGCGGCAGGCGCCAGCATCCCGGAGACCGGTTCAGCCAGCGGATATGCCGCGAGGATCAGCGCCAGCACGCCGACGCGCACCGTTGCCGACCTGCTGACGATCCAGCTCGGCGGCCGCTGGGCCTCGCGGCCCCGGCGCCCCCAGCGTGGAAACCGCCTGGTCCGAGTGCAGAGCAGCAGCATCGTCCAAGCATCGGCCCGATAGGCCCGGCCAGCGCCGATGAGCGCAGATCTGTGGATAACCCCCCCTGACCGCTGCTGGCGTGTCCACAGGCCGTCCGGACCGAGCCACCGGCCGATTTCGTGGGGCGGCCGGTGCGGGCTAGACTCAGCCTGCACCCCGCGAAAGCTGGGTGACTTCGCGTGCCCGCTTGCAGGTTGCTTCATGCAGGCAGGCGGCCAACTCGGTCCGGCTGATGCAGCCGGTTTGCTGGCCGCATACCGGGCACCAGGGTGATCGGCCAACCGGCTCGATCACGACAACCGAGGCCGCGTGGATCGTTCGCGCACGAACGCAAGGAGGACGAGCCAGATGGCCGTCGTCACCATGAAGAACCTGCTCGACTCCGGTGTGCACTTCGGGCACCGCACCCAGCGCTGGAACCCGAAGATGAAGCGTTTCATCTTCACCGAGCGCAACGGCATCTACATCATCGACCTGCAGCAGACGCTGAGCTACATCGACCGGGCCTACGAATTCGTCAAGGAGACCGTCGCGCACGGCGGCACGGTGCTGTTCATCGGCACCAAGAAGCAGGCCCAGGAAGCGATCGCCGAGCAGTCCACCCGGGTAGGCATGCCGTATGTGAACCAGCGCTGGCTCGGTGGCATGCTCACCAACTTCTCCACGGTCTACAAGCGGCTCCAACGGCTCAAGGAGCTGGAGGCCATGGAGGCCAACGGTTGGGAGGGCACCGCCACCAAGAAGGAGCAGCTCATCCTGACCCGCGAGAAGGTCAAGCTCGAGCGCACCCTTGGTGGTATCCGCGAGATGTCCAAGACCCCGAGCGCGGTCTGGATCGTCGACACCAAGAAAGAGCACTTGGCCGTCGCTGAGGCGCACAAGCTCAACATCCCGGTCATCGCGATCCTGGACACCAACTGCGATCCGGACGAGGTCGACTACAAGATCCCCGGCAACGACGATGCGATCCGCAGCTCCGCGCTGCTCACCCGAGTGATCGCTGACGCGGTCGCCGAGGGGCTGATGGCCCGCGCCGGCCTGGCCGCGAATGCCGGCCGGGACGAGAAGCCGGAACCGGGCGTGCTCGCGGCCGACGAGCCGCTGGCCGACTGGGAAACCGAGCTGCTCAAGCCGACCGAGGCTGCGCCGACCGAGACTGCAGCGCCGACCGAGACTGCAGCGGCTGAAGCTGCGGCGCCCAGCGAGGCCGCCACAGCTGAGGTCACGGCCGTTGCTGAGGCTGCAGCGCCAGCTGAGGCTGCAGCACCGACTGAATCAGCGCCGGCTCAGGCAGCAGCACCCACTGAGCCAGCACCGGCTGCAGCCCCGACCGAGGCCGCTGCGACCGAAGCCGACGCCACCGCCTGAGGCCCGCAACCGAGTAGTCGATCCGCTGGCAGGGCGTCCATCTCTCAGGAGACTCGGACGCCCTTGCCATGCGAGAACTCCCTTTCTGAATAAGCACAACGAGAGAGACAGGACACCAGAACAATGGCAATCACCGCCGCCGACGTTAAGAAGCTCCGGGACGCCACCGGCGCCGGCATGATGGATGCGAAGAAGGCCCTCGAAGCCGCCGACGGTGACTTCGACAAGGCCGTGGAAGAGCTGCGGATCAAGGGTGCCGGCAAGGCAGCCAAGCGTGGCGCCGAGCGCGAGGCCAGTAACGGCCTGGTCGCGGCCGCCGAGAACGCGATGATCGAGCTGGCTTGTGAGACCGATTTCGTGGCAAAGAACGAGCAGTTCCAGACGCTGGCCGGCGACATCGTGGCGCATTTCGTTGGCTCGTCGGCAACCGACGTCGACTCGCTGCTGGCCGAGACGCTGGTCGACGGCAAGACCGTGGCGCAGAACCTCGAGTCGCTCAACGCGGTGATCGGCGAGAAGATCGAGCTGCGCCGCGCGGTCAAGCTCGAGGGCAAGATCGCAACCTACCTGCACAAGAAGTCCAGCGACCTGCCCGCCCAGGTCGGCGTACTGGTGGCCTTCGAGGGCGAGGACTTCAACGCCGCTCGCGGCGCTGCCATGCAGGTCGCCGCGCTCAAGGCCCAGTACCTCAGCCGCGAGGACGTGCCGGCCGAGACCATCGAGAACGAGAAGCGGATCGCCGAGGCCACCGCCCGCGAGGAGGGCAAGCCCGAGGCAGCCCTGTCGAAGATCGTCGAGGGTCGGCTCAGCGGCTTCTTCAAGGCCGAAGGCGGCGTGCTGCTCGAGCAGTCGGCGGTACAGGACAGCAAGAAGACCGTCAAGGCACTGCTGGAGGAAGCCGGGGTCACCGTGACCGCATTCGCCCGGTTCGAGGTCGGCGCAGCCTAGCTCGGTCGCTGCCCGCACCGCTGGCGCCAGCGAGCTTGGCCCACTGAGCTTGGCAAAGAATTGGCGGCCGTCGCGAGCCCGATCCGCCGGGAAGGCTGCGATAGGGCAGGATCTGTAGCGCAGGGCAGTAACGACGAGAGGGGCCGCGATGACCGACTCGGAGCAGGCGGCGCTTGCGTCGGCGGCACCACAGCGGCCGGACGACGAGATCGGCAACCGCTATCGCCGAGTGATGCTCAAGCTGTCCGGCGAGGTGTTCGGCGGCGGCGAGATCGGGGTCGATCCCGACGTGGTCGCCTCGATCGCCCGCCAGGTCTCGGATGTCTCACGCGCTGGCACCCAGGTCGCAGTGGTGGTCGGCGGCGGCAACTTCTTCCGCGGCGCGGAGTTGAGCCTGCGCGGGATGGATCGCGACCGAGCCGACTATATGGGCATGCTCGGCACCGTGATGAACTGCCTCGCTCTGCAGGACTTCCTGGAAAAGGCCGGCCTGCCGACCCGGGTGCAGACCGCCATCGCGATGGGCCAGGTCGCCGAGCCCTATATCCCGCGGCGAGCCGAGCGGCACCTCGAGAAAGGCCGGGTGGTGATCTTCGGTGCCGGTGCGGGGATGCCGTACTTCTCCACCGACACCGCGGCGGCGCAGCGGGCGCTGGAGATCGGCTGCCAGGTGCTACTGATGGGCAAGAGCGGGGTGGACGGGGTGTATGACTCCGACCCGAAGACGAACCCGGCCGCGGTCAAGTTCGACGAGATCAGCTACGACGAGGTCCTGCAACGCGACCTGCAGGTCGCCGATGCCACCGCGATCAGCCTGTGCCGTGACAATGGAATGCCGATAGTGGTGTTCGATCTTGCCGACGGCAACATCGAAAGGGTCGTTCGTGGTGAGAAGATCGGCACACGCGTGGGTCCGGCCCGCTGACCCGGCGGTGTGCTCAGCCACAACGAGTGTCGAGCGGCAAAACGTGACAGATCAGGGAGATTGACGTGATCGACGAAACGCTCTTCGATGCCGAGGAGAAGATGGAAAAGACAGTCTCAGTGCTGCGCGACGATCTCGCGAGCCTGCGCACCGGACGGGCAGCGGCTAGCGCGTTCGCCCGGATCGCCATCGACTACTACGGTTCGATGACACCGCTGCCGCAGCTGGCCTCGGTCAGCGCCCCCGAGGCACGGATGGCCGTTATCAAGCCCTACGATGCCGCGCAGCTCGGCGCGATCGAGAAGGCGATCCGCGACAGCGATCTCGGTGTCAACCCGACCAATGACGGAAGCCTGATCCGGGTACTGTTCCCGCAGCTCACCGAGGAGCGCCGCCGGGAGCTGGTCAAGGTTGCCAAGAGCAAGGGCGAGGACGCCAAGGTCTCGATCCGATCGGTTCGCCGTCATGCCAACGACACGTTCGGCAAGCTGGTCAAGGATGGCGAGGTCGGCGAGGACGATGCCCACCGGGCGGAGGCGGAACTGCAGAAGGTCACCGACCGGTATGTCGCCGCCGTCGATGATGCGGTCAAGCACAAAGAGACCGAGCTCCTCGAAGTCTGATGACCGACCCTGACGAGGCCGCTGGATCCGCCGGCCGACACGGCGGCGAGGGCAACGCCGGGTTGTCCGTCGCCGAGCTGATCGCCCGCTCCCGTGCGGCATCGCCGGGAGCACCGCAGCGACCGTCCCGATCTGCCCAACGCGCCGCCGAGGCCCAGTCGGCGGTCGCCGAGCAAACTGCAACTGCCGATCCGGGCCTCGGCGATGAGCCAGCGAGCACGGTCAAAGCCGCGCCGCTGCGGCATCTGAGCGTCGTGGACGATTCGCTGGCCACCGTACCGGCGGTGCAGGACATCCTGGTCACGGCCACCCCCAAGGCCGGCCGCAACCTGCCGGCGGCTATCGGCGTCGGGGCGGCGCTAGGTGCGCTGATCGTCGCGACCCTCAGCATCTACCGGCCAAGCTTCGTCTTCGTGGTCGCGATCGCGGTAGCGATCGGGGTGATCGAGATCGTCACCGCGATCGGCACGGTCGAGGCACGGCCCTCGCTCATCCCGCTGCTCGCCGGCGCCGCGGCGATGGAGGCCGCCGCCTGGTTCCGGGGGCCGAATGGGCTGGTCGGTGCACTGCTACTCACCTCGCTCGGGCTGATCATCTGGCGGCTTGCCGACGGCGCTGACGGCTACCTGCGCGACGTCGCGGCCGGCAACCTGGTCGCGCTGTACGTGCCGTTCCTGGCCGGCTTCGCGGTGCTGCTGGTGCATGCCACCGACGGTGCCGCTCGGATCGTCATCTTCATCCTGGCCGTGGTGTGCTCCGACACCGGTGGGTACGCGGTCGGCGCGCTGTTCGGCAAGCACCCGATGGCGCCCACCGTGTCACCGAAGAAGTCCTGGGAGGGTCTGGCGGGATCGCTGGTCGCCGGTGGTGCGTCCGGCGTGCTGATGATGACGCTGTGCTTTCACCATGCGTGGTGGCAGGGAGCGGTGTTCGGCCTCTGCCTGGTGGTCACGGCGACGCTGGGCGATCTCGGCGAGTCGATGATCAAGCGGGACCTTGGCCTCAAGGACATGGGCCGGCTGCTGCCGGGCCATGGCGGGATCATGGACCGGTTGGATTCGCTGCTGCCGTGCGCTCCGGTCGGCTACCTGCTGCTGTCGGCGTTCCTGCGCTGAACCGGCCGGCTGAGCGCGCGGCGCTCGCAACCGCGCCGGCATGGGAGAATTGAGTCCTGATGACTTCACTGCCGCTCGTTTTCGATGCTCCCCGCAACGCCAAGCCGCCCCGGCACCTGGCCGATTTGACCGTCGCCGAACGCCGGACGGCGGTGGCCGAACTGGGCGAGAAGCCGTTTCGGGCCGATCAGCTGTCCAGGCATTACTTCCAGCGGCTGGCTAACCAGCCGTCGGAGATGACCGACCTGCCCGCGCCGCTACGCGACAAGCTGGCCGCCGCCTTGCTGCCGGAGCTGCTCACCGAGGTTCGGCATGTCGAGACCGACAGTGGCAAGACCCGCAAGACGCTGTGGAAGCTGCACGACGGCACGCTGGTGGAGAGCGTCCTGATGCGCTACAAGGATCGGCTCACCGTCTGCATCTCCAGCCAGGCTGGCTGCGGGATGGCCTGCCCGTTCTGCGCCACTGGCCAGGGCGGGTTGCGGCGCAATCTGTCCACCGCCGAGATCGTCGAGCAGGCCGTCGCCGCCGCGCGGATCGCGGCATCCGGTGATTTCGCTGGCCGCCCGGTGCGGCTGTCCAACGTGGTGTTCATGGGTATGGGCGAGCCGCTGGCCAACTACAACCGGGTCGCCGCCGCGCTGCACCGGCTGGTGGAGCCCGCTCCGGACGGCCTGGGGCTGTCCCAGCGCTCGATCACCATGTCCACCGTCGGGCTGGTACCGGCGATGCAACGGCTGGCTGACGAGGGCCTCAACGTCACCCTCGCGGTGTCGTTGCACGCCCCGGATGACGAGTTGCGCGACACCCTGGTGCCGGTGAACACCCGCTGGAACGTGCGCGAGGTGCTGGAGGCCGCTGACGCCTACGCCGCCAAGACCGGCCGGCGCTATTCCATCGAGTACGCCATGATCCGCGGGGTCAATGACCAGCTGTGGCGAGCCGACCTGCTCGGCCAGCTGCTATCCGGACGGCTGGCGCACGTGAACCTGATCCCGCTGAACCCGACACCGGGGTCGAAGTGGGACGCCTCACCAAAGCATGTCGAAGAGGCTTTTCTGGAGCGGATCGCGCTGCACCGGGTAACGGTCACCGTCCGCGATACTCGAGGGCGGGAGATCGACGGCGCCTGCGGCCAGCTCGCCGCCACCGGCTGATCGAGATCGGCCTGACGAACGAACGAACAAGCCCGCCGGAAGATAGTCCCGGCGGGCTTGTTCGTTGCCGCGGTCGAGCTACGACACTGTGAGTGCCGTGTCGTCGATGAGGAAGGACGTCTGCAGCGACGAGTCCTCACTGCCTGAGAAGCTGACCGTAACTGCCTGGCCGGCCAGCGCCGAGACATTGAAGGACCTCTGGGCATAACCGGCGGCCGCGTTGAGGTTGGAGTAGGTCGCGAGAGTGGTCGCGCCGGCCTTCACCGTCAACTTGTCGTAGGCGGTCGTGGTCGTCGTCTCGGCAGTGTCGATGTGCAGGTAGAACGACAGGGTTGCCGAGCAACCAGCCGGAATCGTGACCGACTGGGTGACGGTGTCGGTGGTCGTCGTGCCATAGCCATCCAGCCAGGCCTTCCAGGTACCCGAATGCGCCGGCTCAGCACTGGAGTTGTCGATCACGCCGGTGCTCGCGGTCCACGGACTTGCCGTGCCGGTTTCGAAGCCGGGGTTGCCGAGCTTTTGGCCGGGACTCGTGCAGCCGCCGCCGGTGGTGGTGATGACCCAGCTAAAGCTGGCGCTACCGGTGGCGTTGCTGGTGTCCTTCGCGCTCGCGTTGACCGTGAAGGTGCCCGCCGCCGTCGGGCTGCCAGAAATCAGACCGGTGCTGCTGATCGAGAGGCCGGTCGGCAGGCCGGTCGCGGTCCAGGTATAGGGCGAGGAGCCGCCGCTGGCCGAGAGCTGCAGGCTGACCGGAGTGCCGACGGTGCCGGTCTTGGAACCGGGATTGGCCACCGTTACCCCGGTGGTGGTGCCGCCCGATCTGAACGCGCCGACGCCGTTGGGGGTGCCGAGCCCGGTCGGGCCGTCCCAGCCGGCGCCAGCGGTGCACAGCGGCGCGCCGCAAGTGCCGTTCTTGCCGCTGGTGACGTCGTTGAGGTTGCTGGTGTGCGTGTACGGGTAGCTGTTGGGGATGTCGGCGCTGCCCGGTGCGCCGGCGAGCGCGTAGACGCTTGCCACGATTGGCGAGGCGGCGCTGGTGCCACCGTAGACGGCCCAGCCGGAACCACCGTAGGTCTGGTAGACGGCGAGCCCGGTGGCCGGGTCCGCCACCGCGGAGACGTCAGCTTCGGCACGGTTGGCGCAGCCGGTGCTGACTCCGGCCTGGAAGGCGGGCTTAGCGACGTCGGTGGAGCAGCCCGAGCCGGCACCTTCGGTGTAGCTGGTGGTGTTCCAGACCGTCTCGTTCCAGCCACGGGAGTTGCTGGCGGTGGTCAGCGAAGTGCCGCCGACCGCGGTCACGTACTTCGACGTCGCGGGATAGGAGCCGCCGTCGTAGTCGCTGTCGCCCGAGCTTGCGGTGATCGCGACGCCCGGGTGGTGGAAGTAGCTTGCGTCGTAGCTGTTCTCCGAACCGTCCTCGGCGCCGCCGTAGCTGTTCGAGACGAACTTGGCACCCAAGCTGACCGCGGTGTTGACCCCGGTACCCAGGTTTGCCGTGGTTGGGCTGGTCGCCTCGACCAGCAAGATGTGGCAGTTGGGACAGACCGCCGAGACCATGTCGAGGTCGAGGGAGATCTCACCGGCCCAGCCGGTGTCGGCGGTCGGTAGCGGTGAGCTGGCGCCGCTCTGATTCACCTTCCGGAAGCAGCCGTTGGCGGTGGTGCAGGCCGGCAGTCCGTACTGCGAACGGTAGGTTGCCAGGTCCGATTCGGCGTTCGGGTCGTCCTGGGCATCGACGATCCCGACGGTCTGGCCGGCGCCTGCGGTGCTGGAGGGCAGCGCATAGGCCGATTGCAGGCTGGACGGGCCGTAGCCGCTCGGGGTGACGCTGGGCGACTCGGCGTTCGCGACGATCTTCGCCGGCTCGACCGGGTTCACCTGCCGGATCGCCATGCAGGCCAGGTGACCCTTTGCCGGGGTGGTGCACAGTCGTTCGGTCGGGTGCTGGCTAACCGTGGGGGCGGCGGCTGGCTGGTCGGTCTGTGGCGCGGCGAGTGCGGACCCGCCGGTGAGCGCGGATATGAAACCTACCGCGGTAAACACCGCCATACCGATGATCACGCCGCGACGGCGGCGCGAAGTTGGGGGTAACGCCATTGTGGATCCCTTCGATGAAGACGGTTGCCCGAATGAATGGCTCGTCCGCTGGCCCGACGAGCCGCCCGACGGTGACACCACCGGGCAGTGGTGCCACCGGGCGGAAATGTAGCGAGTATCACTACATGCCGTCAATGGGAATAGCGTCTCTAATTAGTACCGAAAGCCTTATAAGCCGCGTGAAGCCCTTGCAACGGACCTGGTCGCAGAGCACGGCCGGTAAACACCGAGCACAACTGCCACCTGGCTGGGTACCGTGCGGGTCATGGCTGACCCCAATGCCCACATCCACGGGCTCGTCGAACTTGGCATGACCCGCTACGAGGCAAAGGCCTACCTGACCCTCATCCAGCGGGAGAGCTACGCCGCCTCCGAACTGGCTAACGAGGCAGGCATCCCGAGGCAACGGATCTACGACGTGCTCAACAGCCTGGTGTCGCGGGGACTGGCCCGCGACTGGCCAGGGCCGGTCACCAGGTATGCCGCGACCGACCCGCAGGCCGCGGTTGAGCGGTTGCTGGCGGTCCAGCGGCAGGCGCTGTCAGGCCTGGAATCCCAGTCGAGCCGGCTGGCCACCGGGCTGCGCGACACCTGGGTGGTCGGACGCAAGGAAACCGCACCGCTGGACTACGTCGAAGTGCTGCGGGATCCGGGGCTGCTCGGGGCGCGCTTCCTGGACCTGCAGCGAGAGGCCGAGTTCGAGTTGCTGACCTTCGCCAAGTCGCCGTACGCGGTGCCGAACAACCCGGTGGGCCTTGCCGCGACCCAGCGGATAGTCGAGGCCGGCGGCGACGTCCGCTGTATCTACGAACCCAGCATCCTCGACAATCCGCAGATCGTCGCCGAGACGCTGCAGTTCATCGCGGCTGGCGAGGGGGCCCGGGTGGCCAAGGAAGTGCCGATGAAGCTCTGCCTGGCCGACGGCAACCGAGCGCTCTTCTCGCTTACCGATCCGATCGCGGGCGGCCTCACCTCGACCAACATCCTGGTCGAACACCCGTCGTTGGCCAGCAGTCTGCGTAGCGCCTTCGAGGCAATCTGGGCGGTCAGCGAGCCGTTCGAGCAGGCGCTGTCCAACCGGGCCAGCGCCGCCGTGTGAGTTCCGGTTCCGGCCGCTCGCGGGGGTCGATCGGCCGCTGGCCTACCGCTGGCCGAGCAAGCGCCGCACCGACTCCGGCAGCGGGATACCGTCGCGAAGATCCGGAGCGGGCTGCGCCTGCGGGTAGCCGACCTGGCGCGGCAGCACGCCGGCCCAGGCGGGCCCAGCCACGTCATCGTCGGGGTCATCCGGCCAGCCGTGCGAGCTCTTGATGGTGAAGTCCTCGACGTCCAGCCGCAACACCAGGGTGGCCGCCAGTTCCTTGCCGCTGGGCCGGCGCACTTCGGCTACCCGGCCAGGGATCAGTGCCTCGGTCAGCACATCCAGCGCGGCCAGCTTCGCGACGCCGTCCAGCGGCGTGCAGCGGCCGAACAGCACCGCGCTGCGGTAATGCATCGAGGACTCGAAGGCGGAGCGGGCGATCACCAGCGCATCCAGCGCGGTTACCGCCACCGACACCGCGATGCCTTCGGCGAGTAGCCGAAGCCACCGGGATCCGGTCGAGCCGTGTAGCAGCAGCCGGTCGCCGTCACGGGCAATCGCCACCGGCAGCACGAATGGCTGGCCGTCCTCGGTGACGAAACCGACATGCCCGATCGGCGTCGAGTCGAGCAGTTGGGCCAGCGCGTCCCGGTCGCTGTCGCTGACTCGCTCGACCATCCTGCTGGCTTGGGTTCGGCCGGGACGGCCAGCCGCGTCAGGGATGCCGCCAGTCACCGTGCCATCACCCGGTTCACGATACCGGCGAGCCTGGACTGCCGGCCGGCAACCTGCTCGCTGCGGTCTGCCCAACTCATCGCGCGCAATCCGGCGTTCGCGCCAAGCCAGCGCAGCGGTTCGACCTCCCAGCGCGGCGAGCGGTGATTCACCCATGGCAGCGTGCTCAGCTCGGTGTCCCGGCGCAGCATCAGGTCGGCCAGCGTGCGGCCGGCAAGGTTGCTGGTGGACACGCCGTCGCCGACATAGCCACCAGCCCAGGCCAGGCCGGTGGTGTGATCGACACCTACCGAGGGCTGCCAGTCCCGGGCGATGCCGAGCGGGCCGCCCCAGCTGTGCGTGATGGCCGCGCCGGCCGCGGCCGGGATCAGCTCGGCCAGCGTCTGTCGCAGCGCGCCGAAAACGGCCGGCACCGCGTCGTAGTCCGGCCGGATCCGCGACCCGAAGTGGTACGGCGCGCCACGGCCACCGAAGACCAGCCGGTCATCCGCGCTGCGCTGGCCGTAGATGATCAGGTGCCGCAGGTCGGTGAACGTTTCCCGCTGGGCCAAGCCGATCCGATCCCAGGTCTCGGCTGGCATCGGCTCGGTCGCGATGACCAGTGAGTAGACCGGCGCGATCGCCCGCCGATGCCCTTGCAAGGAACGGGTAAAGCCCTCGGTGGCTCGGACGATCAGGTCCGCCCGCAGCGCACCGAGGGTGGTGCGGACGAAGCCTGGCTCGATTGCCGTGGCGGGCGTGCGCTCGAAGATGCTGACCCCGAGCCCGCTGACCAGCGCCGCCAGCGACCGAACCAGCTTGGCAGGCTGGATGGCCGCGCAATGTGGCGTGTACACCCCACCGAGCACCGAGCTTGCCTGCAACCGCTGGCGTGCCTCAGTCGCCGTGAGCAGGCTGAGCTCGGCCGGCCCGAATCCGAACGAGGCCGCCTCGGCCACCTCGGCTCGCGCGCGAGTAAGTTGCGGCTGGCTGCGGGCCAGGGTGATCGTGCCGCCGAGCGCCCAGTCGGCGTCCAGCGCCTCGGTGGTGACCACCCTGGCCACCTCGGCGACGGTGGCGTGCATCGTGCGGTACTGCCGGATGGCCTGGTCGCGACCGTAGCGCCGGCTCAATGCGGTCAGCGAGATCGGGTACAGCGCCGAGCACCAGCCACCGTTTCGGCCGGACGCGCCGAAGCCGGCCACCTCGGCCTCCACGATCGCGATCCGTAGTCCCGGATCGGCTCGCTTGAGGTAGTAGGCGGTCCACAGCCCGGTGAAACCGGCGCCGACAATGGCCACGTCGAAGACTCGGCGGGCCGGCTCGACGGTTGCCAGCGACGGCCGGGGCGCGAGCTCGCCGCCGGCCGTCTCCTGCCACAGCGAGGTGGCCCGATAGTCGGCTATCCGAGCACCTCGGACAGCGCCCGGCTGGGGTAGCCGTGCGCTTCGGCGACCGGCGCGTTGGTCAGCTCGCCGGCGTGCGTGTTCAGCCCTAGCGCCAGCGCCTTGTCCACGCGCAGGGCGTCCCGCCAGCCACGGTTGGCCAGCTCTACCGCGTAAGGGAGCGTGACGTTGGTGAGCGCGTAGGTCGAGGTGTGCGGGACCGCGCCGGGCATGTTCGCCACGCAGTAGAACACCGAGTTGTGCACCGGATACGTGGGATCGGCATGGGTGGTGGGCCGGGAGTCCTCGAAGCAGCCGCCCTGGTCGATCGAGATGTCGACCAACACCGAACCTGGCTTCATCCGGGACACCAGCTCATTGCTGATGATCTTCGGGGCTCGGGCGCCGGCCACCAGCACCGCGCCAATCACCAGATCGGCGTCCAGCACCGCGCGCTCGACCTCGTAGGCGTTGGAGGCGATGGTCTGGCAGTGGCCCTGGTAGATCGCGTCCATCTGGCGCAACCGGGCGACGTTGCGGTCCAGCAACAGCACCTCGGCCTCCATGCCGAGCGCGATGGCTGCCGCGTTCTGACCGGAAACCCCGGCGCCGATCACGACGACCTTTGCCGCGTAGACCCCCGGGACGCCGCCCATCAGCACGCCACGGCCGCCACCCTGGCGCATCAGGTGATAGGAGCCAACCTGCGGCGCCAGCCGGCCGGCCACCTCGGACATCGGCGCCAGCAGCGGCAGCGTTGCGTCGTTGAGCTGCACGGTCTCGTAGGCGATTGCGGTGGTGCCGGCCTTGAGTAGCGCGTCGGTGCAGGCCTTGTCCGCGGCCAGGTGCAGGTAGGTGAAGAGCACCTGACCGGGACGCATCCGGGGGTACTCGTCCTCGATCGGCT
>FTJM01000265.1_pt1 | contig 16525 bp, 15 predicted proteins | sample 1658941 | NCBI WGS metagenome assembly FTJM01 (sample SAMEA3914876, study PRJEB12502) | metagenome | biome: forest; material: soil | place: USA | collected 2011-06-22 | depth 0.3 m
GGCCTGATGACCTCGGTGCTGGCCACCCCGGACGGCAAGATCGTCGAAGCCGAGGCGGCGCACGGCACGGTCACCCGGCACTACCGCCAGCACCAGAAGGGCCAGCCGACCTCGACCAACCCGATCGCGTCGATCTTCGCCTGGACCCGGGGCCTGGCGCACCGCGGCAAGCTGGACAACACCCCCGAGGTGACCCGGTTCGCCGAGACCTTGGAGCGGGTCTGCATCGAGACCGTCGAGTCCGGCCAGATGACCAAGGACCTCGCGTTGCTGATCTCGGCCGATGCGCCCTGGCTGACCACCGAGGACTTCCTGGCCGCGATCGACACCAACCTGCAGAAGGCGATGGCCTGAGCTGGCTGGCCCGGCCGGCCTGAGCTGGCCGGGTTGGTGCCACCCGATTTCGGGTTACCTGGCCGGCACCGTCACGTCGCCCTGATTTGCTAGCAGCTGCGCCCAGGTGTCGAAGGACATGCAGAACCGGCCGCCAACTCCCCAGCCGGCGCCCCAGCTGTTCCAGAACCACACCAGCTGGTGCTCGGCGTCGATCTCGTCGGCGACGATCTCGTGACCGCCGCGGATGGTGGCATCGGGCGCGAGCTGGACCAGGCCGCTGTGCGGATCGGGCTGATCGAAGCTGCTGTACCAGGCGATGCCGGTGATGACCGGTTGCAGCACCAGCGCCTGCAGCGCGTGCTTGACGCCGAAGGCGTGGTGGTAGGCGCTGATCCAGCCCAGCTGCTTGGCGGCCTTGCACACCATCAGCCCAGAGCCGCCCGGATCGTTGGCCGGATACGGCTTGCCTTCCAGCTTGGTCTCGAGCTCGTACAGGCTGAGCGCGTTGGTCTCGTTGTAGACCGTGCCGCTGAATTCCGGTGTGGAATCGAGGGCGCCGCAGAGCGCGTTCGCGGTGCACGATCCGATCGAACCCTGATCCAGCGGCAGGCCGGTGGCGGTGTGTTTCACCGACTTGATCTGGCCCGCCTGCGCGGCCGGGAAGTTCCGTGAGCGGGCATCGTGTTCGACGTGTCGGCCGAGACGCAGGCCGGCAACCGGGGTCTCGTCCAGCTTGTTGCGGATGACAGTCGGTTCGTTCATTGTGCTCACCTTCGATGGCTTGGTGACTTTGCTTACAGTTATCCCAGAGTCCCTTCCAGGTTGCTTGATACCTCGCTCGCCGCCGGTATTCCAGACTCGACTGGCGGGCAGGGGCCGGGCCTGGGCGGCCGCGGCGAGCTTCTAGACTGCCTCAGACAGCTGCCGGCGCCAAGAGGGTGGACTCCGTTGTTCTCTGTGGTGACCGCGAACGTCAATGGGATCCGTGCCGCGCAGCGGCGGGGCGGCCTGGCGTGGCTGGCCGGCACCGGGGCCGACGTGTTCTGCCTGCAGGAGGTCCGGGCCAGCGATCAGCAGCTGCAGGCGGCGCTGGAAGCTGGCGGTCTGGCATCGCTGAGCGTCTCGCACGCGCCCTCGGTCAAGGCCGGGCACGCCGGAGTGGCGATCCTGTCGGCGGCAGTGCCGGTCGCGGTCCGGGCCGGGCTCGGGCAGAGCCTGGATGAGGGCCGCTGGCTGGAGGTCGATCTGCAGACGCCGGACGGGGTACTCACAGTGATCTCGGCCTACCTGCACACCGGCGAAGCGGGCACCGCGCGGCAGGAGGAGAAGTACGCCTTCCTGGATGCGATGACCACCCGGATGGCGGCGCTCGCAGCCCGCTCCGCGGCTGGTGCCGGCGAGGCGGTGCTGACCGGGGACCTCAACGTCGCACACCGCGAGCAGGACCTCAAGAATTGGAAGGGCAACCTCGGCAAGGCAGGCTTCCTCGAAGCAGAACGGGCCTATTTCAACGGATGGTTCGCCAACGGCTGGACGGATCTTGGCCGGCTGCACGGTGGCGACGGGCCCGGCCCGTACACCTGGTGGTCCTGGCGTGGCAAGGCCTTCGACGTTGACTCGGGCTGGCGGATCGACTACCAGCTCGCGACGGCCGGCTTGGCCGCCAGCTCGGTGAAGGCCGAGGTCGGCCGGGCCCCGAGCTATGCCGAGCGATGGAGCGATCACGCGCCGCTGGCCGTCTGGTTCGATCTGGCTGGCAGCGGTTCATGAGCCGGCCTGCGATTGCGAATGAGGTGAGGGTGAGCTGAGCGGGTACTCGAACTTCGACGTGAGCGTGCTCGATGGCGTCGCGACGGTGACGATCGACCGTCCGAGCAAGCGCAACGCGCTGACCGTAGATATGTGGCGCACAGTGTCAGCGATCTGCGCAGACCTGGCAGTCGAGTCATCGCTGCGGGCGGTGGTGCTCACCGGCGCCGGCCAGTCGTTCTGCGCCGGGGCGGACATCAGCGCGCTCTCGGCAGACGAGCCGACCATGCGTCAGGTGGTCGACCACGCCGAGTCGGCGCTGCGCGAACTGGCGGTGCCGACCATCGCCAAGATCCGCGGCCACTGCATGGGCGGCGGTAGCCAGCTCGCGATCGCCTGTGATCTGCGGATCGCCGACGAGAGCGCTACCTTCGCGGTACCGCCGGCCAAGCTCGGGGTGATCTATTCGGTGCCCTCGATGCGGGCGCTCACCGAGCTGGTCGGACCGGCCTGGACGAAGCGATTGATCTTTACCGCACAGCCGATCACGGCCAGCACCGCGCTGCGGATCGGGCTGGTCGAGCAGGTAGTGCCGCCGGCAGCGTTGGATGAGACGGTGGCCGAGCTGATCGAGGCGATGCTGCCACTGTCGCCGATGACGCAGCTTGCCACCAAGCAGCTCGCGAACCTGATCGCCGACGGTGCCGACGCGGACTCGGCTTACCTGGCCTGGTCAGCCGAGTGGCGAGCCAGCCCGGACGGGGTCGAGGGGCCGCGAGCCTTTTTGGAACGCCGGCCGGCTCAGTTCAGCTGGCGGCGCACGATCCGAGCCGGCGACTGACTCGCTGTCCAGCGCGGCTGCCGGCTGCCGGTTCCATCCTGGTCAGCATTCAGATGGTGCCGAGCATTCAGACGGTGCTGAGCAGGCGCGCTGAGCCGTCCACGCCCCGGATCACCTGAATCCGGTCAGCGATTCGCATCTTGAGTTCGCTGATATGGCTGACCACCCCCACCGCCCGGCCGCCCGCCCGCAGCCCGTCGAGGGCGGCGATGACCTGATCGAGCACCTCGGCGTCGAGGGTGCCGAAACCCTCGTCGATGAACAGCGTCCCGAGATCGATCCCGCCGGACTCGGCCCGGACGATGTCGGCCAGCCCCAGCGCCAGCGACAGGGATACGTAGAACGTCTCGCCGCCGGACAGCGTGCCGGGGTCCCGAGGTTGGCCGGTATGCAGATCGAGCACCCGAAGGCCTAACCCGGATCGGGCGTTTCCGCTGCGGGCGTCGGTGTGTTCCAGCTCGTAGCGGCCCGCCGAGATCTGGCGTAGCTGTGAGTTCGCGGCGGCCACGATCTCGGCGAACCGGCGGACCAGCACGTAGGTGGTGAGTTCCATCTTCAACTGGTTCTCGCCGAGTCCGGCCACCAGATTGCCGATCCGGATGGCTGGGCCGGTCTCGATCAGGACTCGGGCGCTCAGCTGCTCCGCCGCGTTGACCGAGCCCGCCTGCTCGACCGCTTCGCTATGGCGCTGGCTGGCCGCGCCGAGCGCCTCAGCCGCCGCGCGCTCGGCCTGCGCCGCGGTCCGGGCGTCATCGGCCAGGCGTGCCAGCTCGGGCGGCGCGCCATCCAGCTCCGGATCGGCCAGCTCGGGCGCGCTCAGCTTGGCAGCGACCGCCAGCAGTCGTTCGTCATAGCTTCGCAGTTCGGCGCGCAGTGTCGCGATGACCGGCGCGGACCGTCGGGCGGCCTGCCAGCCTTGCTGATCGGTGAAACCGGCGGCGGCCAGTGCGCTGCTGAATGCGCTACCGGCCTCCAGCGCCTGGGCTAGTGCCGCGGTGGCGGTCGCGCTCGCTCGCGCAGCCTGCTCGATTCGCTCGATCTCGCCGGTCAGCTCGGCCACCCGATCCGCCACCGTCGGGAAGCCGAACCTGGCCAGGTGGACGGCCAACTCGTCCCGCTCGATGGTGCTGGTCAGCGCGCTCGATCGTTCGGCGAGTCGCGATTCCAGCACGATCGCGGCCTGCAGCTGAGCGTCGAGCTCGACCAGTTGCTGCTCGACCTGGCCGGTCTCGGCCTCGATACCGGTGAGCTGCCCAGCCTGCTGCTCGGCCGCCGACAGGGCCGCCGCGGCGCGCTCCAGCTTGGTTTCGGCCAGCCCCGGGGTGAGCGAGTCGGCCTCGATCTGGAGCCGGACCAGCTCGGCCTGCTGGTCGGCGAGCAATGCCCGCCTGGCTTCTACGTCGGTGTGCATCCGGCGGAGCTCGTTCTCGGCGCTGGTCACCTGATCCTTGCTGACGTGGCCGGCCGCGGGCCGCGCCGGTTTCGGGTGTTCCAGCGAACCACATACCGCGCACGGGTCACCGGCCTGCAACGCCAGCCCGAGTTCGCTTGCGATACTTGCCCGCCAGCCGGCCTGCAGCGACTCCAGCCGCAATCGCTGACCCTCGGCGGCCTCGAAGACCTCGCGCGCCAGCTGCTGGTTGTCGGCCGCCTCGCGTGCGGCGGTCTCGGCTCGCTGAGCCGCGACCAGCCGGCTCCGGGCCCGGTCGCGCTCGGCGATCAGGCCGGCGAGCTGGCTGCCTGCCAGCTGGCAGCGTTGCCGCCCCTCGGCCAGCTCGGCAAGCCGGGCTGGCAACGTGGCGCGCTGCTCGGTCGCCAGCTTGATCGATGCCGCCTGCTCGTGGCGTTCGGTGAGCAGCTGCGCCTGCTCTACATGCAGCTCGGCCAGTCGCAGCTCCCGGCGCAGCTCGGCTGCCAACGTTCCGACGGTCGTCCGGTGTTCGGCAGCGACCTCGCGTAGCCGGGTTTCGTCCGTACCGTACAGGCTGTCCGGCAGCTCGCCGCGTGCCCTGCTCTGGGCATCCTGGGCGTTGTCGGAGCGCTGGATCGCGCCAGCCAGGGCGTCGGCCGCTGGCGTTACCAGCTGCGCCCGTTCGGCATCGTCGAGTTCGGCGCGGCTGGCCGCGATGGCCGATTCACCGGCAGCCAGCTGCTCGCGCTCGGCGCGTAACTGGCCACGCAGCTGCTGGCGCCGCACCAGATCCTGGCCATGCTGGTTAGCGGAGTCGGCCAGCAACCGGTCGGCAGTGGCGGCTTCGTGCACCTCGCTGGCGTGGGACCGCAGCCGCTCGAGTTCGGTGAGCAGCCCGCCCAGTTGAAGCTGCAAGCCGGCCTGGTCGCCGGACTCTGCTCGCTCGGCGAGATCTATCGCGCGCTCAGCCGGCAGGCCGATCGCGCCGGCGAAGGCGTGCACCGCCTGCCGTACCGAATCCAGCGCGGTGGCCCGCCGCTGCTCGGCGGCCCGCCGGCCCTCGACCAGCGCGTCCTGGGTGCGGGCGAGCAGCTCGGTACCGAATAGCCTTTGCAACAAAGCCCGCTTGGTGGTCGTGTCGGCACGCAGGAAGTTCGCGAACTCGCCCTGAGGCAGCAGTACCGTCTGGACGAACTGGGCGTGGGTAAGCCCTACCGCGCGGGTGATCTCATCCTCGGCGTCGCCCTTGTTGTTCGAGATCAGCTCGCCACCGGTCGCGCCGTCGGCCGAACCGAGCCGCCACAACTTGACAGTCATGCCCACCGGAGTGGTCCCGGTGCCGCGCTTCTTGGGACGCTGGTAGCTCGGGGTCCGGCGGATCCGGTAGCGCCCGCTCTGGGTCTCGAACACCAGCTCCACCACCGGTTCGGTGCCGGGCGGCGCGTGGTGCGACATCATCCGCTCGATGCCCGCTGAGCTCTGGGCGAGCTTGCCGTACAGCGCGAAGGTGATCGCGTCCAGGATGGTGGACTTGCCCGAACCGGTGGGACCCTCGATCAGGAACAGGCCGCCGTCACCGAAGCGGGCCAGGTCGATTTCAGCGTGCTCGGCGAACGGTCCGATCGCGGTCATGCTGAGCCGGTGCAACCTCATCAGCCACCGCCGGCTTCGGCGAGCGCCGCCTGGTAGGCCAGCTCGAACAGGGCTAGTTCCACGTCGGAAGCCGACGTCCCGGTGACGTGGCTGATGAAGTCGCCACCCAGCTCGCGCGGGTCGCGCTCGGCGGCCGCGGTGCCGGCCACCGAACCGGCTGGCACCGAGCCGGCCGGCAGGTGCAGCACTTGCAGCGCCTGCGGGAATCGAGCCCGCACCCGGTCGAAGAGCTGCTCCGGCCGGACCCGGTCGGTGATGGTCAGCTTGACCCAGTCCTCGGTATGACCGGGGCTTGCCAGCAGCTCCGCTAGGGTGCCGGTGAGCTCGGCCATCTCGCGGGGCTGCCGCAGCTCGATGGTGCGAAGCTCGACCTGCCCGTCGGCAGCCAGGTCGACCAAGGTCACCGATTTGGTATGCCCCAGTTCGGAAAAGGAATATCGCAACGGTGAGCCTGAGTAGGCCAGTACCGTATCGGTACCCGATCGGGGCTGCTGGGCACCGTGCAGATGGCCCAGCGCGACGTAGTCGATGCCGTGGAAGGTGTCCGCCGCGACGCAATCGATGCCGCCTACCGCGATCGAGCGCTCGCTTTCACTCGGTGCGCCGCCCACCACAAACGCGTGCGCGACCACGACCGATCGGGTGCCTGGGCGGGTTGCCAGATCTGCCCGGACCCGGTCCAGGGCGGCGGTCATCACCGCTTGGTGCGACCGGTGCAGTGGCTCGTCGGAGTCGCTCAGTACGGTGCGGGCAACGTCCGGGTCGAGGTAGGGCAGCGGGTAGACCGCGACGGCACCACCATCGGCCTGCCCCAGCAGTACCGGTTCACCGATGCCGGCCAGGTCGGTGTGCACCCGCAGCCGGTCGGTGAACAGTTTCGAGCCGAATCCGAGCCGGATGGCCGAGTCGTGATTGCCCGCGGTGAGGATCACCTGGGTGTGCGCGGTCAGCGCGGTCAGGGTATCGGCGAACAGCGAAACCGCCTCGATCGGCGGTACCGCGCGGTCATAGATGTCACCGGCCACGATCACCGCATCGATCGGCGGCCCGTCCGGCGGATCGGCGACCAACTCGCGGAGCTGGCCGAGCACCGCCCGCTGGGCATCGATCAGGTCGACGCCGTGCAGCGTGCGACCGAGATGCCAGTCGGAGGTATGCAAGAACCGCATGTCACGAAGCTACAAGCGGGCCCCGACAGAATCCGGTTACGACGCAGCCCGCTGGGCAGAGATTCAGCGGATTTCGTGCAGGCCAGTGGCCGCGCTGACGTAGAAGCTCACCGGAGCCTGGTAGCCGCGACCGCCGAACGCGCCGTCCAGCGCGACCACCGCGGCGCGCGCCTGGTCGGGGTCGAGCAACCCGATCACGCAGCCGCCGAAGCCGCCGCCGGTCATCCGGGCCCCGTACGCGCCGAAGGCGAGCATCACCTCGACCGCCAGTTCCAGCTCGGGCACGCTGTTCTCGAAATCGTCGCGCAGGCTGGCGTGCGAGGCGGTCAGCAACGGCCCGATCTGGCGCAGCTGACCGGTTCGCAGCAGGTCCGCGCAGGCCAGCGTCCGGTCGTTCTCAGTGATCACGTGCCGCGCCCGGCGGCGCAACCGGTCGTTGCTGAGCCTGCTCATCGCCTCCGACAGGCCCTCCAGGCTCACGTCGCGCAGCGCCGGCACTCCCAGTTCCCGCGCTGCCGCCTCGCAGTCGGCCCGGCGCCGCCCGTACGGGCCATCGGTGAGCCGGTGCGCCGCCCTGGTGTCGGTCACCAGCAGGGTGAGCCCGGCCCCGGCCAGGTCGAACGGGACCGGTTCCACCGATAGCGACCGCATATCGCACAGCAGCACGCTGCCCTGCTCGCCGAACACCGAGGCCAGCTGGTCCATCCCGCCGGTCGGCGCGCCGACGAAATCGTTCTCGGCCTGCCTGGCCACCGCAACCAGGTCCGCGCGGGAAAGCCCTAGCTCAAAGAGCGAATTCAGCGCGCCAGCGACCGAGCATTCCAGTGCCGCGGACGAGGAGAGGCCGGCGCCGGTGGGCACGTCACTGTTCAGCTCGATGGATACGCCGGCGATCCGGTGGCCGCGCTGGGCAAGCGCCCAGACCACCCCAGCGGCATAGCCGGCCCAGGTTTGATCCTCAGCCAGCTTGCCAGGGCTCAGTTGCGAGAGCGGGATCTCGACCGGGACCTCCCGCTGTGTCGACACCACCTCGATGACTGGCTCGTCGAGCACCGAGACGGTGGCCTCGCAGCCGGCGTCGATGGCCAACGGCAGGCAGAATCCATCGTTGTAGTCGGTGTGTTCACCTATCAGGTTGACCCGGCCGGGTGCCCGCCAGCGGACCGGGGCAGGTTCGTCAGGCACCGTGCACCTGTTGCGCAAAGGCCCACGCGTCGGTGACCATCTCGGTCAGCGAACGAACCGGTTGCCAGCCAAGCTCAGCCTTTGCTCGCAGGTTGGAGGCAACCAGCACCGCCGGATCGCCCGGCCGTTTCGGAGCATCGACGGTCGGTGTCGGCGCACCGCTGACCTGCCGCACGGTCTGCACGACCTCGCGGACCGACGAGCCGGCGCCCGAGCCGAGGTTGCAGATCAACTGACCGTCGTTGGTGTTAGTCCAGTCCAGGGCGCGTAGATGGGCATCGGCCAGGTCCAGCACATGGATGTAGTCGCGGATGCAGGAGCCGTCCCGGGTGGGGTAGTCGGTGCCGTTGATCTGCAGGGTTGACCGCCGACCCGCTGCAACCTCCAGCGCGATTGGGATCAGGTGGGTCTCGGTGGCATGACGCTCACCGAGACCGGTTCCGTCAAGGATTCGAGCCCCAGCCACGTTGAAGTACCGCAAGCTCACCGCGGCAAAGCCGTAGGCGGTGGCGTAGCTGGCGAGCATGTTGTCGACCGCGAGCTTGCTGGCACCGTAGGGGTTTGTCGGCCGGGCGGGCGCGGTTTCCAAGATGGGTAGCTCGTCGGTTTCGCCGTAGGTCGCCGCGGTGGAGGAGAACACCACCCGCCGCACGCCATTTCGGCGGATGGCTTCGAACAGGGCCAGGCTGCCGCCGACGTTGTTGTCCCAATACCGTTCGGGTGCCGCGACCGATTCGGCCACCAGCGAGCGCGCCGCGAAATGCAGCACCGCATCGAAATCGGCACCTGCTAGTACTGGGTCGGCCTGGCTGATCGAGGTATGCACGAAGTCGGCACCGACCGGAACCGCGTCGGCATGGCCGGTGGACAGATCGTCCAGCACGGTAACCTGGTGGCCCGCCGCGAGCAGCTCGGCCGCGACGATACTGCCGACATAGCCGGCGCCGCCGGTTACCAGTAGCCGCATCCCGCAGAGTTCCCGTCAGCTCGTCGCGAGCCACCGACCCTACACTTGAGCCACTTGCCCCGACCGAAGGAGTTAACACCAGCCGATGAACGGCACCGTGCTGAATGTGCTCATCGTGCTTGGACTGATCATGGTCGAGGCCCTGTTCGTCGCCGCCGAGATCGCTCTGGTTTCGCTGCGGGAGGGCCAGGTCCGGGCGATGGCCGAGTCCGGCCGCCGCGGGGCCGCGGTCGCCAGGTTGCTCGGCGATCCCAACCGGTTCCTGGCCGCGGTGCAGATCGGTGTCACCTCGACGGCGTTGCTGTCCTCCGCCTTCGGGGCAGTCACGCTCTCCGAAGCCGCGAAGGACTCGCTGATCGAGCACGGCGTCGGCCCGACGTTGGCCGGCGCGGTGGGAATCATCGGGGTCACCCTGCTGATCTCGTTCGTCACCCTGGTGATCGGTGAGCTGGTACCCAAGCGGCTGGCCTTGCAGCGCCCGGAATCGGCCGCGATGCTGTTCGGCCCCACGCTGGATCGGCTGGCCAGAGTGGCCCGTCCGGTCATCTGGCTGCTGTCCGCCTGCACGAACGCGGTCGTCCGGATGTTCGGCGGTGACCCGGACGCTGGCCGGGACAGCATCAGTGAGGACGAGTTGCGTGGCCTGGTGGCCGCCCACGAGTCGCTGTCCTCCGACGAGCGCCGGCTGATCGACGACGTCTTCGCGGCCGGTGAGCGATCGGTCAGCGAGGTGATGATCTCGCGAACCGAAGTGACGTTCCTGGAGGCCAGCACCACCGTCAGCCGGGCCGCCAAGCTGGCGCTGGACTCGCCGCACTCGCGCTACCCAGTGATCGGGCAGAACAGCGACGACGTGCTCGGCTTCGTGCACATCCGTGACCTCTACCTCGGCGGGCCCGGTGCCGACGACCGGTCCCGGATGATCGGTGACCTGGTCCGTGAGGTCAAGGTGCTGCCGGGCTCGAAGAAGGTGCTGGCCGCGCTCAGCGAGATGCGCCGGGAGGGCCACCACCTGGCGATCGTGGTGGACGAGTACGGCGGTACCGATGGCATCGTCACGCTCGAGGACCTGATCGAGGAGGTCATTGGCGATATCCGCGACGAGTACGACCAGGCCGAGCGGGCCACCAACCGGCTCACCGGCGGCGTGGTCGAGGTGGACGGCCGCTGCAACCTCGACGACTTCGCCGAGTTCACCGGCGTCGAGTTGCCCGATGGCCCGTACGAGACCGCCGGTGGGTTCCTGATGGCCCAGCTAGGCAGGCTGCCCGAGATTGGTGACCGGGTGAGCGTCGGCGCGCATGTCCTCCAGGTGCTGGAGGTGGACGGCCGGCGGGCGGCTCGGTTGCGGGTCGAGCCGGCACCCACTAACCAGGACGCCGATCCGGCGAGCGGCCGCCCGGTCGGCTGACCGCCCGCCGGTCGCCGGGCCGGCCGATCCGGCGGTGACCGCGGTCACATCGGTGTCCAGCAGGTTGCCAGCAGTGGGCCAGCTCTGGACGGTCCGGCCTCATCTCAACTTCTTGGCCCGGTTTCGCTGGCGAACTACCCGGTACCGGCCGATGATAAGGACGAAAGAGGGATCCGAAGACGACTTTCTGTGGGGAACTTGTTGTGGCACATCCGCGATACGCCGGAGCCGGCGCCCGGTTCACCTTTTCCCGCACCCTCCTCGGCAGCAGCGTCCTCGGCCTGACGCTGCTGCTGTGCATCCCGATCCTGAACCGGTCGGCCGGCAGCCGGGTTGCCGCGGCCACCGCGGCCCGCGGTGCGTCAACTTCCGCGCCGGCGAGCGCGGCAGCCGATCCGGTTACCGGCTCGTCATCGAGCGGCTGGCTCGACGCCATCGCGATCACGCCGTCCAAGATCAGCACCTCGGTACCCAAGGCCCCGAAAACCGTCGCTGCTGGGGTATTCGGACCGGCTGGCGCGATCGATGCGCTCGGCATCCCAACCATGGTGCTGCAGGCCTATCACCTGGCCGCTGACAAGCTCGTGGTCGAGCAGCCGGCCTGCCACCTGCCTTGGTGGCTGCTGGCCGGCATCGGGCACACCGAGTCGGGCCACGCCGAGTCCGGCCGGCTGTACGCCGATGGGACCACCCGTGGGCTGATCCTCGGCCCGCGGCTGGACGGCGGGATCGCCGGGGATGCGGTCATCACCGACACCGACCAGGGCAAGTACGACGGCGATCCGGTCTATGACCGCGCGGTCGGCCCGATGCAGTTCATCCCGTCCACCTGGGCGGCCTGGGGGGTAGACGGCAACGGCGACGGCAAGAAAGATCCGTCCAACATCTACGACGCGACGCTTGCCGCCGGGCACTACCTCTGCGCCGACGGCCGGAACCTGGCCACCCCGGCCGGGCTGGACGCGGCGGTGCTCAGCTACAACCACTCCCAGCCCTACCTGGCGACCGTGCTCGCCTGGGGCCTCGCCTACCGGGACGGCGCGCTGGCGCTCGCCGACAGCCCGCTGCCGGTGATCCCGGACGTCACGAAGGTGCGGCCACCGATCTCCAGCCGGCCGCCGGCCAAAGCACCGCCAGCGCGCCACTCGTCCGGTTCGGCGAGTTCGCCTAGTTCGGCTGGCTCAGCCACCAGTCGGCCGACCGGCTCGGCGAGCGGGTCGCCGTCGCCGAGCTGCACCACCGGACCTGGGACCACTGGACCGCCGACTACCGTGCCGCCGACCACCGCGCCGCCCAGCGGCACGCCGGCCAGCAGCTCCGGTTCGGCCAGCGGCAGCGACAGGGCAAGCCCCGATGCCACCGGCAGCAGCACGACCGGCAGCGGCACAGCCGCCGGATCGGCCACGCCGACCGCGACCCGGTCGAGTTGCGCGCCCTGACCGGTGCCCGATGCAGCCCCGCGCGGGCGAGCAAGCCCAGGTGGAATGATCTGGTCCCGTGACATCTACCCAGCGAGTCCTGTCCGGCATCCAGCCGTCCGGCGAGTCAATGCAGCTCGGAAACTACCTGGGCGCGGTCCGCAACTGGGTCAGCATGCAGGACAGCTACGACGCCTACTACTGCGTCGTCGACCTGCACGCGATCACCGTGGAGCCGCCGGAGCCCGCCGCGTTGCGCCAGCGCACCCGGATAGTCGCCGCCCAGCTGCTGGCGGCCGGCCTGCAGGAGCAGCGATGCGCGCTGTTCGTCCAATCGCACCTGCCCGAACATCCGCAACTTTCCTGGGTGCTTGAATGCCTGACCGGTTTCGGGGAAGCCGGCCGGATGACCCAGTTCAAGGACAAGTCCGCCAAGAGTGGCGCCGATCGGCAGGGTGTCGGGCTATTCACCTACCCGATCCTGCAGGCCGCCGATATCCTGCTGTACCAGGCGAATCAGGTACCTATCGGTGAGGATCAGCGCCAGCACCTGGAGCTGACCCGCAACCTGGCCCAGCGATTCAACGCCAAGTACGGCCAGACCTTCGTCGTCCCGGAGGCGTTCATCCCGAAGGCCGCCGCCAAGGTGCTGGACCTGCAGGAGCCGGCCGCGAAGATGTCCAAGTCGCGGCCGGATGCCGGCACTGTCTACCTGTCCGATGACCCCGCGGTGATCACCAAGAAGATCAAGCGGGCGGTCACCGACACCGACAACGAGATCCGCTTCGATCCCGACACCAAGCCTGGTTTATCCAACCTGATGACGATCCATGCCGCATTGACCGACACCAGCGTCGAAGCGGTCGAGCGGGACTTCGCCGGACAGGGCTACGGGGCATTCAAGTCAGCGGTCGCTGAGGCGGTGGTCGGCTACGCCCAGCCCTTCGCCCAGCGCACCCGGGAACTGCTCGACGATCCCGCCGAACTCGACCGGATCCTGGCTCGCGGAGCGGCCAAGGCCCGGGCGGTCGCTGGCCCCACGGTGTCCGACGCCTACGCCAAGGTCGGCTTCTTGCCGCCCGTCGTAGGCTGAGAGTCGTGCTGCTCTCGCGTTCGTCCAGTGCCCGCCGCGGGCTTGGCTGATGGCGACCACCACTCGGGTAGGTGTCGCGCTCGCGATCCCGGAGCCGCACGCGGCAGCGTTGTCGGGCTGGCGGCGCCGGATCGGTGACCCGGAGGCGTACAAGATCCCACCGCACGTGACCTTGCTGCCGCCCACCGATTTCGAGCTCGATCAGCTTGAGATCGTGGAAAAGCATCTCGCCGACGCGGCCACCGCGGTGCTGCCCTTCACCATGCGACTGGCCGGAACCGGCAGTTTTCGCCCGGTCTCGCAGGTGGTCTTCGTGCAGGTGTCCACCGGCATCGCCGAGTGTGAACTGCTCGAAGAAGCCGTCCGACGGCATCCGATCGACCGTGAGCTGGAGTTTCCGTACCACCCGCACGTCACCGTCGGCCATGACATCCCGGACGAGCGGCTGGATGAGGCCTTCGAGGGTTTGCGGGACTTCATCGCACAGTTCGCGGTGGACCATTTCACGATGTACTCCCAGGACGACGACGGCACCTGGCAGGTGCACCGTAAATTCGAGCTGACGGGGCCTTAGCCGGTGCCCGGCCGGTTTAGCCAGCTCAAGGATCGGGCCTCCCGGCGTTGGCGCCGGCTGCGCCGCAACCGTCCTGGGGTGGATCACCTCTCGACCGGCTACCAGCACTATCAGAACAATCACGGTGACCAACTCGCGGCGGCCATCACCTATTTCAGCTTCTTGGCGCTGTTTCCCCTCGTTCTGTTGGGTGTTTCGGTAACAGCGTTCGTGCTGGCCGCGCGGCCGCGGCTGCAGCGCGAGCTGTTCGCCCGGATCACCGCGCAGGTGCCTGGCGCGTTCGGCAACACGCTGCATGATGCGATCGACGTCGCGATCAGGCAGCGAACTGTGGTGGGTTTGATCGGCCTGGTGGGGGTGGCGCTGACCGGCCTGGGGTGGATCAACAACCTGCGTACCGCGGTGCACACGCTGTGGGGGATCCCGGCGCGTAACAGGTCCTTCATCGCAAAGAAGCTCGCCGACGCTTTGGTACTGCTCGGGCTCGGGATCGGCGTGGTGGTGTCGCTGGCCGTCACCGCGGGTGGCACCGCGGCCAGTGGCTTGCTGCTGCGCTGGATCGGTGCCGATCGGGTCACCGGCGCCGGCACGCTGGCCTCGATCCTGGCCATCTTGCTGGGCATCGGCGGCAGCCTGATCATCTTCGGCTGGATCCTGATCCGGTTGCCGGATGCGCCGGTCACCCGGCGCACGGCATTGCGGACCAGCCTGCTCGCCGCGGTGGGCTTCGAGGTCCTCAAGCTGGTCGGCACCTACTACATCGCGCGGGTCACCAAATCGCCGGCCGCGTCAGTGATCGGGCCAGCTCTGGGCATCCTGATCTGGATCAACCTGGTCTCCCGGTTCATGCTGTTCTGCGTGGCGTGGGCGTCGACCGCGCCGGATGCCCAGGTGCTGGTGGATCCGGTCACCGAACCGGTCGCCGGGCCACCGGTGCCACCGACCCGGACCGGTGCGGGGGTGTTCTCGCCGCTCGGGGTGGCGGCCGGCCTGTTCAGTGCAGGCGCGACGCTCGGCGCTGCAACATTCGCCGTCCTGCAATCGCGACGCAGCCGATCCAGAGGCCGCCGGCTGCCGCAACAGTGATCGGTACCAGGATCGTCCAACCGTCGCTGGAGCGTGGCGGCCTGGCCGGTCTGGCCGCCAGGTAGGCCACCGCGGAACCTACGCTGCCGCTCGGCTGCGGGCTGACCGGCTGGTCGGCGAGCGGACCGGCCAGCCGCCCCACCGGTGCTGGCCGAGTCTTGAGGGTGCGCAGCGCGAATCCCCAGTCGAACAGCTTGCCGGCTTGCTGGTATTGGTCCAGCGGAGCCCGGCTGTCGCGCAGCAGGACCACTCCGAGCGTCCGGCCGTTGCGCCGGGCCGCGGCGACGTAGGTGTGCTGCGCGGCATCGGTGTAGCCGGTCTTGGCGATCAGCGCGCCGGGCACCGTGTCGAGAAAATTCAAGCTCTGGTTGTCGAACTGGTACGCCCCGACGTTGCCGTATCCGCTGGTGCGGGCGGAGTAGCTCGCGCTGCGCAGCCGGTCGTAGGCGATCAGCCGCGGCTGGTCCAGGGCGGCGCGCAGCACCAGCGCCATGTCGTAGGCCGAGGTCAGCTGCTGCCAGCCGTCCAGGCCGGACGGGGTCTGCACGAACGTGTCGTAGGCGCCAAGCTGGTTCGCCTTGGCGTTCATCTGCCGCACGGTCTTGGCCAGCCCGCCGTTGGCCTCGGCAAGCGCGGCTGCGGCATCGTTGCCGGAGACCAGCATCAGAGCCTGAAACAGCTGATCGATGCTGTAACGGGCGCCGGCGAGCAGGCCTACCGCCGAACCCTCGGCGCCAGCTGCCTGCGGGGAGACCGTCACCAGCTTGCTGCCGGGCAGGTCGGCGGCGATGGTCACCGCGGTGAGCAGCTTGAGGATGCTCGCCGGCTGGTAGCGCCCGTGCGGGTCCCGGGCGGCGAGCACGTCACCGGTGTCCAGGTCGGCCAGCAGCCAGGCCTGCGCGCCGATGTATTGCGGCAGCGCCGGAGCGCCGGCCGGCACCAGCAGGCCCCGGCTCGCCAGCGCCGGGCCACCGGGCACCACGCCGTCGGGTGCCTTGCCGCCGGCCGGTGGGTGCGGGTCGGGCGCACTCGGCGAAATCTCGGTCGAGGTCGGCTTGGGCGCGGCCGGGACGGCGGCGGCCACCCCGCTGCCCAGCGCCAGCAGGGCTGTCGCCGCGAGCAGGGCGGCTAGCCGGCTGAGCTGGAATCGGGGGTGCACGGCGTCAGGCTAGCCAGTCGCGGCCGATCACCGGCGCAGCCGGGCGGATCGCGGCGGGTTTTTCCATCGGCGGATACTGGTCCGGTGGTGCTTTCCAAGCGGGTTTCGGCGTTTCTGGTCCTGTTCGGGATCTGGTCCTGGATCATCTGGCCGACGTTCCTCAAGAACATCTGGGCAGACCCGCGGTCCTGGCATGACGGGATGACCGGGTTCTTCGGGGTGCACCTGGCGCTGACCGTGCTGTCGCTGGGGCTTGGTAGCGCGGTTGGCTGGCTGGGCGTCCGGGGCTGGCGGGCGACACTGGCCAGCAACCCTGGCCGGTAACCGCGATGGCTGACTTCGTCGGAGCGATCGATCAGGGCACCACCAGCACCCGGTTCATGATCTTTGACCATGCCGGCAATGAGCGCGGAAAACACCAGCTGGAGCATTCCCAGATCCTGCCTCGGGCCGGCTGGGTCGAGCACGACCCG
>FTJM01001162.1_pt2 | contig 16485 bp, 16 predicted proteins | sample 1658941 | NCBI WGS metagenome assembly FTJM01 (sample SAMEA3914876, study PRJEB12502) | metagenome | biome: forest; material: soil | place: USA | collected 2011-06-22 | depth 0.3 m
GGTGAGACCAACGTGAACAACCTCTGCCTGCTCTGCGATCACCACCACGACCGCATCGAGACCGGCGGCTGGCAGATCACCATGCGCGACGACATCCCATGGTTCACCCCACCCAGCTGGATCGACCCCGAGCAGAAACCACGGCGCAACCAGCGGCCTGACTCCGGCTGAGCCCGACCTGGAGGTGGGGTGTGCTAGCCACCGCCGGCATCGCGCAGCCAGACCGACCTGGCGATGCGTTGTGCTAGCCGCCGCCGGCATCGCGCAGCCAGACCGACCTGGAGATGCGTTGTGCTAGCCGCCGCCGGCATCGCGCAGTAAGACCGGCCTGTCGAGGTCGTTGTTGTCGATCACCAGATCCGCGCGATCAGCGGGCCTGGCTTCGGCCAGGTAACGCCGCTGCCCCTCGACGTAGCGGCGGTTGGCTGGTGCTGCCGGATCGGCGCCGTCAAAGCTGGCATCGCGGGCTGCGCAGCGCGCCACGGACACCGAGAACTCGACGGCCAGAAAGATCGAAAGGTCCCAGCATCCGGCCAGCTCAGGTCGGTGCAGGAAGATCCCATCGAAGAGCAGCACCGCATTCGGGGCCGCGAGCTTGACCTGCGAAGCAATCGGCTTGTCCAGACGGTGATCAAACAGCTCGCTGCGAAAGCGTCCGTTCCCGTCGGGCGCGAGCGGGCTGAGCAACTCAGCCAGCAAACCTGGATAGTCATAGGAATCGAGGTAAAAGCCATCGGGTGAATCCCGGCCCCGGTAATGGCGTTGGGCCGCGGGCCGGTGGAAACCGTCCACCGACGCCCTGATAACTGGTCGCTGGCCACCGAGTTCGGCGGCCAGCTCGTCGGCGAAGGTTGTCTTCCCCGCACCGTCCACGCCGTCCACCGCGACCCGAAGCCGCCGATCCGGATATCGAGCAAGTAGCCAGGCAGCCACCTGCGCCAGCAGCTGCCGACGATCGCTCACCCGAGCAGGGTCGCGGCCACCGGTGCGGGTGCCGGATCATGGCGCAGGTAGCGCCGGCTGAAGTTGCCGGCGCCGCCGGTGATCGACCGCAGGATTGCCGCGTACCGCAGCAGCTCCAGGGTTGGGATCTCGGCGTGAATCACGCTGCGCGCGCGGGCCCGAGCGCCGAGCTGGCGGTCGGCGTCGAGCGATTCGGTGCCGGTCACCCGAGCCCGCCGGCCGGAGAGGTCCGACAGCACCGTGCCGATCTGATCGTCGGTCACGGTGATAGCGACCGCATCGACCGGCTCCAACACCTGCACCGAATTCTTCCCGGCCGCATCCTTGACCGCCAGCGCCCCGGCCAGCTGGAACGCGGCATCGGAGGAATCCACGCTGTGCGATTTGCCGTCCAACAGGCTGACCCGCACGTCGGTTACCGGCACGGTGGAATTCACCCCTTCCTCGAGCTGATGCCGAACGCCTTTCTCCACCGAGCCGATGAAGTTGCTCGGCACCGCCCCACCGACCACCCGGTCGACGAACTCGATGCCGGATCCACGCGGCAGCGGTTCCACCTCGATATCGCAGACCGCATACTGGCCGTGCCCGCCGGACTGCTTGACCAGCCGGCCATGCCCGCTGGCCTTCTCGGTGAAAGTTGCCAGCAACCGGACCCGGACCGGCTCGGTCTCGACCGCCGCGCCGGTGCGTAGCCGGGCCAGCACCACCTCGCCGTGCGCCTCGCCCAGGCACCACAGCACCAGTTGGCCGGTGCCGGCGTTGCGGTCGATGCGGACCGCGGGATCTGCTGCCGCCAACCGGGTGAGCGCCTTGGCCAGACCGTCCTCGTCGTTGCGGGTCGCGGCCCGGACGGCGATCGGCAGCTGTGGCTCGGGAAGCTGCCAGGGCAGGATCGCCAGTGGCAGGTCCTGCCGGGACAGCGCGTCGCCGGTCTCGGCGCTACCCAACCGAGCCAGCACGCACAGCTGGCCGGCGATCGCCCGCTCGATCGGATTGAGGCCAGCATCCAGCAGGATCGCGGTGCGCTCGTCCGCGTCGTGGTCCGGGTGCCCGCGCTCGGCGCCGCCGTGGCCGCAGACGTGCAACGGGGTATCGCCACGGATGCTTCCGGAAAACACCCGGACCAACGACAGCCGACCGAGATAGGCATCGATCCAGGTGCGGACCACCTCGGCGGCTAACGGACCGTCCGGATCGCAGGACAGCTCCGGACCGGGCGCCCCAACCGGCGTCCACGCCTTCGGCAACGGGCGCTCAGCAGGTGTCGGAAACCCCCGGACGATCAAGTCGAGCAGCTCGCTCAGGCCCAGGCCGGTGGCGGCGCACACCGGCACCATCGGGTGAAAGTGACCGCGGCCGACCGCGGTGTGCAGGTCGGCCACGATTACCGCCGGATCGAGTTCCTCGCCGGCCAGGTAGCGGTCCAGCAGCGATTCGTCCTCGCTCTCGGCGATCACCGCCTCGATCAGCGCGGCCCGATCAGCCTCATGTGCCGGATCGGTCGTGGTGAGCAGATCGATCAGCGCGCCGCCCGGTTCAGGCAGGTAGAGCGGCAGCACCGCATTTCCGCCGACGCCACCGAAGGCGTCCCGGCAACCGGCAATCGCCTGCCCGAGATCGGCGCGGGGCGCGTCTAGCCGGTTCACTACGACGGCTCGCGGCATGCCGAGCGCCGCGCATTCCTCCCACAACGCCAGCGTCGCCTGGTCCAGGTCGTCGGCGGCTGAGACCACGAACAGCGCCGCGTCGGCGGCCCGCAGGCCGGCCCGCAACTCGGGCACGAAGTCTGCAAAGCCGGGCGTGTCGAGCAGGTTGATTACGGTGCCCGCGGACGCTGCCGGGCAGACCGACAGGAATACCGAGCGCTGTTGGGCAACCTCGACCGGGTCGGCATCCGAGGCGGTATTGCCGTCGGCGACGTTGCCGGCCCGGCTCAGCGCGCCGGTGGCCGCGAGCAGGTGCTCGACCAGGGTGGTCTTGCCGACGCCGCTATGGCCGACCACCGCGACATTGCGGATCTGGGCCGGATCCGCGGCCGTGACCACCGGCAGCCGCGCCCCGGACTTGCTCGCGGTCTTGCTGGGCCTTCGCTCGGTTGTCTTGCCGGACATAGCCGATCACCCCAAGTCACATTCGACACCTCGCGACCGGCTGCTGGCAACCCGTCCGGCGAGCCATCCACCACCAGGACGACGCCTGGAACGGCGCAGGTCGGCGCGAGCCGGGCCGAATCGCGGCTGCCGCTATCGTTATGAGGTGCTTAACCTGCTCCGCGCTCCGATCGGCAAGGCCATCACCCCGCTGGGCAGGTCGCTGGCTAAAGCCGGCATCACGCCCGACATGATCACGATCACCGGCACTGTCGGCGCCACCGTCGCCGCCCTGATCTGCTACCCACGAGGCGACTTCTTCGTCGGGACACTGTTCATCTGGGGCTTTGTCATGTTCGACATGGTCGACGGCGCGGTTGCTCGCGCGGGCGGGCTGACCAGCCGGTTCGGAGCGGTGCTGGACTCCAGCTGTGACCGGATCGCCGACGCGGCGGTCTTCGGCACGCTGGCATGGTGGTTCGCCCGGCACGACCAGCCGGCGTTGCTGGCGGCCGCGCTGCTCTGCCTGGTGCTCGGCTCGCTCACCTCCTACATCAAGGCGCGGGCCGAAGGCGCCGGTTTCACCTGCGATGTGGGCATCGCCGAACGGTCGGTCCGGCTGATCGTGGTGCTGGTCGGCACCGGGCTCACCGGGTCACCCTTCGGCGTGCCGTTCGTCCAGGCGATCGCGCTGTGGCTGCTGGTCAGCGCGTCCACCATCACCGTCGGCCAGCGATTCGCCACCGTCTGGCAGCAGGCTCGGGTGCCGGCGGCGTGACGGTATTGGGCCGGCTGCTGTCCGCGGCCGGCGAACGGGTCAGCGCCGCCGGCTATGCGGCCGGCTGGCACGCGGTCCGGGTGGTACCGGAGCCCGCGTCGTCCTGGCTGTTCGGCCAGGCCGCTGATCTGGCGAGCTGGCGCGCCGGCGGTTCCGTCCGGCAGCTGCGGGCAAATCTGGTGCGGGTGACCGGCGGGAAGCTATCCGAGCAGGAACTGGATGCGCTGGTCCGGGCCGCTATGCGCAGCTACGCGCGGTACTGGTTGGAGACCTTCCGGTTGCCGAGCATGGACGTCAGCACGACCCTGGCCAGGGTCAGCACGGACGGCGCGCAGCATCTGCAAGCGGCGGCCGAGGCGGGCCGCGGGGTGGTGGTAGCGCTGCCGCACAGCGGAAACTGGGATGTCGCCGGGCTGTGGCTGGTGCAGCAGGGCCACGGCTTCAGCACCGTCGCCGAGCGGCTGAAGCCGGAATCGCTCTACGACAAGTTCGTCGCGTACCGGGAGAGCTTGGGCATGCGAGTGCTGCCGCTGACCGGTGGTGAGCGCCCACCGATGCAGGTGCTCGCCGAGCGGCTGCAGGCCGGTGAGGTGATCTGCCTGGTCGCCGAGCGAGACCTGTCCCGGCATGGCGTCCAGGTCGATTTCTTCGGCGAGCCAACCCGGATGCCGGCCGGGCCGGCGCTGCTGGCGGCCACCACCGGCGCGGCGCTGCTGCCCGTCCACCTCCATTACACCGAGACCGGCTGGAGCCAGTGGATCGGGCCGCCGGTCGATCTCGGCGAGGGTCGGCTTCGTGACCGGGTACAACGCGGCACCCAATCGCTGGCCGATGCTTTCGCGAGCCGGATCGCCGAGTATCCGGCGGACTGGCATATGTTGCAACGACTCTGGCTGGCTGACCTGGATCAGGACCGGCTGCGGGCAACCGAGTTCGCTGCTGTAACTGATATCGAACCTGCGGCTGATGCCGATCTGGTCGCGGAGTCCGATCTGGTCACGGATAGGACTCAAGAGTCGGTCGTCGGTCCGCACCCCGAGACCGAAACGGCCTAGCCATGCGGATCGGCATCGTCTGCCCCTATCTCTGGGATATTCCCGGTGGCGTGCAGGCGCACGTCCGCGACCTCGCTGAGACCCTGATCGGGCTCGGGCACCAGGTTTCGGTGCTGGCGCCGGGGGAGGAGGGCTCGCCAGGGCTTCCCAGCTATGTGGTCGCCGCCGGCCGGACGGTGCCGATCCCGTACAACGGCTCGGTCGCCCGGCTGCAGTTCGGGCTGGTGTCGGCCACCCGGGTCCGCCGCTGGTTGCGGCAGGGAAGCTTCGACGTGGTCCACGTGCACGAGCCGGCACCGCCGAGCCTCTCGTTGCTGACCGTGCTGCTCGCCGATGTGCCGCTGGTGGCGACCTTTCATGCCGCGTCGACCCGGTCGCGGTTCCTGGCCATGTTCGACAGTGCGGTGCAGGCCGTGCTGGAGCGGCTTTCTGGCCGGATCGCGGTGTCACAGGCTGCCCGGAAGATGATCGTCGAGCATCTGGGCGCGGATGCGGTGGTAATCCCGAACGGCGTCTCGATCGCCGCCTACGCCGATGCGCTGCCGCTGCCCGGCTACCCGCGCGATCCGGCGCTCGGCGGCACCATCGGCTTCATCGGGCGCTATGACGAGACCCGCAAGGGGATGGCGGTCTTGCTGGCGGCCATGCAACGGCTGGTGCGCAGCCGGCCAGGCGTGCAGCTGCTCATTGCCGGCCGCGGCGAGCAGCAGGAGTTCCTGCAGGCGCTGCCGCCGGAGCTTGCCGGCAACGTCACGATGCTCGGCATGGTCAGCGAGCAGGAGAAGGCAAGCCTGCTGCGCAGCGTGGACGTTTACGTTGCTCCGAACACCGGCGGTGAGAGCTTCGGGATCATCCTGCTGGAGGCGATGTCGGCGGGCACCCCGATCGTGGCCAGCGACCTGCAGGCCTTCCGCCGGGTGCTCGGGTCCCAGTCCCAGTCCCATTCCCAGGCCTCCCAGTACCAGGCCTCCCAGTCCCAGGCCTCCCAGTCCCAGGCCTCCCAGTCCCAGTCCTCCCAGTCCCAGTCCTCCGATCAGGGAGGAGCGCGGCGACGAAGGAGCGAGGACCGGACCGATCGGCAACAACTGCAGGCGGGCGTGCTGTTCAGCAACCGGGACTCCGAGGGGCTGGCTGCCGCACTGGCCCAGGTGCTCGATGACGAAGCACTGCGCGGGGAGCTGGCGGCGGCCGGTGCCGAGGTAGTCCGGCCCTATGACTGGAGCGTGGTGGCTGGCCAGGTAATGCGGGTGTACGAGATCGCAATCGCCGCCGCGGTGCCTGCCTGACGGCGGTGCCTCCCCGGATGCGGGCGGTTGGCACGTAATCTGGCCCCGTGCTCTCGGCAGGTTGGCTGATCGCTGCGGTGATCCTGGCGATAGTGCTGACCACCTGGATCACCTTCACTCTAACCCGGCTGGATCGGCTGCATGCCCGGGTCGACGCCGCGCAGGCTGCTATGGATGCCCAGCTGGTCCGGCGCGCGGCGGCGCTGCAACACCTGGCCGAAATGCCAGGCTCGGGGGTGCCCGAGCCTGCCGCCCGGCAGCTCGCCGAGGTGGCCGCGATCGCACTGGCGGTAGGTTCGACGGATCGACAGGTGGCCGAGAACCAGGTCGGCCACGCTATAACCGAGCTGGCCGAGTTCCGCGACCGGCTTCCACCGGAGGCAGCCAACGAACTATCCGAAGCCGCCACTCGGGTGCTGATTGCCCGGCGGTTCTTCAACGATGCAGTGCGCGATACCCGTACGCTGCGGGCGCGCCGAATGCCGCGGCTGCTGCACCTGGCTGGCCGTCGCGAGCTTCCGCAGTTCTTCGATATCGACGATACGAGCCTGTTCGCCGAGTAGTGATGTTTGGAGTAGCTAGATGAATGTCCGACTGTCCAAGAACCAGGCGCTGATCGCCGGCGGTGTCGCCGCGGTGGTGCTGATCGGCGGTGTAACCACCTTCGCGCTCAGCGGCAATAGCAAGAAAAAGACCGTCGCGCCGGTTCAGACAACCTCGGCCACCCCGACCGCGACCCCCACCCCGACGCCCACCAAGCCGAAGCCGAAGGTCGCAGCAGTGAATCCGCTGACTGGGATCGGTAAGGCGCCGGCCGGGCCGGTGCTGGCAGTGAAGATCGATGACACCGAGAATGGCCGTCCGTCGGTCGGCCTGGACAAGGCCGATGTCGTCTACATCGAGCAGGCCGAAGGTGGCCTGACTCGGATGGTCGCGGTCTTCGGGACCCAGAAGCCGATAGTGGAGGCGGTACGCAGCGTCCGGGCCAGCGACGCCGAACTGCTCAGCCAGTACGGACCGATCTCGCTAATCGCCTCTGGTGGCGGTGGCGATTCGCTGACCACGCTGGATCACTCGATCGTCAAGGGCATCATCAATGACCGGGGCGGCCCCGGCTTCGCCCGCGATGACAACCGGCCGGCCCCGTACAACCTGCAGTCCAACCTCGCTCAGGTGACTGCGGCGGTCAAGAGTGGCGGCTCGCACGATGTCGGCTTCCGCTGGGCGGCGGCCGACCCGCGACTGGCCAAGGCACCGGCCGCGAGCGCCATCAACACGGTGGTCGGTAGTACTCCGGTGACGTTTGTGTGGGATGCGCGGCTTTTCCGCTACGTCCGGACGGTAGCTGGCTCCCGGCTCGGCACCGCGGACGGCGCGCCGGTCGCGTCGACCAACGTGCTGGTCCAGCTATGCCAGGTGACCACCAACCCGAACGATGTGGACGTGGTCGGCAACCCGTCCCAGTTCACGCACTCGGTCGGAGCTGGCCGGGTCGTGCTGTTCCGTAACGGAAAGCGGATCGAGGGCAAGTGGTCGCGGGCCTCAGCGGCTGCACCCACGACGTTCACCGATCTGACCGGCAAGCCGCTGCTGCTGGCACCGGGCGGTGCGATCGTGGTGCTGGCGGCCACCGGAGCGCCGGTCTGAGCGGTTTCAGGTCCGACGTAGACTGGCGATATGACTTCTGATCTTCAGGACAGCGCCAGCGGCGACGCCAACCTGGCCCACGTAGTCGGCACCGGGCGGGTCAAGCGCGGGATGGCCGAAATGCTCAAGGGTGGCGTCATCATGGACGTGGTGACCGCCGAGCAAGCCAAGATTGCCGAGGACGCGGGCGCGGTGGCGGTGATGGCCCTGGAACGGGTACCGGCCGACATCCGGGCGCAGGGCGGGGTCTCGCGGATGAGCGACCCGGACATGATCGAGAAGATCATCGGCGCGGTGTCCATTCCGGTGATGGCCAAGGCCCGGATCGGGCATTTCGTCGAGGCGCAGATCTTGCAGTCGCTCGGGGTCGACTACATCGACGAGTCCGAGGTGCTGACCCCAGCCGACTATGCCAACCACATCGACAAATGGAAGTTCACCGTCCCGTTCGTGTGCGGTGCCACCAACCTGGGCGAGGCGCTGCGCCGGATCACCGAGGGTGCGGCGATGATCCGCTCCAAGGGGGAGGCTGGCACCGGTGACGTGTCCAATGCGACTACCCACATGCGCAAGATCGGCGGCGAGATCCGCCGGTTGCACGGGCTGAGCACCGACGAGCTGTTCGTCGCTGCCAAGGAGCTGCAGGCACCCTACGATCTGGTGGCCGAGGTGGCCCAGGCCGGCAAGCTGCCGGTGGTGCTGTTCACCGCAGGCGGGATCGCCACGCCGGCCGATGCCGCGATGATGATGCAGCTCGGCGCCGAAGGCGTGTTCGTCGGCTCTGGCATCTTCAAGGCCGGCAACCCGGCCCAGCGTGCCGAGGCAATCGTCAAGGCCACCACCTTCTTCGATGACCCGGACGTGCTCGCCAAGGTCTCCCGTGGTCTGGGCGAGGCGATGGTCGGCATCAATGTCGAAGACATCCCGCAGCCACACCGGCTCGCCGAGCGCGGCTGGTAGACAGCTGATCTGTACCCAGCCGATCTCGATGCTCAGCCGAGGCCATAGCGTCGGCTGAGCATCAAGATCGCCGAGCGTGAGGAGTTTCGCCGTGTGCCGCAGCATCAAGACCCTCCGCCCGCCCTACACCGAGCACCCGACCAGTGCCGACAGTCAGGCGGCGGCGTTGCAGTATGTGCGCAAGATCGCCGGTATGCGCAGCCCGTCCAAGGCGAACCTCGAAGCGTTCGAGGCTGCGGTGGCCGCGATAGCCGCGGTCACCGACGAGTTGCTGGCCAGCCTGGTACTGCCTGCCCGAGCGGCCAGCGCTTCCTGACCCAGCACTTTCCAACCGAGCGCTTGTGAACCCAGCGTTCCGGCCGTCCAACCCGGCCGGGCCGCGTATCCGACCGATCGACAAGGAACCGACCGCGATGACGCTCGCCCCGACGATCGGTGTGCTGGCACTGCAAGGCGACGTGCGCGAACATCTGGCGGCGCTGGCCGCGGTGGGAGCTCGCGCCGTGCCAGTACGCCGTGAGGCCGAACTCGCCAGCGTGCATGGGCTGGTGATCCCGGGCGGTGAATCAACCACCATCGTCAAGCTGGCCCGGATCTTCGAGCTGTTCGAGCCGTTGCGTGAGCGGATCGCCGGTGGGATGCCAACCTACGGCTCCTGTGCCGGGATGATCCTGCTCGCCAGCCGGATCGCCAATCCGGCCGCCGGCACCGACGGTGACCAGCTGAGCTTCGGCGGCATCGACATGACCGTGCGGCGCAACGCCTTTGGCAGGCAGGTCGAATCCTTCGAAGAGACGGTGTCGATCCAGGGCATCGACGGCGGCCCGTTCACCGCCGTCTTCATCCGGGCGCCCTGGGTCGAAGAGGTCGGACCCGCGGCGCAGGTGCTCGCCCGGGTGGAGACCGGACCCGCGGCGGGTAGAATTGTTGGGATTCGGCAGCGGCACCTGCTGGCTACGTCATTTCACCCGGAACTGACCGGTGACGTGCGGGTGCACGGCTACTTCATGGAAATGGTTCGGGACGTCGAGGCAGGCGCTCCTTCTCTGAAAGGGTGAGACCGCATGAGCGGCCATTCAAAGTGGGCGACGACCAAGCACAAGAAGGCCGTCATCGATGCCAAGCGCGGCAAGATGTTCGCCAAGCTGATCAAGAACATCGAGGTTGCCGCCCGCACCGGAGGTGGTGATGTCAACGGCAACCCGACGCTCTACGACGCGATCCAGAAGGCGCGTAAGACCTCGGTGCCACTGGACAATATCGAGCGTGCGGTCAAGCGCGGCTCCGGCGCCGAAGCCGGCGGGGCGGACTGGCAGACCATCATGTACGAGGGTTACGGACCGTGTGGGGTGGCGGTGCTGATCGAGTGCCTGACCGACAACCGTAACCGCGCCGCCGGTGAGGTCCGGATCGCGATGACCCGCAATGGCGGCAACATGGCCGACCCTGGCTCGGTGGCCTACCTGTTCGCTCGTAAGGGTGTGGTCATCGTGGCGAAGAACGAGCTCGGCGAGGACGATGTGCTCGCCGCCGTGCTCGAGGCCGGCGCCGAGGAGGTCAATGACCTCGGTGACGAGTTCGAGGTGATCTGCGAGGCGACCGACCTGGTCACCGTCCGGACCGCGCTGCAGGATGCCGGCATCGACTACGACTCCGCGGACTCATCCTTCCTGCCAAGCGTCCAGGTTCCGCTGGATGAGGACGGCGCCCGCAAGGTGTTCAAGCTGATCGATGCGCTGGAGGATTCCGACGACGTGCAGAACGTCTTCGCGAACTTCGACGTCTCCGACGACGTGATGGCGGCAGTCGGCTAGCAGCCACCCGCGGCAACCGATTCGGTAACTAGTACGGCCTCAACTACTACGGCCGCAACTAGTACGGCCTCGTCGACGGCGTCCAGTGGACGCCGTCGACGAGGCCGAATAGCTCAGCTCGATCAGACCCGCTGGAGTTCCTTGTCGGGCTCCTCGCCACCTTCTGGCAGAGCCTCCGGGTCAGCCGCCTCGATGGACACCCGTGGCGTGATCTTGTCCAGCCACGCCGGGTAGTACCAGTTGGCCTTGCCCACCAGGTGCATCACCGCGGGCACCAGGATGGTCCGGACCACAAAGGCGTCCAGGAAGATCGCCGAGGCCAGCCCGATACCGAACATCTTGATCACCCGCGCGTCGCCGAGGACGAAACCGCCGAACACCGCCATCATGATCAGCGCCGCGGCCGTGATGATGCCACCGGTCTCACCCTGCCCGACGGTGATCGCCCGGCGGTTGTCTCGGGTATGCAGCCATTCCTCGTGCATCCGGCTGACCAGGAACACCTGGTAGTCCATCGACAAGCCGAACAGGATCGCGAAGAACATCACGGGTACGAAGGCCTCGATCGGCCCGGGACCGCCGATACCGAGCAGGTCGGCGAACCAGCCCCACTGGAAGATCGCGACAATCGCTCCAAACGAGGCGCCAGCTGCCAGCAGGTTCATGATCGCGGCCGTTACCGGGATCACCAGGCTACGGAAGGCCACCAGCAGCAACAGGAAGGACAATCCGATCACTGCTGCGAAGAAGAGGATCATCTTCGAGGACAGCACCTTGGCGAAGTCGACGAAGATCGCGGTGACCCCGTAGACGTAGATGTGATCGCTGGTGCCGGTGTACAGCGGCGGCAAGACGTTGCTGCGCAGGTTCTTCACCAGATCGGTGGTCTTGACGTCCTGTGGCGAGGTAGTCGACTTGAAGGTGATCAGCGCGATCTCGCGGCCGGCCGGGACGGTCCGCACGCTCTCCGGCGCGACGTCGCGAACCTTGCTCAGCGCATCGGTGATCTTGCTGAGGTACGCCTTGTCGTTGGCTTGTGGCCCGCTCACCACGAGCTGCAAGCCCGAGTTGTAACCACGGCCGAAGCCCTGGGCGATCAGGTCATAGCCCTTGCGAGTGGTGCTGCTGGACGGGTCATTGCCCTGATCGGAGGAACCCAGCCGCATCGAGAAGAACGGGATCGCGAGTGCGACCAGCAGCACCAGTGCCGCGAAGCCAAGCACCGTGCGCCGGCGCTGCACCAGCCGCGACCAGCGGTACCAGAACCCGTGGTGCTCGGACAGGTCGAAGGTGCCGGCCCGGACCGCGGCGCGCTGCTTGCGGGGTAGCACCTTGAGCCCGAGGAAGCGGAGCAAGGCCGGCAGCAGGGTCAGCGAGGCCACCATGGTGAGCGCGACACCGATCGCGGTACCCAGTGAGACCCCGTACAGGAAGCTGACGCCCAGTGTCCACAAGCCGAGCAGCGCGATGCAGACCGTGGTACCGGCGAACAGCACCGCGCGTCCTGAGGTGTTGACGGCGAGCACGATCGATTCGTCGATCGCCATCCCGCGCAGCAGATTTCGCTGATGGCGGGTGACGATGAACAGCGCATAGTCCACCCCGACACCCAGGATCATCAGCAGCGCCAACTGATTAGCGAACGACGCCACCGACATGACGTGCGACAGCAGGCCGATCAGAGCCAACCCGCTGCCCATCGCGGCGATCGCGCTGACCAGTGGCAACACGGTGGCGCCGACGGTCCGGAACACGATGAACAGGATGATCAGCGCGGCCAGGAAACCGATCACCTCAGGTGGCACGCCACCGCTAGGGGCGGCGAGGATCGCGAAGGCGTTGCCGGTGAATTCCACTTCGAGCGGGCCACTGGACAGACCCTTGAGCGCGTTGTGCACGTCGGTGATCTGCTTGACGGTCGGCTGCGCCGCGGCCCAGTTGACGTTGACCAGTGCGATCGTCTTGTCGGCGCTGGTCAGCGAGCCTTGGTCGACCGCGCTGCCACCGGCCGCCTTGTTGCAGTTGATGGCGCCGTAGGGGGAGTCAACCGAGGCAATGCCCTGACCGAGGGTGCACAGCTTCTGCAAGGCCGGCTGGACCTTACCGGCGAAGTCGGTCACCGTCCCGGTCTTGGCGTGCAGCACCATGGTGCCGCTGGCTCCGTTGGCACTGTCCAAACCGGCGCTGGACAGCAGCTTGGACACCGTCTCGGTTTCGGTGTGCGGCAGCTTGAAATCGTCCTTGTACTTCGCGCCGCCGAGCCCGGACAGCAGGGCCTGTGCGGCAACGATGAAGATGACCCAGCCGGCAACCACGAACCAGCGACGGCGGACGGCGAAACGAGCGAGTGTCTGCATTGGGAAATGGCCCCCCGGTAGTGCCCAGTGGCGACTGACGACGACAGCCTGCCTTGTGAATATGAATTTCAGAGGTTCGTTCTCAGGACACTTACAGAAACGCCGGTGGTCAGGTCTGCTGCCAGAATTTGAGCAGTTCGATACCGTATTGACCGAACTGGTGAGACAGGCCGGAGAGATCGAACAGCCAGTAGATGAAGTCGAAGAATACCTGGTTGATCTGCTGGAGTTGCAGCAGCACGAACACGATCAGCATGCCGAACGGCTTCACCTGCTCGGCATTGCGCCGGAAGTTCGGGTCGAGGTAGGGCTCGAGAGCGCCATAGCCGTCCAGGCCGGGGATCGGTAGCAGGTTCAGGATCGCGGCCATCACCTGCAGCAGCCCGAGGCCGGCCACCGCGGCCCAGAACACCCCGTGCGTATTGGGAAAACCGGCATTCTTCGCAAGCCCTATCAAGATCACCGCGAAGGCAACGTTGGTGAGCGGTCCGGACAGTGAGACCAGCGCGCGCTGCAGGTCGGTCCGGAACCGGTGTGGATGCAGGTAGACCGCGCCGCCCGGCAGCCCGATGCCGCCCATCGCGATGAACACCACCGGCAGCAGGATGGACAGCACCGGATGGCTGTACTTGATCGGGTTCAGGGTGAGGTAGCCGCGCGCCTCGACCTCGTCGTCACCGAAGCGGTGCGCGAGGTAGGCGTGCGCGAACTCGTGCAGGCAGATGGTTACCAGCCAGCCGGCCACGATGAACAGGAACACCCCGAACCGGGCCGAGCGGGTGGTGCCGGTGACTGTGTCGGCCGCGCTGGCCGTCCAGCACAGGTAGCCGCCGGCCGCGGCGACCGCGACGATCGCCAGGAATACCGGGCTCGGACGCACGCGAGCGCGGCGGCGGCGAAACGGGATGGTCATGGCTGCGCAGTCTAGGGACCGCGTGTTCATGCCGGCCGCGGGCGGTGCCGGGCGGTAGGGTGTCGAACGTCCGTTCGATTGAGGTTTGGGGCTGTTGACATGCGAGTATTGGGCTGACATGCGGGTACTGGGCTGACATGCGAGTACTGGGGGTCGACCCCGGCCTGACCAGGTGTGGGGTCGGCGTGGTCGAGGGACGGACCGGCCGGCAACTCAGCCTGGTACATGTCGAAGTGCTGCGGACGCCGGCCGGTGCCGAACTCGGACAGCGGTTACTGGCACTGGCCGACGCGTTCGAGGCGGCTGTCACCACTCACCGCCCGGACGTCGTGGTGGTCGAGCGGGTGTTCGCGCAGCAGAACGTCCGGACCGTCACCGGCACCGCGCAGGCGGCGGGGCTGGCGATGGTGGCCGCCACCCGGCATGGCATTCCGGTCCACCTGCACACCCCGTCAGAGGTCAAGGCCGCGATCACCGGCTCCGGCACCGCTGACAAGGCGCAGGTCACCGCGATGGTCACCCGGATTCTCAAGCTGGAGGTCGCGCCCCGGCCCGCCGATGCGGCCGATGCGCTGGCCCTGGCAATCTGTCACATCTGGCGGGGTCCCGGACTGGCCCGGCTCGCCACTGCCGCTGCCGCTAGCCGGGCCGGTGCCAGGCCGGGCGCGCCGGGCAGTTTCGCGACCGTACCGATTGGAGTGCGCCGATGATCGCCAGCGTGCACGGCCGGGTGGCCGCGCTCGGCCCGGATGGCGCCGTGGTTGAGGTGGGTGGGGTCGGCCTGGCGGTGTCCTGCTCGCCAGGCACCCTTGCCAGGCTTCGGGTCGGCGACACCGCGAGGCTGTCCACCAGCCTGGTGGTCCGGGAGGACTCGCTCACCCTGTACGGCTTTTCCGATGATGACGAGCGGGGCCTGTTCGAGCTGTTGCAGACCGCGAATGGCGTCGGGCCGAAGCTCGCCCAGACGATCCTCGGGGTGTACCCGCCGCGCGAGATCCGCCGCGCCATCGCGACCAGCGACTACCCGACGCTGGTGAAGGTACCGGGCATCGGCCGCAAGGGTGCGGAGAAGATCGTGATCGAGTTGCGGGACCGGATCGGTGCCATCGACGGCGCCGACCACAGCGCCGAGCTGGCCGGCGTGACGGCGATCGCGCCGTGGAAGGATCAGGTGCTGCACGCGCTCGCCGGGCTCGGCTTCGGTGGCAAGGAGGCGGCCGAGGCGATCGACCAGGTGGCGGCCGACGCCGCCAGCGGCAGTGAGAACCCGGAGGTCGCCGTGATCCTGCGGCGGACCATCCAGCTACTCGGTCGTGCCCGGTAGTGAGCGATGGATTGGCGGGCAGCACAGCCGTCGGGCGCCCAGTAAACGAGGGTCACGGCAAAGATCCCGGCAAAGATCACGGCAAAGATCACGGCAAAGATCACGGCAAAGGTCCCGGCGAGGGCGGCAGTCAGGCACCAGCGACAGGAGGCAGCATGGATCCGCTGGAGCGCGACGTCGTGTCGCCGCTGCCCGAGGTGGACGAGGCCGAGGTCGAGGCGAGCCTGCGGCCCCGCCGGCTCAGTGAGTTCGTCGCTCAGCCCAAGGTGCGCGAGCAGCTGCAAGTGGTGCTCGAAAGTGCGCTGCGCCGCAACCGGCCGCCCGATCACGTCCTGCTGTCGGGGCCGCCGGGGCTCGGCAAGACCAGCCTTGCCATGATCATCGCGGCCGAACTCGGCGCACCCTTCCGGCTGACTTCCGGCCCGGCTATCGAACGGGCCGGCGACCTGGCCGCGCTGCTCACCAGCCTGGCCGAGGGCGAGGTGCTGTTCATTGACGAGATCCACCGGATCGCTCGGCCGGCCGAGGAATTGCTCTACATGGCGATGGAAGACTTCCGGGTCGACGTGATGGTCGGCAAGGGACCCGGCGCCACCGCAATCCCGCTGGAACTGGCGCCGTTCACGCTGGTCGGGGCGACCACCCGGGCTGGCTTGCTCACCGGCCCGCTGCGGGACCGGTTCGGGTTCACCGGCCACATGGATTTCTACGAGCCTGCCGATCTGGAGCAGGTGCTGGCCCGATCCGCTCAGCTGCTGGGAGTGCAGCTCACCCCGGAGGGCGGCGCGGAGATCGCCGGCCGATCCCGTGGCACCCCCCGAATCGCCAACCGGCTGCTCCGCCGGGTCCGGGACTTCGCCGAGGTGCGCGCGGACGGCGTGGTGACCGCGTCCGTCGCGCACGCCGCGCTGCAGGTCTATGACGTGGACGAGATCGGCCTGGATCGGCTCGACAAGGCGGTGCTGAACGCGCTGGTGCGCCGGTTCGGCGGTGGCCCGGTAGGGGTGAGCACCCTGGCGGTGGCAGTCGGTGAGGAGATCGAGACCGTTCAGGAGGTAGCCGAACCATTCCTGGTCCGGGCCGGCCTGCTGGCGCGGACCCCGCGTGGCCGGATCGCCACGCCGGCCGCCTGGCGGCACCTCGGGCTCGCGCCGCCTGCCGGCCACGGCGCGGCTACCCTGTTCGATGGCTAGCTGCGACTGCGTTGGCGTCCTAGAACTTTTCGGCGGTCCGCGACGTTGGACGTTGCAGGGCTGTGCTCGATCCTGACCGTTAGGTGCTGCCCGCCCGAACCC
>FTJM01000180.1_pt1 | contig 16401 bp, 20 predicted proteins | sample 1658941 | NCBI WGS metagenome assembly FTJM01 (sample SAMEA3914876, study PRJEB12502) | metagenome | biome: forest; material: soil | place: USA | collected 2011-06-22 | depth 0.3 m
GCTGCCCCGGTCTGGATCGCCAGGACCGGGGCAGCAAGAGAGTGCATCAGCCGCCGTGCACGAGCGGCTCCGGAGCTCAGGCTTGGGTACGGCCGGTGCTCTTGGTCGCGGTCCGCTTCGCGGCAGCGCTCTTGGTCGCGGCCGCCTTTGGGGCGGTGCTCTTGGTTGCGGTCCGCTTCGCGGCAGTGCTCTTGGTCGCGGCCGGCTTCGGGGCGGTGCTCTTGCTAGCCGGCTTGGTGTCCAGCGGGTTCGCCGACTGCACTACATCGAAGGCAGATTTCGCGGCTGGCGAGACGGTGCCTGCTGCCTCGTTGACCTGACCGATCAGCTTGGTTACTCGCCGGTCCTTGCGCAGCTCGGTGGCCTTGGCCTCGCCACGGGCAGTGAGCTGACCGTACAGATCCTTGGCACGGCTGCGGTAGGCCTCGGTTGCCGACTTCGCGACGACCGGTAAAGCCGCAACGGAGCCGAGGCCCGCATCGATCCGGTTGCGCAGTTCGGTGATCCTGGCCAGCGCCTCGTCCTGGGTGCGGCCGAGCAGGGTCCGGCTGGTCTGCTGAGCCTTACTGACGTTCTCGAGGGCATCGGCCGGCAGCGACTCGACTCGCTTGGTCACCGTGGCAGCGACCAGGTCAGCGGCGCCTAGGGCTGCATAAGCGGGCTTCGGGGCGTCGGTGACGAGCCGCTTGTTAGCCGAGGCGACGGCAATGCCGGCCTGGCTCAGCGCGGTCTTGCCCTGTGCAAGGGCGATGTCTGCGTAACTGCGGACGTCGGTAGCGATCGACATGTGAATACTCCTTATTCGGCCGCTGATGCGGCAGGGTGCTGGGTCGTCGTGGTTTCGACGTTGACCCGGTTCTCGCGACGGAATGACTCATAGACTTCGATCAGAACGTGCTTTTGCCGCTCCGTGAGCTGCGGATCGCCAAGAATGGTTGCGACAAGTTCGGTGGAGCTGGGCCGGTCCTCCAGGATTCCAGCGCGGATGTAGAGCTGCTCGGCTGAGATCCGCAGGCCCTTGGCGATCTGCTGCAAGATATCGGCGCTCGGCCTACGCAGGCCACGCTCGACTTGGGACAGGTACGGGTTCGAGACCCCGGCAAGCTTGGACAGCTGGCGTAGCGAGACCTTCGCCTGGGTGCGCTGCTCGCGGATGAAGTCGCCGATCGAGCCAGCACCGATGATCGGCGCCTTGGCGGCCGTCTCCTTGATCCCGTCGATGTTCACAGATCCACAGTGCCTCGCGAGTGCTAGCAATTGCAAGCGCAGTGCTAGCAGTGTGGCACGCCTCATATCGGCAGTGCGACGCCCTGCGCAACTCCTACCCGCGCAAGCAGCCAATAACGAGCTTCGGAGGCAGCCCTATGCCTTGATCGCGGGGGTTGCCGGCAGGGTGCCGGTCTCGACCACCTCGACCGCGACGTCGCGCAGCTTGCGATGCAGATGCTGGCTGGTGGTGCGCAGCATCCCGAATGCCGCGTCCTCGGTGACCTTGTGATGCGCCATCAAGACACCGATCGCGGCTCCGATGCGGCGGCTACTCGCAAGCGCGGTCTCGAGGTTGTCGGCGGTGTCCTGCGCCTCGTGCAGGGCAACCAGGTTGGTGGTGTGGGCGGCAAAGATCGCGGCGGCGTTCATCGAGGCGTCGTCGAAAGCGGCCGGCATATCGGCGAACAGGTTCAGCGCAGCCGACTCCTGGGCTACCAGCTGGAACGACAGCACGCTGCGAACCGGCGTCTGCTCGGCGAGCGCCCGCGCGTATTTCGGCCAGCGGGTCTCACCCGCCACGTCGAACATCAGGTAATTGCTGTCGTTCTCGGCAGCGGACAGGCAGGGGCCCTCGCCGAGCGAGTACTGCAGCGTGTCAGCCTGAGCGGCAATCGGGTCGGAGACCACCAGCGAATGCCCTAACCCGCCGTTCACCACCGTAATGCTGGCCCAACTGCAACCAGCGATGTGTTTCACCGCCAGGTCCACCATCCGCTGCAATGCCGCAAGATTGTCGCCCTCGCCACGCAATTCCGCGCCGAGCGCGGCAAATTCCTGAGAAATCTCGAGCATCTCGTCGGTGTCCATGACCCTGCCTCTCCCCCCTGTTAGACGCAAGTTTCCCACGAGCTGGGCACCGATTGGTAACAGCAACGGTGTGAGGTCGGGTTGAGCGGCTTTTGCCAGATGTGGGAGCAACCGCCGCCGATGTGTACGGTGGGCTGGAACGGCGACCCGGCCTTGAAAAAGCAGGGAGCAGTGTTCAACACCGAGCATCCGGGGCGTCGTCCTTCGTGCTGGTGTGGCTGGCCGGGTGTTCGGGCCAGGATTCGGTTTCACCCTGGGCTGCACCTCGCTATTCGCCTCCGCGCTGATCACCGGAGGGGTATGCCCGTGGCTGCCGTCCAGCCAGCCGAGTCCCCGCCAGCCGAGTCCCAGCCAACCGATCCCAGCCGGTCGAGTTCCAGCCAGCCGAGCAGCCGCGCTAGGTACGGTCGGCGGGGGTGCGCGGTTCCCGCTCGTCCGGCGTGCCGGGCAGGTCCCGTGCCAACCCCGCCGCCTCGACGCGTTCGAGCTCGTCGACCAGCCGCGACAGCGCCGGCAACGCGGCCAACACCGCGTCGCGATCCCCGGGTGCGAGGGCGCCCATCGCCTTTTCCAGCCGGCGCTCGTGGGCCAGTTGCCACTCCCCGAGCACCAGCCTGCCGGCAGGGCTCAGCTCCAGCCGGACCGCTCGGCGATCGTCCGGATCCGGTGTTCGGCTGACCAGGCCCGCCAACACCAGTTGCTGGATCAATGCACTGACCGTGTTGTTGGCCAGTCGGTGCCGCAGCGCCAGGTCGTTGACCCGCAGGCCGGGCTCTTCCCGCAGCCGTTGCAGGATCTCCACCTGGGCCATCGGCAGGGACTCCCACGGGTAGTCGTCACGGATGCTGGCCCGCAGCACCCGGCGCAGCCGGCTGACGATGTCGGTGAGCAGCCAGGCATCCACTGCCACCGCCCGCGACCTTCCCATCGGCCCACCGTAGCCGATTGGCTCTGCGCTAAGATAGCTCTGTGGCAGAACTATTCGGCCTACGAGGTATCCGGCAGCTGCTCCTGACCGAAGCAGCCCGGCCGGACGCGATCAGGACCTCGGCCCGGGCACCCTGGCTCGCGGTCGGTGCCGTCTGCGTAGGTGCCTTCATGGGTCAGCTCGACGCGAGCATCGTGACCCTCGCGCTGCCGAGCATCCGCAGCGACCTGCACGCATCGCTGGGATCGGTCGAGTGGGTGTCGCTGAGCTACCTGTTGGTACTGGTGGGCTCGGTCTCGGCAATGGGACGGCTCGCCGACGTGCTGGGGCGCAAGCTGCTCTACATCTACGGGTTCGCGCTGTTCACCCTCGCCTCGGTCGGCTGCGGGCTGGCACCGAGCCTGTCGGTGCTGCTGGCGCTGCGGGTGCTGCAAGCGGTCGGCGCGGCGCTGCTGCAGGCCAATAGTGTCGCGCTGATCCGGACCACAGTCGCTGCCCATCAACTCAATCGGGCGATCGGGCTGCAAGGCGCCGCCCAGGCGCTTGGGCTCGCGCTCGGTCCAGCGGCCGGCGGCTCACTGATCGCCGTCGCCGGTTGGCGGTGGGTGTTCTGGGTGAACCTGCCGGCTGGCCTGATCGGGATCGTGCTCGGGGTGCTGCTGTTGCCGCGCACCAGGATCAGGGCCGCTCGTACCCGATTCGACTGGCCGGGCCTGGCCCTGCTGCTGCCGTCAGTGGCAATACTGTTGCTGGGCCTGTCCATTCTCGATCGGCAGGTTGGCTACGGGCTCGATTTGCTGGCATTGGCGGTAGCCGGCCTGATCGGTTTCGGTTTTGTCGAGCGTGGCCGGCCGGCGCCGCTGGTGGCGCTGTCGTTGTTCAGCCGCGACACTCCTTTCAGCGTTGCCATCAGCAGCGGGATGCTGGGCTACCTGGTGCTGTTCGGAGCACTGTTCGTCTGCCCGCTGCTGCTCGCGCCAGGGCTCACCGGCGCGGCAGGCAGTGCCGGCCTGCTGATCACCATCCTGCCGCTCTCGTTGGCGCTGAGCGCCCCGCTAGCCGGCCGGATCACCGAGCGCTTCGCTCCGGCGGTGGCGACTGTCGGCGGTCTGTCGTTGGCGGCCAGTGGATTCCTGATCGCGGCGATCGGCGGTGACCAGCGCGCCGGCCTGATCGCGATGCTGGTGCTCGCCGGGGCCGGTCTCGGCCTGTTCATTCCGGTGAACAACGCGGCGGTGGCCCGAGCCGGCCGGCCGGATCAGGCGGGTGCGGTAAGCGGCCTGCTCAACATGAGCCGGGGTATCGGCACCGCCCTCGGGGTCGCCGTGGCCGGTACCACGTTCACTCTCGGGGGCGCTGGCACCAGCGGATTCCGCTGGACGATGGCCCTGTTCGCGGCCCTTGCGGTTACTGCAGCGCTGCTCAATGGCGGCCGCAGGCTCTGCGTTGGCCCGATTGAGCGATGCTCACCGGCTAGACTCGGCGACACGGCGGAGGGGCTCGCCGCAAACCGCCTGACCGACTAGCTCGGCCGGGCCAACGGTCCCTACCTTCACTGCATTCTGTCGCTGCACCCTGGAGGTAGTGCCGTGCCTGCGCCGCTTCGCTGGACCGTCCTGGTTATCGCCGTCGGCGGCGGTCTCGGCAGCCTGGCCAGGTACGGCCTCGGCCAGGCCTGGCCGGATACCGGGCACTGGGTGCCGTGGACGACGCTGTCGATCAACCTGGCCGGATCGCTGCTGCTGGGCATGCTGGTGGTGGCGGTGGCCGAGATCTGGCGCCCGCACCCGCTCGTCCGCCCGCTGCTCGGGACCGGCGTACTCGGCGGCTTCACCACGTTCTCGACGTTTGCGGTGCAGACCCGCGCTCTGGCAGCCGGGCCGGCGGCCGGCTACCTGGTGCTGAGCGTCGGCGGTGGGGTGCTCGCCGCCGCGCTCGGTATGTGGCTGGCCAGGTTGCCGCACGCCGTGCCTGCGCTCACCCACGAGCCGGTCGATCCGCTCGACCCGGACCTGCCATGACCGTGCTGCTGGTATTCGTCGGGGGCGCGCTCGGTGCGCCCGCCCGCTACCTGCTCGACCGGTGGGTGCAGTCACGGCACAGCTGGCGGTTCCCGGTCGGGACGTTGCTGGTCAACGTCGTCGGCTGCTTGCTGATCGGGGCCATCGCCGGTGGCTTGGCGCACCGGCACTGGTCCCCGCAGGTACAGGCGCTGCTCGGTACCGGTTTCTGCGGAGGCCTGACCACGTTTTCCACGTTTTCGGTCGAGACCGTCGAGCTGCTGCAGAACCGGTTCAGCCTGCGGGCACTGCTGTATGTCTCGCTGAGCTGTGCCGTCGGCGTAGCCGTAGCCGCGCTGGCCTACGCCGTCGTCGACGCCTAGCCAGCTGGACGCCTAGCCAGCCGGACGCATCGACAGTTGATCGCAAGTGTGAAATGTCGATGGGATGCCAGCCAGCGGGCTATGCGGTGGTCTGGGCCCGACCGCTCCGGCCAGCGAACCCGGTGGGCAGCTCCGCCTCGGCATCGTCGGGGTCCAGGGCCGCGGTGTGCTCGCCGACCACCAGCACGTCGGCCGCCGCGACATTGCGTTTGACGATGGCAAGCGCGATCGGCCCGTACTCGTAGTGCTGCACCGCCGTGCCGACGAAGCCGACCGCGCGATCGGCCCGCTGCACCGGGCTGCCCGGTGCAGGCAGCCGCTCGGAGTCCCCGGACAGGTGCAGCAGCACCAGCCGGCGCGGTGGCTTGCCGAGGTTCTGGACCCGGGCCACCGTTTCTTGGCCCCGATAGCAGCCCTTGTCCAGATGTACCGCGGTGCCAATCCAGGCTGCCTCGTGCGCCAGCGTCCGATGATCGGTGTCCAGGCCGATCCGGGGCCGGCGCTGCTCGACCCGCAACGCCGCGGCGGGCCAGCTGCCAGCCGGTGCCGCACCGGCGTCACGCAGCGCGGCGGCAACCTGGGCCAGAGTCGCCCGCGGTACCAGCAGTTCATAGCGATCCTGGGCGTGCCGGATGAACCCGCCGCCAGCTAAAGCCAGCGCCCGCTCAACGGGCACCGGCAAGCCAGCCAGCGACAGCACTGCGGGCGCCTCGGGGCCTGCCACCGCCAGCATCGCGAACTCGGCGGTGACGACGGCCGGCTCGACCCGCTTCATGAAGCGCATCTTGAGCAGGTAGCCCAATGCCTCGTCTGCCGCGCCGGGTTCGGTGTCCAGCCAGATCTGCTCAGCCAATTCGGTGAGCTGCCAGTGTTGCTCGACGTGTCCGTTCGGTGAGAGCACCAGCGCCTGAGTCGAATCGCCATCGGCCAGGTCCGAAACATGCTGCGAGCAGATCGCGTGGAGCCAGCCGAGCCGGTCCGGACCGGGGATCACCAGGACGTCCCGGTGGCTGAGGTCAATCAGACCGGCGGCATCGCTGAGCCGGCGCTGCTCGCCGATCGGATCCCCGTAGTGCCAGGCGATCCCGACATCGGGTGAGTCCGCGGGTACCGCGCCGGGCCAATCCAGCAGCGGCGAGCGGTAATCAGGCATCCGCGCCAGCCTCGCGGCAGCTGGCACAGGTGCCGAAGACGGTGAAGTGGGATCGATCGAGCATGAAGCCTCGTTCCTGGTCCAGCCGGGCGGCCAATGCATCGGCCAGCCCGGACGGTGCGTCGACCACCGACGCGCAGTGATGGCAGACCACGTGGACGTGGTCGTCGTCGGCGAGCCGGTAGGACGGCGCCCCGTGCCCGAGATGGGTATGTGCGAGCAGGCCGATCTGCTCCAGCGTTTCCAGCGTCCGGTAGACGGTGGTCAGATCGACGCCGGACACCGCCTCGGCGACCTGGTCCGGGGTGGCATGAACGAGCTGGGTCACAGCATCCATAACGCGCTGGCGCTGCGATGTCATCCGCATGCCCCGTTCGCGCAACCGGTCGGCCAGCGCAGTGCCGGCGACCGGGTGGCCGGTTACCGCGTGCGAATGCTCCATGGTCCGTCCATGGTATGTCGCAATGCTGGCGAAGGCATCCGGCTAGGCTCTGGTCACGTGAAGCAAACGCGGGTGGGCGTCCTCGGTATCGGCGCGGTCGAGCCGGCCCTCCCGGTGCTGCACGCCGAGGATCTCGGCTTGACCCGGGGCGACGGCTGCTTCGAAGCAACCCGGGTGGTCACCGACGCCGCTGGCAGCCACCGTATCGACCACCTGAGCGAGCACCTGGATCGCTTCGACCGCTCGTGTGCCGGGCTGCAACTGCCACCGATCGACCGGGACGCCTGGTGGCTGCTGATCGACGAGCTGCTGCAGGGATGGAGCGTGCCTGGCGAGGCGATGCTCAGGCTGATGATTTCCCGGGGCCGGGAGTCCACCCCGGCTGGACCGATCACCGGGATCGCCACCCTGACCCCGATCGCGGCCGAGACGCTGCGGCAGCGAGCCGAAGGCATTTCGGTGATCACGCTGAACCGAGGATTCGACTGCGACGCATTTGCCGACGCGCCCTGGCTGCTGGGTGGGGTCAAGACCCTTTCCTATGCGGTGAATGTGGCAGCCACCCGGGAGGCCGTCCGGCGTGGTGCCAATGACGTCATCTTCACCAGCACCGATGGCAAGTTGTTGGAGGCACCCACCTCGACGGTGCTGTGGCATACCGGCGGCGCGCTGCACAGCACGCCGCCCGGCGCGTCCGGCGTCCTAGCCTCCATCACCCAGCAGGCGCTGTTCGCCGCCGCCGAATCGGCTGGCTATCACTGCCGCTACCTGCTCGGCACCGCCGAGGACCTGCTTTCGGCCGACGGTGCCTGGCTGGTGTCCAGCGGGCGGGGGGTGGCCGGGATAACCACGCTGGATGGCCGAACGCTGACCGACAACCCCGCGATGACCGGCCAGCTCACCGCGCTCGCGGGTTTCTGAACCGCTCCGGAGGCGGCACGGTCAAAATATGCTGGCCCAAACGCCGAACCGGTCGTAACGTAGTCGGGGTAAGGGAAGGGAGGTGGTCCAGAACTTTGATGAGCTCTCGGACACACACATCAGGCAGCGGGGTCGCTGCATAGCTTCGATGCTTGATTGATTCCCCCGAGTCGCCGGGCTTGTCCGACCGGCACCAGGTTCACCACGAACCGGCTCGGGGGTTTCACATTTCCGGCGGCTGGCCACGGCTAGCTGGTGCTGAGTTACTGGCAGACAGCCGGGCGTCAGGTGCGGCTGATATTCGGTGCTGAGTTACTGGCGGACTAGCCGGGCGTTCAGGTGCGGCTGATAGTCGGTGCCGTGCAGCGCCAGTTCCTGCACGTAGCCGAGCTCCGCACCGGTCAGCGCGTACAGCCGCCGCTCGCCACCGATCTGCTTGGCGGTAGGTGTGAAACCCACCGCGCTGGTAGCGAACTCCCATCGCTGATCGCCGGCCACGCCAGCGAAGATCTCGACAATGCCGGCGGCGCTGGCAAGCGTCAGCTCCAACTCGTCCTCCGCCGCGGCCAGCCGCAGAAATCCGTTCTCCCGGAACGCCGGCCGTAGCACTGACCCGTCCGGATCGAGCAGCCAGCTGTGCGACTCGTAGCCGAGAAACGGCCGGCCGTCATGGCGAAACGTCACGCGCTGCGCATAGCTGAAGGTTTCTTCGGACTCCGGCTTCACCCCGGTGCCGTGGCCGGCCCAGTTGCCCACCAAGGGCAGGATCGCCAGCAGACTCTGGTGAATTTCGGGGCCTGAGCGCAGATCGGTCGTGTCCGTCAAGTCCGGCACCTGCGGGCCAGCCGATTGGCTCACTGCTGACCGGCGAATAGCTTGCTGATGATCAGGACCGCCATCGCGCCGATGGCAAGGAACGAGGCAATGAGCAGAATGACGAAGAACGACTCCATGAGCAAAGGATAGTCGCCTTGAATACTGAAACCCGCGCCCTCGTCGTGAAGTGCACCGCAGGCGCCGAGGCCGCCGAACGGTGCGCCCAGGCGTTCACAGTGGCCGCCACTGCGGCCGCGTCCGGGGTGAGCGTGTCACTCTGGCTGACCGGCGACGCTGCCTGGTTCGGTGCGCCCGGCCATGCCGAGCGATTCGTGCTGGCGCACTCGGCGCCGCTGGCCGAGCTACGCGACACGGTGCTCGCACTCGGCACCCTCACGGTGTGCACCCAATGCGCACAGCGGCGCGACCTCGACCAGGCAGACCTGCTGGCCGGCGTCCGGATCGCCGGCTCGGCCAGCTTCGTGGACGAGATCCTGCAACCGGCCGTCCAGGCCCTGGTCTACTAGCCCGCTTCCCCAAAGCATTGTGCGGCCCGAGCAGGCGCAAAATTGCCGGAACCACGCCGTTTCGGGCCGCACAATGCGGAAGGGGAGGGTCGTCAGGACAGCAGCAGTGCCACTTCCACCAGGCCGGGCGCGGTAGCGGTCACTGGCTGGCGGGTCGAGCCGCTGTTGTGCAGCACCGAGAGCGTCCAGTCACCCGGGGCGGCGAAGAACCGGTAGTCCCCGGTCGCCGAGGTCACCACCTCGGCGGTGAACTCACCGGTCGAGTCAAGCAACCGGACGTAGGCGGCCGGTACCGGCGCGCCGTCCTTGGTCACCGTCCCGTAGATCACGGTCTCCTTTTCGATGTCCACGTGCGCGGGCAGCGTGGGGGTCTGGGCAGGTGCTCCGCACATCTCAGTTCTCTCCTTCTTCGCGCAAGCGCTCATCGGTCGCTCGCTCCGGTCCTCGCTCGCCAAGGCTCGCTGCGATCCTCACGCGCCCAGCTCTCTCTTCGCGCAAGCCCTCATCGGTCGCTCGCACCTACTCAGCCCTTTTCGATCGGGACACCGACCAGCGAACCGTATTCGGTCCACGAGCCGTCGTAGTTCTTGACGTTCTGCTCGCCGAGCAGCTCGTGCAGCGCGAACCAGGTGTGCGAGGACCGCTCGCCGATCCGGCAATACGCGATGGTTTCCTTGGCCGTGTCCAGGCCAGCCTCGCCGTACAGCGCGCGCAGGTCGTCATCGCTCTTGAAGGTGCCGTCCTCGTTTGCGGCCTTGGACCACGGCACGTTCAGCGCGGTCGGGATATGGCCCCCGCGCTGGGACTGCTCCTGCGGCAGGTGCGCCGGCGCGAGCAGCTTGCCGGAGAACTCGTCGGGCGAGCGGACGTCGATCAGGTTCTTGTTGCCGATCGCGGCGATGGTCTCGTCCCGGAAGGCCCGGATGGACAGGTCCTGGTCCTTGGCCTGGTAGCTGGTCGCCGGACGCGACACGGTGTCCTTCGACAGCTCGCGGCCGTCCAGCTCCCACTTCTTGCGGCCGCCATCGAGCAGCTTGACGTCCGAGTGCCCGTAGAGCTTGAAGTACCAGTACGCGTAGGCCGCGAACCAGTTGTTGTTGCCGCCATAGAGCACCACGGTGTCGTCGTTAGCGATGCCCTTGCCGGAGAGCAGCTTCTCGAACTTCTCCTTCGACACGAAGTCGCGGATCACCGAGTCCTGCAGATCGGTCTTCCAGTCCAGCTTGACCGCACCACGCAGGTGGCCGCCATCGTAGGCAGACGTGTCCTCGTCCACCTCGACGAACACCACGCCGGGGGTATCGAGCTTTTCTTCGGCCCAGTCGGCCGACACGAGCGCTTCAGAGCGACTCATTACAGTTGTCTCCTTCGGGAAGGTTCGGTGATTGCTTTGACGGCAAGGCTGGACCGCTGCCGCGGAATTTCAGGCCGAAACGCGCACTTCGCGGCGCGGATTGGGGCAATCGTCGTCAACCTTGTCGGCGTTGCGCCGGAGCTGACAGGGACTACCCGATCAGGAAATGGGACACAGCGCGCTGCCGACGCGGCACAGATCAACCGCGCGGCGAGAGGTCAGTAGCTGTCCCATGATGGCTCCAGGGTAACGACCGCGCGCCGGCTGGCCAAGGCCGGGGCTCGGCGGAGTTCAGCTGGTCAGCGCGTTGACCATCAGGTAACCGGCCGGCGTGGTCAACGCGAGGGTCATCACCACTGCGGCGGCCGGCCGCAAACGAGCCAGTCTGGGCGAAACGTCTGGTTGGCCGGCTGATACCTCCAGGTCGCCAGGCGCGATACCGGCCGCAATGTCGGACTCAATGTCGGCGGCAATGCCGGGCGCAATACGGGACTCGGCGAAGGTGGCCGCGATCGAGAGCAGGCAACCGACGGCGGCCACCGCGGCGCCGACGAAGGCGGCTCGGCCACCGGCGAAATCGACGTCATGGCGCAGCGTCAACACGCCGACCGCCCCGCCAGTCAGGATGCCGACCAGCACCGCGGGCAGGCCGCGGTCCACGGCAGGGTCGAAGCGTGGCGCGGGCAGCACCGCATCGGTGAGGTGCCCGGCGATCAGGCCGGCCGCCATCGCCGAGATCAGGGCGAGGGTGACCGTCTCACCGTTGCCCTGGTGTCGCAGCACGATCAACCCGGACAGCGCGCCGACCGCGATCACCAGCATGGTGATGCCCGCCAGCGACTCCACCACCCGGGTGCGCACCACACCACGGGTCAGCTGGTGGGCGAACATCAGCGGGATTGCAACCCCGAAGACCCCGAGCAACGGCGAGTAGCCGCTGTCGTGCCAGTGCATGGTCGCGGCGTCCGCGCCGGCCGCCGCGAGCGCACCGAGTAGCAGCGCGCCGATCCGGCCGGGCAGCCCGGTGCCGAGCACCCAGCTCGGGATCAGGATTGCCTGGACCAGCGCGACGGCGATCAGCAGTTCGACGTTGCCGAGATAGCCACCGGCCGCCAGCAGGCCTGCCAGCAGGGCCGTGAGGACCGCCAGCTGGAGGTGATTCGGCCGGCCGGCCCGCGATTCCGACACCGCCACCTGGCTGGCTTCGGGGCTCTCGGTGGTCACCGCCCCATGGTCGCAGATGCGTCCGGATCTGTCGCAGACTCCGCTATCGTCCGCCGTGCCCAGTCGTCGATCCGGTCCAGCAACGCGGGTGCTGTCGCGTTCTCCGCGTGTCCCATGCCGCGCTCGATCCACAGCTCGGCGCCCGGTGCGGTCGAGGCCAGCATCCGGGCGTGTTCGAGACCGAAGTACGGATCGGCATCGCCGTGCACGATCAGGGTTGGCACGCGGATCTGGCCGGCGACCTCGACCGGCGAGACCGGAAGCAGGTCCCAGCCGCCGCCGACCCGGGTATCGAAGAACCGCCGCAGCACCTGGCGTCCGAACCGAGTCTCGACCCCGGTGTGCAGCCGGCGCATCGGTTTGGTGCCGCGCTCGTACCACCGGCCCGGCCCGCTGATCGCGATCACCGCATCGGGTAGCGCCGACGGGTCGCTCAGGCCGGCGTGCCTGATCATCACCGAGGCCCCCATCGAGAAGCCGAGCGTGATTACCGGCACGTTTGGCCGGCGCGAGCGCAGCCAGGCCAGCCCGGCGGCGACGTCGAATACCTCGTCCACACCCACCGTGGACAACCCCTCGGAGGTCCCGTGTCCTCGAAAGCTCATCGCCAGCACCGAGGCCTGCCGGTCATGCAGGTGCTCAGCCACCGCCCGGAATTGCGGGTTCGAAACCGAGCCGGTGAAGCCATGACCCAGCAAGTAGCTGGGGCCATCTGAAACACGCGCGTAATAGGCACCGGCTAGAACTAGCTCGTCCTCAGTGCAAAGGCGCACCGGTTCGGGACCCCACATGGAGCTATTGTCTCCTGTGAGCACCGAGAAACCTCAGCCGGGAGCCGTCATGGAACTATTTCTCCTGACCACCGCCGCGCAGCCGACCACCGAAGTCCTGCCAGCGCTCGGCCTGCTCGGCCACCAGGTGACGGTGTCCGAGTTCGAGGTAAGCCCGCTGCTCAGCGCCACGACGACCGCCGCCGCGGTGCTCATCGACGGCCGGTTCAACCTGGCGGGGGCGCGAGCGTTCGCCAAGGTACTGGCTACCGCCGAGCTCGACCTGCCGGTGATCGCGGTGCTCAAGGAGGGCGGCCTGGTCGCGCTGTCGGCGGACTGGCCGATCGACGATGTGCTGCTCGATACCGCCGGTCCCGCCGAGGTCGATGCGCGGCTGCGACTGGCGGTGGCCCGGCGCAACGCGGTGGTCGAAGGCGAGCCCGGCGTCGTCAAGGTCGGCGACCTCACCATCGAAGAGGGCACTTATACCGCCAGACTGCGCAGCCTGACCCTGGATTTGACCTACAAGGAGTTCGAGCTGCTCAAGTTCCTGGCCCAGCACCCGGGTCGGGTGTTCACCCGCTCGCACCTGCTTCAGGAGGTGTGGGGCTATGACTACTTCGGGGGCACCAGGACGGTGGACGTGCACGTCCGGCGGCTTCGCGCCAAGCTCGGCGTCGAACACGAATCGATGATCGGCACCGTCCGCAATGTCGGCTACAAATTCGTCAAGCCCGCCGAACCGGGCCTGCGAGCCCGCGCCGAGGCGAGCGGCGACCGGGGCGCACGGTCACCCGATACCGGCCGGACAGACGGCCGGCTGGCCGGCGCCGAAGCCCGCTACTCCTCGCCAGCTACCGTGCAGGAGTGAGTTCGCGAATCTCTTCGGTCGAGGCCCTGACACCAGCCCAGCTCGGGGCGGTGCAGCAGTTGGCTGGAGCGGCACCGGGCGCGGCGGACACGCCTCCGATCAGCGAGCAGGCAACCCTGCGACTGACCGCGAGTGCACCCGTGCGGCACCTGCTGGCAACGGCACCGTCCGGCGCTTTGCTGGGTTATGCACAGCTCGACCAGGCCGAGAACCCGGTAACCGTCGAGCTGGTGGCGACCGACCCGAGGGTCGCTACCGACCTGCTGGCCGCGATCGACGGCGACTACCGGCTATGGGCGCACGGCGAGGCCAGCGTCGCGAACCAGGCCGCGCTGCTGGCCGGCCTGGCACCGGTCCGGACGCTGCTACAACTACGCCGGACGTTGCCCGACCTGCAGGTCGCCGAGGTGGCACCGCCGGCCGGCATCACGATCCGGCAGTACCTGCCTGGCCAGGACGACGCCGGCTGGCTGGCTGTCAATGCCCGCGCCTTCGCGCACCATCCCGAGCAGGGCAGCTGGACCCAGCGCGAGCTGGCCGAGCGGCTGTCGGCGTCCTGGTTCGATCCGGCCGGTTTCCTGGTTGCCGAGCGGCGCGACTCCGATGGCCGGCCGGCGCTGGTCGGCTACCACTGGACCAAGGTCCACCAGGAGACCGAGCCGCCGGTCGGTGAGGTCTACGTGCTGGGCATCGACCCGGCCGCTCAGGGGCTCCGGCTGGGCACCGTGCTGCTCAACGAAGGCTTGCGCTACCTGCAAGGACGCGGCCTGGAATCGGTGCTGCTCTACGTCGAGGAATCCAGCGGGACCGCGATCCACCTCTACGGCCGGGCCGGATTCACGGTTTTTGCCCGCGATCTGCAGTACGCCAGTAGCTAGCGATCACGCTCCGGATACGGTCGACTCCGTTCTGGTGATCCCTTTACTCGCCTAATCGAGTGAATACCAAGAGCGGCACGTCATATTTCACCTGTTGTCCATAGGCCCTCCATCGGATCGTTCAGCTAGCGCGACAATCCGTTCACCCGCCGTACACCTTGCCCTTCCCGACAGGCCATGTCGGGTCCTTAGCGTCGCTGACGTCAGCCGAGTTCGGCTGACGCTCGAGACCACGACTGGCCGCGAGAGTTGCTGGGACAGACTCCAGCAGCCCGCGGCCCTACTGAAAGACGAAAGGGATTACAGGTGTTGATCACCCGTGCAGGCCTCATCGCCGGACTTGCGGTAGGTGCCGTCGCGCTGACTGCCTGCGGCTCCAGCAAGAAATCCTCCGACACCAGCACGAATGGGGCCGGCGCCAGCCCGTCTTCCAGCACGAGCCTTAGCTGCGCAAGCGGCTCGCTCAAATCAGAAGGTTCCACCGCACAGAAGAACGCGATCGACCAGTGGATCAAGGACTACACCAGCAAGTGCAGCGGCACCACGATCACCTACAACGGCTCCGGCTCGGGTGCCGGCGTCTCGAACTTCATCGCAAAGCAGGACGACTTCGCTGGCTCTGACTCGGCGCTGGACCCGACCAAGAACGAGGTCGCCAAGGCAACCACGGCCTGTGGCTCGCCGGCCCTGGATCTACCGATGGTCACCGGCCCGATCGCGGTCGCCTTCAATGTGAACGGGGTCACCGACCTCACCCTGACGCCGTCGGTGATCACCAAGATCTTCCTCGGCAAGATCACCACCTGGGACGACCCGCAGATCAAGGCGCTGAACTCGGGCGCGAAGTTGCCGTCAACCAAGATCACCGTGTTCTACCGCAGCGATTCGTCGGGCACCACCCAGAACTTCGAGAAGTACCTGGCCGCCAACGACCCGACCGACTTCACCAGCAAGCCGGACAAGGACTCCTCCAAGGCCGGTTTCGCGGGCCAGGGCAAGTCCGGTTCGCAGGGTGTCCAGCAGGCCATCAAGTCCACCGACGGGGCAATCGGCTACGTCGAGTGGTCCTTCGCGGTCAGCGGCAACCTCGGCACCGCCAAGGTTGACAATGGCAGTGGCGCGGTCGAGTTGAATGCCGACACCGCCGGTGCGGCAGTCGCCGCGGCGAAGGTCAAGAGCAATGGCGGGCAGGACCTCACCCTCAAGCTGGACTACGCCACCAGGGCGGCCGGCGCCTACCCGATCATCCTGGTCACCTACGAGATCGTGTGCTCGAAGTACTCCGACGCCAAGATCGGCTCGCTGGTCAAGTCGTTCCTTAGCTACACCTCCGGGGACGGCCAGAACGCTCTCAAGGACCTCGGCTACGCCCCGCTGCCGGCCAGCATCCTGACCAAGGTGCAGGCAGCGGTCGCGAGCATCAGCTAGCCAACCGATAACCGAAACCGCAAGATAGTTCAGCGATCAATTCCAGCGATCGAACCCCGCTGGGCGGTAGCCAGGGTGGTCCCGGCACCGCCCGGCGGGGTTGCTCGTGAGACGGAGCCAGCACGATGCCAGAGCGAGAGAGCATGACGGATCGCAAGCAGCGCCGCCCTGACGAGGAAAATCACGACGGAGCCCAACCCGAGCAATGGCCGAGCGAGCCTGCGGAGTTCGGGCACCGGGTCGATTACCCCGACCCCGCGACGGTCGACGAGCTGGTGATCGGTTCCAGCTCGCCAGCAGCGATCAGCACGATGCAAGACCTGCCGCCGGTGCTCGGCTCAGGCTCGTCCTCGGTGGGTGGCTCTGGGCGCTCCCGGATCGGCGACCGGCTGATGCTCACGCTGACCTCGGGCGCCGGGCTGTTCGTGGTCGTGCTGATCGCATTGGTCGCGCTCTTCCTGCTGGTCAAGGCGATTCCGGCGATCACCGACGACAAGTCGAACTTCCTGCTGTCACGCCACTGGGACGTCGGCGGCGGGGTGCTCGATTTCGGCGTGCTGCCGCTGCTCTGGGTCACCGTGCTGATCTCGCTGGTGGCGATGGTGCTCGCGGTGCCGGTCGCGATCGGCA
>FTJM01001385.1_pt2 | contig 16069 bp, 14 predicted proteins | sample 1658941 | NCBI WGS metagenome assembly FTJM01 (sample SAMEA3914876, study PRJEB12502) | metagenome | biome: forest; material: soil | place: USA | collected 2011-06-22 | depth 0.3 m
GCCGCGCAGGTCGCCGGTGCCATCGCCGTTGGAGTCCGCGAAACCCCGTACCAGCACCTCGTAGAACACTGCTCGTTTGAACCATTCCGGGTCGGCGGCGCTCAACATGGAATGCTTCACCTCGGTCTCCAAGTTCTCGATACTCCTCGTTCGTGTCGGCTGGCGGTTCTCCGGTGCTGGCCCCCGCTAGCCAGCTGTCCCCTTTCTACTGAGTCTGCCACGCGCTGTAAACGCTCACAGTCCGTTAGCTTGCCTGATTCGGACGATGGCCGCCGACTCGGCGGGCAGTTGCAGGGTGCTGCCGGTGAGCCCCGCCGGGGTGGTGGCGAGCACTAGCTCGCCCGCTGCGGGCAGCTCGACGGCCGTGGGCCGGCCCGCCAGGTTCGCCGCGACCATGAACTCGCCGCGACCGATCCGCAGCCAGCGCTGCCGCTCGTCGTAGTCGACCCGGACGTTGCCGAGCCAGGGATCGGCGAGGGCCGGATGCTCGCGCCGCAGCCGGATCAGCTCCCGGTAAAGCTGGCGCAGCTGGGCATGCTCGGGCCGCTCGGCTTCGGCCCAGTCCAGCACCGCCGCGCGGTAGCTGGCCGGGTCCTGCGGGTCGGTCATCGACGCGGAGTCCCAATCATGATCGGCGAACTCGGCGAGCCGGCCGGCGCTTACCGCAGCGGCCAGCTCGGGTTCCGGATGCGAGGTGAAGAACGGCCACCGCGTGCTGGCTCCCCACTCCTCGCCCATGAACAGCATCGGGGTGAAGGGTCCGGTGAGCAGCAGTACCGCGCCGACCCGGAGCAGGCCGGCGGAGGTGATCTCTGGCAACCGATCACCGAGTGCGCGATTGCCGATCTGGTCGTGATTCTGCAGGCAGGCCACGAATCGCCAGCCAGGGATCCCGGCCACGTCGACCGGCTTGCCGTGCTCGCGCCCCCGGAACGTGGAGTAGCGCCCGTCATGGAAGAAGCCGCGGGTGAACACCTTCGCGAAGGCTGCCAGCGACCCGAAGTCGACATAGTAGCCCTGCCGTTCGCCGGTCAGCATCGCGTGCAGCGCGTGGTGAATGTCGTCGTCCCATTGCGCGTCCAGGCCGTAGCCGGCCCGCTCGACCGCCGTGATCAGCTTGGGGTCGTTCAGGTCGGACTCGGCGATCAACGGCAGCGGCCGGCGCAGTTCGGCGCTCAGCTCGGTGACCTCGGTGGCCAGCTGCTCGAGCAGGTGCGGCTCGGACTCGTCGGACAGCGCGTGCACGGCATCCAGCCGCAGGCCGTCCAGGTGAAAGTCGCGCAACCAGCGCAGCGCGTTGTCCAGGATGTAGCGGCGCACCTCGATGCTGCCCTCGCCATCCAGGTTCACCAGATCGCCCCAGGTATTGCGACCGGTCTTGAGATAGGGCCCGAACTTGGGCAGGTAGTTGCCGCTGGCGCCCAGGTGGTTGTAGACCACATCGAGCAGCACCGCGAGGCCGCGTGCGTGGCAGCCGTCGACGAACCGCTTGAGCGCGTCCGGTCCGCCGTATGGCTGGTGCACGGCGTACCACGCCACCCCGTCGTAGCCCCAGTTCCACACGCCGTTGACGGCATTCACCGGCAACAACTCGACGTGGCTGATACCCAGCTCGACCAGCTCATCCAGCCGCTGGATGGCCGAATCCAGGGTGGCACCGGGGGTGAAGGTGCCGACGTGCAGCTCGTAGATCACCGCGCCGGCCAATTCACGGCCACGCCAGTGCCGATCGGCCCACGAGTGGGCGTGCTCGTCATAGACCTCGGTGAGGCCATGTACCCCGTCCGGCAGGCTTGCCGAGCGTGGGTCCGGGATCGGCAGCCGCTCGCCGTCGAGCAGGTAGCCGTAGCGGGTGCCCGGCGGCAGGTCCTCGGCGAGCTGCCACCAGCCCGCGCGGTCGGGATCTCGAGCCAGTTCGAGCACCCGATCATCGGCCGGATCGGCGATCACCGCTCGCAGCCGGGGTTGTCCAGGTGCCCACACCTCAGGGCGCATAGCCTGCTCGCCTCGTCTTCCCGTCGCGCGGCCCTGGGTGCGGGGCCGCCGATGTTCAGGCCTGCTGATTCAAGCCGGCTGGCGGCCCGCAGGTTGCGCCAGAGGTTATTCCGCGACGACCAGTAACGCTACCGGGTAATCAGCCAGCAGCTGCGCCAGCGGGCGGGTCCCGTCGAATTGCGATCCGGTGAGCAGATCCCGGTAGCTGCCCGCGGGCAAGGTAAGTACGGTGTCGCGCCAGCCGCCGCCCCGTTCGAGGGCGTAGGGCAGCCTGGTCGCTAGCGCGATCACCCCGCCCCGGTCGAAGGCAACCGCGTGCTCGGCGCCCGGTCCGCTCGCTGGTAACGGTTGATAGCCGGCGAACAGCTCGGGACGGTCCCGGCGCAGCGTGAGTGCCTGGTGAGTCAGCCAGAGCTTGGCCGCGCCGGAATGGTCCAGCGGCGGCGCCTCGCCACCAAAGCCAGCACCGAAGCCGGCCAGCATCACGCGCCGCCGGTCGAAGTCGACAGGCCGCCGATTGTCTGGATCTACCAGCGAATAGTCGAACAGCTCGGTGCCCTGGTACACGTCGGGCACGCCGGGCATGCTCAGCTGCAGCAGTTTCTGGCTGAGGCTGTTCGACCAGCCGTACGGGGTGATCAGCTCGATGATCTCCGCCAGCGGCTGGTGCAACTCGGGATCGTGGTAGGCCCGCTCGGCTGCCCGCAATACTGCCTGTTCGAAGCCGGCGTCCGGGTCGCGCCAGCCGGTGCCTTCGGTGGCCTCCCGCATTGCCTTTTCCAGGTAGCTGTGCATCCGCTCGGGCTCGATCCAGCCAGCACCGGCAAAGGTCTGCCAGAGCAGGTAACCGAATCCGGCGTTGTTGATCGGGCATCGCCGCTGCAGTTCGGCAGCCACCCGATACCAGGACTCGCCGAGTTCGGGCAGCACGGCCAGCCGAGCCCGAACGTCCTCGCTGCGCTTGGTGTCGTGGGTGGACAGCGTCGTCATCGAGGTCGGTGCCAGCCGCTGCCGCCGCAATTGGGCCTGGTGGAACTGGGCGATCGTGCTGCCATAGCTGCCCGGGTCACCGCCTACCTCGTTCAGTCCGATTGCTCGGTTGTAGCGGTAGTAGGCGGTGTCCTCGACACCCTTGGCCATGATCGCGCCGGTAGCCTGCTCGAACCGGACGGTGGCTTCGCGGTCAGCGCCGCCCAGCAGCGGGGCCAACTGCCCGATGACGCCAGCCAGTTCGGGGTTGCGGTCGCTGGCCAGCCCGATCGCATCTGCCAGCCTGTCGGCACCGACGGGTTGGTAGGACCGGTAGACCGCGAACGCGACTGCGAGTTCGGTGAGCGCCGCGATGACCTGCGGCGCGGGTAGGTCCGGTGCCAGCACCGCAACCCGGCGCCCGATCCGGGCGATCTCGGCTGCCAGGATGGTGCTGGCGACGAGTCGCTTGCTCTGGGCCACGTGTGCGGGCCAGTCCCGATCGTCGCCGGTCAGCTCGCGGTACCGGCGGCTCACCTCAGGCTCGGCGGCCGGGTCGTACAGTAGTGCGTTCAGCTCGGTCAGCGCGTCATAGCCGGTGGTGCCGGCCACCGGCCAGTCGGTGGGTAGTAGTTCACCCGGTTCGGTGATCTTCTCGACGGTTAGCCAAGCGTCTGGTGCGGCTTCGGCTAGCCGCTGCAGGTAGCCGGCCGGATCGGCCAGGCCGTCCGGGTGATCGACCCGGATGCCATCGACGCCGCCGGTGTCGACCCAGCGCAGGATCTCAGCGTGACTAGCTTGGAACACCTCGGGATCCTCGACCCGGATGCCGGCCAGGTCGGTGACGGCGAAGAACCTTCGGTAGTTCTGCTCGGTGTCCGCGAGCCGGTAGCTGACCAGCTGGTAATGCTGGCGATCGTGCACCAGGCCTGCGTCAGGCTCAGCACCGTCGGGTTGGGCCGCGGTGCCGGGTGCGATCGGGAACCGCTGCTCGAAGTAGCGCAACTCACCGTCGACCACCGTGAGCTGGTCCTCGGAGAAGTCATCACCGAGGACCGGTAGCCGGATCCGCTGGCCACCGGCCGGCCAGTCCACATCGAACCAGTCCGCGTAGGGCGAGTCCGGTCCGAGCCGCAGTAGCTGCCACCAGGCTTCGTTCTGCGCCGCGTCGGCCACGCCCATGTGGTTGGGCACAATGTCGATCACGATGCCCAGGCCCTGTGCCCTGGCCGTCGCGGTGAGCGTGAGCCGACCCTGCTCGCCGCCACGTTCGGGATCGACCCGCTGGTGACTGGTGATGTCGTAACCGTGCTCGGAACCGGTGCTGGCTTGCAGGATTGGTGACAGGTAGACGGCGCCGGCACCGAGCGCGCGCAGGTAGTCGGCCAGCTCCGCCGCGGCGCTGAGCGGGAACCGGGCCTGCAGTTGCAGCCGGTACGTCGAACTCGGTGCACCGGTCATCGCGGTCAGCTCACCCGTTGCAGGACGATGAGGGTGCGCGGCTGTACGGCCAGGCTGGAACCGGCATCGATCGGCTTTGTATCGGTCACCGCCGTCGTCGCGGTGTCCAGCACCACCTGCCAGTCGATCTCCTCGACGCCGCCGGGCAACACGAAGTCGATCGGCTCGTGATGGGCGGAGAAGCAGAGCAGGAACGAGTCGTCGGAGATCGGTTCACCGCGGCCGTCGGTGCCGTGAATGCCTGCCCCGTTGAGGAATACCGCGATGGCCCGGCCGAAACCGGAGTCCCAATCCTCCTCGGTCATCTGACTGCCATCGGGGCGCAGCCAAGCGATATCGGGTAGCGCCGCTTCGCCTTTGCCCTTGCCTGGCCGGCCATCGAAGAACCGTCGGCGGCGAAACGTGGGGTGTTCCCGGCGCAGCGTGGCAACCTCTTTGGTGAACGCGATCAATCCCTCGTCGGCCGAGTCCCAGTCGATCCAGGTCAGCTCGTTGTCCTGGCAGTAGCCGTTGTTGTTGCCATCCTGGGTACGGCCGAGCTCGTCGCCGTGCGACAGCATCGGTACCCCCTGGGAGAGCAGGAGGGTCGCGATGAAGTTGCGTTGCTGGCGAGCGCGCAGTTCGTTGATCTCGCGATCCTCGGTCGGTCCCTCGACACCGCAGTTCCAGGACCGGTTGTGGCTCTCGCCGTCGTTGTTGCCCTCGCCATTTGCTTCGTTGTGCTTGTCGTTGTAGCTCACCAGGTCGTTCATGGTGAACCCGTCGTGCGCGGTGACGAAGTTGATGCTGGCCACCGGCCGGCGGGCGGTGTGCTCGTAGAGGTCGGCTGACCCGGTCAACCGGGCCGCGAACTCGCCAAGGGTGGCGGCTTCGCCGCGCCAGAAGTCCCTTACCGTATCGCGGTATTTGCCATTCCACTCGGTCCATTGCGGCGGGAAGTTGCCGACCTGGTAGCCGCCCGGGCCGATATCCCAGGGCTCGGCGATGAGCTTGACCTGGCTGACTGTCGGATCCTGCTGGACAAGTTCGAAGAAGCTGGACAGCCGATCGACATCGTAGAACTCGCGGGCCAGTGTCGCCGCGAGATCGAACCGGAAGCCGTCGACGTGCATCTCGGTGACCCAGTAGCGCAGCGAGTCCATGATCAGCTGCAGTGAGTGCGGATGCCGGACATTGAAGCTGTTGCCGGTGCCGGTGTAGTCGGTGTAGTACCTAGGGTTATCCTCTTCCAGCCGGTAGTACGCGGCATTGTCAATGCCCCGAAAGCTGACGGTCGGGCCGAGGTGGTTTCCCTCCGCGGTGTGGTTGTAGACGACGTCCAGGATCACCTCGATATCTGCGGCGTGCAGCGCCCGCACCATCGCCTTGAACTCCTGGACCTGACCACCGGGACTGGTCGCGGAACTGTACTTGGCATCCGGCGCGAGGAAGCCGATGGTGTTGTAACCCCAGTAGTTGGTCAGGCCCTTGTTCTGCAGCGTCGAGTCGTTGCTGAAGTGGTGTACCGGCATCAGTTCGAGGGCGGTAACGCCGAGCGATTGCAGGTGCTCGATGATCGCCGGGTGGGCCACCCCGGCATAGGTGCCGCGCAGTTCTTCCGGCAGATCCGGATGCCGCTGGGTGAGCCCCTTGACGTGCGCTTCGTAGATGACGGTGTCGGCATACTGCCGCTTGGGCGGCCGGTCGGTACCCCAGTCGAAGAACGGGTTGATCACCACCGACTTCGGCATGTGGCTGGCCGAATCGTCGTCGTTGCGGCTGTCCGGATCGCCGAAGTCGTAGCCGAACAGCGACTGATCCCAGTCGAACTGGCCATGGATTGCCTTGGCATAGGGGTCGAGCAGCAACTTGTTGGGATTGCAACGATGCCCCTGCTCGGGCTGGTAGGGCCCGTGCACCCGGTAACCGTAGAGCTGACCGGGTTCAACGCCGGGCAGGAAGGCATGCCAGACCAGGCCGTCCACCTCGGGCAGGTCTATCCGGGTTTCAACACCGTCTGCAGTGAAAAGACATAGTTCAACCCGTTCTGCCACCTCACTGAACAGCGCAAAGTTGGCTCCGGATCCGTCGTAGGTCGCACCTAGCGGGTACGCGCTGCCAGGCCAAATCTGCATGTGTCTCCTCAGTTGCGGGCGCCGGACGGGCTGTCCAGCGTTTCAGATGCTCGCAGCTGATTGGACGAGCGGTTACCCCGATTGTCGCGCTGCTTACGGTTCGTCGGACAGGCCGGGTAGCTCAGCCGCCGACGGCAGCGGGGGAATTTGCGGCAGCGGCGGCACCGCTGGCGGCACGCTGGGATCTAGCGAGTCCGCCATTCCCTCGTGCGCGGCACGGGAATCGGGATCGTTGTCGGATGCTCGCAGGTTGCCGGCCTCGGGCTGCTGGGCGGCCGGCGGCAGGTTGGAGTCGAACCAGCCGTCGGTGCCGATCGGCGGCTCGGTCTGGCTCTGGCCGCTGCTGGTGGCGCTCAGCCAGGACGGCACGCCGCCGCTGCCGGCATCACCGCCGCCCGCGAGCCCGGCCAACCCCTCCAGCGCCTTGGAGAACTCGCTCGGCACGATCCACATCTTGTTAGCGTCACCCTGGGCGATCTGCGGCAGCATCTGCAGGTACTGGTAGGCCAGCAGCGCCGGATCGGGCTTGGCAGCGTGAATTGCGTTGAAGGTAGTCTCGATCGCCTTGGCCTGGCCCTGAGCGCTGAGATAGCGGGCGGCCCGCTCACCCTCGGCGCGCAGGATCCGCGACTGCCGATCGGCCTCGGCGGCGAGGATGGCCGAGGTCTTGGCGCCCTCGGCGGACAGAATCTGCGCGGCCTTCTGGCCCTCGGCAGTCTTGATGGAGGATTCCCGGGCACCTTCGGCGGTCAGGATGATCGCGCGCTTGTCCCGATCGGCGCGCATCTGCTTCTCCATCGCGTCCCGGATCGAGGCCGGCGGCTCGATGGCCTTGATCTCCACCCGGGCGACCCGGATGCCCCACGGCCCGGTTGCCTCGTCGAGGACGCCGCGAAGCTGGGTGTTGATACTGTCCCGGCTGGTCAGCGTCTGCTCCAGGTTGAGCGCGCCGACGACGTTGCGCAGCGTGGTGATGGTCAGCTGCTCGACGGCCTGGATGTAATTCTGGATCTCATACGTTGCCGCTCGCGGGTCGGTCACCTGGAAGTAGATGACCGAGTCGATGCCGACCGTCAGGTTGTCGGAAGTGATCACCGGCTGTGGCGGAAAGCTGACCACCTGCTCGCGCATGTCGATCAGCGGGCGCATCCGGTCCACGAACGGGACCAGTACCGCGACCCCGGGACCCTGGGTCCGGGTATAGCGGCCCAGCCGCTCGACCACGGCGGCGCGTGCCTGCGGGACGATCCGCACGCTGCGCAGCAGCGTGACGACCGCCACGATGGCGATCAGCAGCACCACGATCAGAACAGCATTCATGCCGGCCTTCCTCTTCTCGATCCCCGTAACGCGGGATGCCATCTCACAGTTGCGAGCATTGTCTCAACGCTTGAGCGTCGCGCTGTCCCAGACCACCGCGGTCGCCCCGCTGATCTGCATGACCTCGACCGCGGTGCCAACCTCGATTACCTGAGTGTGGTCGAAGGCTCGCGCCGACCACTCGCCGCCGTTGAGCCGGACCCGGCCGTCCTGCGCATCCACCCGGCTTAGCACGATGGCATGGCTGCCGACCAACGCCTCGGTGCCACTCAGGGTCGTACCGGTCCCGCTGAGGTGCCGCCTGGCGATAGGCCGCACGACCAGCAACAGCGCCAGCGCCCCGGCAATCGCGACCGCCACCTGCACGGCTGGCGGCAATCCGGCCACCGCGGTGGCCGAGCCGGCCACCGCACCACCGGCCAGCATGATCAGTACCAGATCAAGCGACAGCGCCTCGGCGCCGGCCAGCGCCGCCGCGACGATCAGCCAGATCAACCACGCGTCCACCCATCCATCGAACCACGAAGTTGAGGGTTCGCTAGCAGTTTCGACGCCAACCCCGGCAGGACCGGCATTATGGACTGATGTTCGCCTCGCTCGCGCCTGCCCGACGAAGGCTGGCCCTCGGCGGCCTCTCGGTGCTGCTGGTCGCGGTGCTGGTCGCCGCCCTGCTCGGCGTGCTGAATCGCGGTGGCGGCCTTCGGAGCAAACCGGTCGCACAGGACGTCGCCGGGCCGGTGCTGCTAGTGCCGGGCTACGGCGGCTCGACCACCGGGCTGAACACCCTGGCCGATCGGCTGCGGGCCCGCGGCAAGGACGTCACGGTGCTGAGCCTGCCGGACAGCGCGCAAGGCGACCTGGCTGAGCAGGCCAAGGTAGTCGACCAGGTCGCGCGAGCCGCGCTGGGCCGGACCGGCGCCCCGTCGGTGGATCTGGTGGGCTACTCGGCCGGCGGGGTGGTGGCGCGGATCTGGCTCAAGCAGGACGGCGGAGCCACGATTGCGCGCCGGGTGATCACGCTCGGCTCGCCGCAGCACGGCACCGAACTGGCGGCGCTCGGCTCGCTGCTGGCCAGCATCTGCCCGCTGGCCTGCCAGCAGCTGGTGCCGGGCAGCCCGGTGCTGCGAGCGCTGAACGCCGCCCCCGAGGTACCTGCCGGGCCGGAGCTGGTGTCCTTCTGGACGAGCAAGGACCAGGTGGTGCTGCCACCGGATTCGGCCGAACTTGCCGGTGCGACGAATATCGAGATCCAGAGCGTTTGCGCCAACTCCGACGTCGGCCACGGCGACCTGCCGACCGATCCATTGGTCGCCGCGATGGTTGCCGACGAACTCAGCGGCTCGGGTCCGGTGCATTTGACCGCCGCCGACTGTGCCCGGCTCAGCGCCTGATCTGTTGCGAGCTAGCGATTTGCCAGCTGGTCAGCTCGTGACGTCCTTGGTGGTGAAGTTTGCCCAGGCTGCACCTAGTGAAACCGCGACATAGACGGTCTGCAGGCCGGCTCCGCGCAGCACATTGCGCCATAGGATCGGATCCCGGAACAGATCGATGAACGACAGCCAGTACCGGGTCGGCAGATACGGCTGGATCGAGTGCGAGGCGTCCAGGGTGAGCAGCAGCGAGGAGCCGATCAGGATCGCCAGCGCACCCAGGCTGGCGACCAGTGAGGAATCGGTCAGGGTGGAAAGGAACAGCGCGATCGCAGCCACGCCGAGCATCGAGAATGCCACGTAGCCGATCGCGATCAAGGTACGCAGCGCGATCTGGCCAGGGGTCAAGGCGCTGCCGGAGACGCTGGTCACCGCCGCCGACAGTGGCTGGTTGCCGAGCAGCAGCCGGCCGACCAGGAACCCGGTGACGGCCACCACGATCACCGATACCCCGACGAAGACGAACACCGCGACCAGCTTGGCGATCAGCAGCCGGGTGCGCCCAACCGGCCGGACCAGCAGGTAGCGCAGCGTGGCGCCCTGGGCCTCGCCGGCGATGGAGTCCCCGGCGACCACCGCAACCGCGATGGGCAGGAATAGCGGCAACACGATCGCCAGTGCGGCGACCGAGAACAGCGATCCGTTGGCCAGTACCGCGGACAGGAACGCCGGGCCTTGCCCGGGCCTGGGACCGAGGTGAGTGATCGATAGCAGGATCGCGACCACCGTCGGCAGCGCGTCCAGCATCGCGATGCTCAGCCAGGTGCGCGGCCGGCGGAACAGCTTGCGGATCTCGATCCCGATCATTGCCGCTCCACCCGGTCAGTGCTTGGTCCGGTCAGTTCGAGCACCGACTGCTCCAGCGACCGCCGCTGCTCGTTGAGCTCGCTGACCCGGATCCGGTGCCCGACCAACAGGGCATTCAACTCTGCCGGGTCGGTCCCGATCACGACCAGCCGGTCGCCGTCGGTGCGTTCGACCCGGCCGTCGAGCACCAGCTGAGCGGCCGAGACGTCGGGCGTCCGGATCACGATGCGCCCGGTCGGGGCCTGCAGTTCGGCCAGTTCGGCCTGCACGATCAGCCGGCCGCGGTCAAGTACCCCGACCCGGGTACACAGCTGCTCGACCTCGGCCAGCAGGTGGCTGGACAGGAAGATCGTGGTGCCGGACGCGTGCAGCTTGAGCAGCAGTTGCCGTACCTCCCCGATTCCTTGCGGGTCCAGCCCGTTGGTCGGCTCGTCGAGGATCAGCAGCTCCGGACTCCGCAGCAGCGCGGCGGCCAGCCCCAGCCGCTGTCGCATGCCCAGCGAGTAGGCCTTCACCGGGCGGCGCCCGATGCCGCCCAGGCCAACCTCATCGAGCACTTTGTCGACCCGGGCGGCCCGGTCCGAGCGGGCGCCGCGCGCGCTGGCGTTACCGCTGGCGTCCAGCAGCAGCAGGTTCGCGCGCCCGGACAGGTGCCCGTAGGCGCCAGGGCCTTCGACCAGCGCGCCTACCCGGCCGAGCACCTGGGCGGCGGCCTTGGGCATCGGACGGCCGAGTAGCTCGATGGTTCCGGAGGTCGCCAGCACCAGGCCTAGCAGCATCCGGACGGTAGTGGTCTTGCCGGAGCCGTTCGCACCGAGGAAACCGTAGACGTCACCGGGGCGAACCTCGAGATCGACCGAATCGACGGCAACGAGCGAGCCAAATCGCTTGGTTAGTCCCTCGGTCTTGATCATCAGCCGGCCCTGATCATCAGCGCGGTCCGGACTGGGCCGGCAGCGATTTGGCTGCTGCGGCGAGGGTGCTCGCGGTGACGGTGCCGACCAGCAGCCATGGCCCGCCAGGATCGTTGAACGACGTCAGCAGCAGGTTCAACGGTCCGACCGACAGCGCCAGGTCGCTCGGATTCGGGTTCGAGCCGTCCGCGGCGGCCACTGCCGGGGCGATTTGGCGGCGTAACGCGTAGCCGATCCGGCGGGGCAGCGGCACCACCGCGAACTCGGTCACGCCGCGGCCATAGACAGCGATGCTGCCCAGGTTCGGCAGCTGGCCATTGAGTTCGATGCCAGCGAGCCGGCTAGGCAGCACCGCACCGCCCAGCTCATCCAACGCGGTGGCCAGGTCCGGTCCGGTGCCGGATTCCAGCTCCGCGCCGGCCGGGATCGCGAAGCCGGTGCTGCTGGCCGGCGGGCTCGAAACCCGCACTTGGAGGAAGCTGGCCGACATCGCTGGGCTGCCTGATTGCTTTCCGAATACTTTGACCCGTAGTGGCAACCCCGAGTTGGGGTCCGCCCAGACGTCGATGTGATCGATGCTGGACTCCGGTTCGGACGGGCGGATTCGCAGGCCGGCCGCGCTGATCCCGGCCACCCTGGCCGACGGCAGCCGGGTCGCCTCGGATATCCGGGCCTCACCCAGCAGCCGCCTGGTCAGGTTGGGCGGCAGCAGATCCGTGTCGGTGGGCAGCCGGATCTCGGGGCTGGCCAGCTGCCCGGCGTAGGTAGCGGTATTGGACTCGTAGTCCCAGCTCCAGAAGCCGGTGGGGTCGGCGTGCACGTCGGTCTCGCCGGCCAGCCCGATCGAGTCGACTCGCCAGTCCCGATCCGAGCGCCACCAGGTCCGCAGCTGGCGCCGGCCGCCGAACAGGTCGGCCACCATGGAGAACTGGTTGGTCACCGGCAGTGCGAGGCCACCGGCCGACTCGGCGTAGCCGCTGTAGCCGACCGAGCCTGACCGCTGGATGCGCCCGAGCAGGTCGCTGGCGCTGAGATCGCTCTTCTTCGCTGGCAGCGCGCCGACGGCAGATGGCAACGTGAGCAGCACCGCGACACCGGTCAGCACCGCCAGCCACCGCCGCAGAGATGTCATCACTCAAGGTACGTCAGCGATTCGGCGGTGGTTCAAATTTGCGGAGCCGGTTGTGGCGCCGACGGTGCCGGTGCCGCCCAGTTGCGGCATAGTGCTAGGCATGGCACATCCGATGACTGACGAGCAAGCAAGAGCATTTCTGGCCGCCGGCCGGCGCACCGGAAAGCTCGCCTCGGTGCGAGCCGACGGCCGGCCGCACCTAGCCCCGGTCTGGTTCGTGGTGGACGGCGACGACCTGGTTTTCATGACCGGAGCGGACACCGTCAAGGGCAGGTCGTTGCGGCGAGATCCCCGGGCGTCGCTGGTGGTGGACCTGGAAGAGCCGCCGTTTGCGTTCGTGATGGTCGAAGGCACCGTGCAGATCTCCGACGATCTGGTGGCGATGCTGCCCTTGTCGATAGCGATTGGCCAGCGTTACATGGGCGCCGAGCTGGGAGAGGCGTTCGGTCGCCGGAACGCGACCGAGGGGGAGTTGCTGCTCCGGCTGCGGCCAACCAAGATCGTCGCCATGGACGATCTGACCGGCTGATCGCCAAGTGATTGGGAAGGGAAGTCTCAGGTGACATCATCGGGCGAGACCATCCTGGACGTGCTGTCCAGCGACCATCGGGCTGTGCTCAAGCTGCTGGACCAGCTCGATGCTGGCGGCTCCGGCGCACCAGCCAACTCGGTGGAGCTGGCCGGTTCGGCGGATTCGGCGGGCCCGGCCGGCGAGGGGGCACGCGAACGGCTGGTGATCGAGCTGGTTCGGCATTTCGTGGCCGAGGAGCAGTACCTGTACCCGCTGGTTCGCGAGCGGCTGCCAGACGGGCCCGAACTCGCAGACGCCGGCTTCGCGAGCAATCGTAGCTGTGAGCAGGCGTTGAAGGCGTTGGAGGATCCGCGGGCGGGTGCCGATCACCTGGCGGTGTCACTGGCGACCATCCGACGGCTGGTGGCCAGCCACCTCAGCGAACAGGAGCAGCGGCTGTTTCCCGCGCTCGAGCAACAGGCCAGGCCAGCCGAACTCGCTCAGCTCGCCGAGCAGGTGCTGGGCGCCGAGCAGCTCGCGCCTACCCGGCCCCGCGCGGTCGCCGCCGCCAATCCAGCGCTGAACAAGTTCTCCAGCATCGTCGAGGGATTCATTGACCACGTGCGCGACAGCTACTCGCATCGAGGGGTGCAGCCCGACGATCTCAACTAGCCGAGCTCCAGCTGTGCCGTACTTGAGCGATCGCTCAAAGGTGCGCTACGCTGCTGTTGAGCGATCGCTCAAATAAGCCGCGCGGCGGAGGCTGGCATGTCGAGTGACGGCAGCAATGGTGCTGGCTATCTGCCCTTGCGCGGGCTGGGCTGGGGCATCGTGGGCGGCGCCGTGATCGGCAGCGCCTGCTACCTGCCGTTCGTGAGTGGTGGCTGGCTGATGATCGTGTTTCTGCCAGTTGCAGCCATCGTGGGTGGCGTGATCGGGGCGCCGCTGGGCCTTGCCTGCGGTGTTGGTCTGGCACTTGGCGGCTCGCGGCTGACCCAGCGGCCGGTGGCCGCGAGGATGGTCGCGGGCAGCATCTCAGCGTCGATCCCGATCGTGGTGATTAGCTGCTGCATCAAGGGGCCACCAACTGCCGCGGTCGGTTGGCTGTGGATGCTGGGGTTCTGTTCGGCAGCGTTTGCCGCAGCGGCCGTTCTCACCCCGAAAGTGCTCTGGAGTAAGACTGAACGCACTCGTCGCCGGGGTGCCCGAGCGAAGCCGGTAGCCTTCTGACGTGGCAGATACTCGGATCCGATTGCTCGAAGGTGCGGTGCAAACCTTGCGCGATAAGGGAATTGCTGGCGCATCCGCTCGCAATATCGCCGCCGCGAGCGGCGTGAACCAAGGCCTGATCTTCTACCACTTCGGTTCGGTGGACGAGCTGATCATCGCTGCCTGCACGACCGCGACCGCCGAGCGTGTCGATCGCTATCGGGACCGGCTCGCCGCGGCCGGCTCGCTGCGGGAGCTGCTGGTCGCTGGTCGGGAGCTGCACGAGGCGGAGCGAGCCGCCGGCAACGTCACCATGCTGGCCCAAGTGCTGGCCGGTGCCCAGCAAAATGAGGCTCTGGCCCGGGCCGGCCGGGAGGCGCTCAGCCTGTGGATCGCGGAGATCGAGCTGGTACTGGACCGGTTGATCCGCGACAACCCGATCAGTATCGCCATCGACGGGCCCGGCCTGGCGCGCGGGCTCGCTGCAGCGTTCATCGGCATCGAACTCTACGAAGGGGTGGACCCGGCGGGTGCGGAGGCGGCCTTCGCGGCGTTGGAGCAGCTGTCGGTGCTCACCGAGGTCCTCGACGATCTCGGCCCGGTCGTCCGGCGAGCACTGCGGAATCGGGTTCGGCGAGCGCAAGCCCAGACGGCGGCTGCCGCCGTGCGCTAGCCGCGCTCCAACTGTCCTGCGCTGCGTGGGTTATCGGTCGCGCTGAGTCATACACTTCTTCCCGCGAGACCTGATGGTGGATCGTTATCGTTTAGTTATATGATGATTCTGGATCGTTGGCCTGTTTTGTCGTACCCCGGTTCTAGGTTTGTTGTATGACGACGGTGCTGGCTGCGGAGGCGACGGACAAGGCTGCCGCGGCGCTGGATGCGGTGTCTGAGCTGGTCGAATGCTCGCTGGCTGGGTTGTCTGATGACGAACTGCTGAATGTGATCCGCACGGTGGAAACGATCCGCCGCAAGGTTGAATCCTTCGACAATGTCGCGGTGCCCGAGCTTGAAGCCCGCGCGATTCCAGCCCGTTATGTCATGCGGGGCACGAAACAGTTGCTGTCCGCGTTGCTCAACCTCACCCCGGCTGACAGCGGCAGCCGGGTGCGTCAGGCGCGCGAGCTCGGCGTTCGGGTGCAGCTGACCGGTGAAGTACTGCCACCACTGCTAGCTGCCACCGCTGCCGCCCGCGCCGATGGTTTGATAACGGCCCGGCACGCCGAGGTGATCATCGGCTGCCTCAGCAAACTCCGCACCAGCAGCGCGCCGGTCGCTGATCTCCAACGCGCCGAGGCCTTCCTCATCGAGCAAGCGCAGCTGTTCAATGCCCAAAGCCTGGCCGGGATCGCCACCCAGCTACTGGACACCCTGCTACCCGACGGGACCCTGGCCGATGAGGACTGGCAACGCCGGCATCGCTTCCTCAGCTGCGTCCCCACCGGCAAGGGGATGCACCGGCTGACCGCGGACCTCGACGGAGCAACTGCTGCCCTGGCCATGTCGGTACTGCACTCACTAGCCGCACCCAAACCCTGTGACGGCGGCGGAACTCGGGACGAGCGCACCGCAGGTCAGCGGCTGCACGACGCCTTCCACACCGTGCTCACGATCGCCCAGCGGGCCAAGCAATTGCCCAGGTCCGGCGGGCTACCGGCCACCGTCCTGATCAGCATGACCGCCGAACAATTCGAGACCGGTACCGGCCTGGCGCACACCAGCTTCGGGCAGAAGTTGAGCGTGCCACAGGCGCTGCGGATCGCAGACCAAGCCTGCATCGCATGGATAGTGCACAACAGCCACGGCGGCATCCTCAACTACGGCACCACCCAACGACTAGCCACCGAGAAACAGACCCTGGCCCTCATCGCCCGCGACCAAGGCTGCGCGTTCCCCGGCTGCACCGACCCACCCGAATGGACCGAAAAACACCACATCATCGCCTGGGCACGCGGCGGGTCAACCAATCTCGACAACCTGGTCCTGCTCTGCGATCACCACCATGACCACATCGACACCGGCGGCTGGCAAATCACCATGCGCGACGACATGCCATGGTTCATCCCACCCAGCTGGATCGACCCCCAGCAGAAACCCCGACGCAACCAGCGCCCTTGAACCGGCTGAGGCGACGTGCGCCTCAGCCGGTTCAAGGGCGCTGGTTGCGTCGGGGTTTCTGCTGGGGGTCGATCCAGCTGGGTGGGGTG
>FTJM01374380.1_pt1 | contig 15881 bp, 15 predicted proteins | sample 1658941 | NCBI WGS metagenome assembly FTJM01 (sample SAMEA3914876, study PRJEB12502) | metagenome | biome: forest; material: soil | place: USA | collected 2011-06-22 | depth 0.3 m
GCCACTGCCCAGTTGGAGGTCAGCGCCTTCTGCAGCAGCACGATCACGCTGCCGGCCCCGCCGGAGACCTCAGATTCCTTCTGAACCGCGAACAGGAAGGACAGCAGCAGGATCCAGCCGCCGATGGCCGAGTAGAAGATGGACTGCCAGATGCCGCGGGCCGCCGAGTTGGCCGCGCTCTTGGTCTCCTCTGACAAGTGGGCGGAGGCGTCGTAGCCGGTGATCGTGTACTGGGTCAGGATGGCCGACAGCGGCAGCACGTAGAGCAGGAAACCCGCGCCGCTGGTCTTCCCGCCGAACAGCCCGCTGTTGTCGGCGTTCGCGGTGTTGTTGATGGTGTGGGTGAAGACCGCTCCGATGCTGGCGTGATGATGCGGCAGGAAGACCAGGATCAGCACCACCGCGGCGGCGCCGACAACGTGCCACCACACCGAGACGTTGTTGATCACCGCGAGCAGGTGGCTGGAGAAGATGTTCACCAGCGCCGCGATCAGCAGGATCACCATGAATTCCAGGAAGACCCGCTTGAGACTGTAGTGGCTGGCCCAGCTGGTGCTGTAGGTGCTCACGGTGGCGTCGAAGAACGTCGCGCAGCCGTAGGCCACCGAGGCGTCAATGGCCAGCAGCCCGATCAGGTTCAGCCAGCCGGTGTAATAACCGGCCTTCGGGCCGCCGAGCTTGGACGCCCACCAGTAGATGCCGCCCGAGGTGGGGAAGGCAGACACCAGCTCGGACATGCACAGGCCGATCACCAGGATGAAGGCCGAGATGATCGGCCAGCCCCACGCGATCGCGGCCGGCCCCCCGTTGTTCCAGCCGACCGCGAAGCTGGTGAAACAACCAGCGAGAATCGAGATGATCGAGAACGAGATAGCGAAGTTGGAGAAACCTGACCACGAGCGGTTCAGCTCTTGCTTGTAGCCGAGTTCGGCCAGCATCCGTTCGTCGTCATTCAGGTCCGTTGCTTCGACCACAGCGCGACTCCTAGGTGAGCAGGTGTCGGAATGATAGACACTTGGAGCCTGAACGGTCTAGACCTCAGACCTTTTTTGCCGCTGGTGGCGACGGGTTGTTGCTTGTTCGTTGCGCCGGCCTGACTCCAACGGACTGCTGGCCTTACCATTTAAGAGTGTCCCGCAATGACAATTCCGACCATCCGCCCCGGATCGGGCTGACCACGTACCGCGAACCTGCTCGCTGGGGGGTGTGGGACGAGCCGGCCGACCTCTTGCCGGCTAGCTATGCCCGCTCGGTCACCGCGGCCGGCGGGGTCGCGATGCTGCTGCCGCCATCGCCGGGCGGCTCGGTGGATGCGGTGCTGGACGGCCTGCACGGCCTGGTCATCGCAGGCGGGGCCGACGTCGACCCCGGTCGCTACCGGGCGGTGGCGGACCCGCACACCGGCGCGCCCCGGGTCGATCGGGACGGCTGGGAGCTGGCGCTGGTCAGCGCGGCGTTGGACCGGAAGCTGCCATTGCTGGCGATCTGTCGTGGCCTGCAGGTGCTCAATGTGGCTCTCGGCGGCGACCTGATCCAGCACCTGCCGGACGTGGTCGGCACCGACGAGCATTGCCCGACCCCCGGCAAGCATGGCCAGCACCTGGTCAGCATCGATCCAGAGTCCGGGCTTGCTGACGTGCTCGGTGCGCAGACGGTGGTGGCCACCTATCACCATCAGGCCATCGGCCGGCTCGGGACCGGGCTGTTGGCCATCGGCTGGGCTACCGACGGCACCGTCGAGGCGGTGCAGTGCACCGGTTCGGGGTGGGCCTTCGGCGTGCAATGGCATCCCGAGGTCGCTGATGGCCAGTCGCTGTTCGCGGCTTTCCTCGGTGCCTGCCAGGCATATCGTGACGAGCCCGCCGGCGGCCGCCAGTGAGCGGCAATGTCGAGGCGCTGTGGGCGCGTTCGGTCTTCTCACCGGTGCCGGTCCGCAACGCCTTCGAGGTCACCGTCGAGCGGCTGGCGCAGGGCATCCGGCTCGGGGTGCTGGTGGCCGGCGACCGGCTGCCACCCGAACGCGAACTCGCCGAGACCCTCGGCGTCAGCCGGGTAACCCTGCGCGAAGCCATCAAGGCGCTGCGCGATGCCGGCTTGGTGGAATCGCGCCGTGGCCGCGGCGGCGGCACGTTCGTGGTGGTGCCGAGCGAGGTCGGCACCCGCACCGCCCGCCAGATCGGGGCGTCGATCGGGCACGGCATCGACGATGCGCTAGACCTGCGCCGGGTGGTCGAGCCGGGCGCGGCTGAGCTGGCCGCCAGCCGGACCTTGACGGCCAGCGACCGGGCCAGCCTGCTGAGATATCTCGACGATGCCACCGATTGCCCAGCCGATACTCGCCGGCTCGCCGATTCCCGGCTGCACCTGGCGATCGCGGCGACCGGTGGCAGCTCGTCGGTTACCGCGGTGGTTGCCGAGGTGCAGATGCGGCTGGACGAGCTGCTCCGCGCGATTCCGGTTATTCCCGCCAATATTGCACATTCGGATATCCAGCATGCCTGCATCGTGGATGCCATCCTCGGCGGCCAGGCCGATCGGGCGCGCAGCGAGATGGCCGATCACGTCGATGGCACCGCCGCGCTGCTGCGGGGCTTCCTGAGTTGAGGGGTTCCGCCGCCGACCGCTTGAAGGTATGTTTGCCAGACCTTATTGGTGACAGAGAGGTGATGGCGTGACGGCAGCCCCGATGAGCCTGGAGACCCTGCGGATGCGAGTGGCCGACGGCTCGGTCGACACGGTCGTGCTCACCCTGGTCGACCTGCAGGGCCGGCTGCAGGGCAAGCGGCTGGATGCCCAATACTTCCTCGACGACGTGCTCGGGCACGGCAGCGAGGGTTGCAATTACCTGCTGGCGGTGGATGTCGAGATGAACACCGTCGACGGGTACCAGATCTCGTCCTGGGAACGTGGTTACGGCGACTTCGTGATGTCGCCGGACCTGACGACGCTACGCGCCATCCCGTGGCAACCGGGCAGCGTGCTGCTGCTGTCCGACGTGCAGTGGCTGGACGGCGCACCGGTGCTGGAGTCACCCCGGCAGATCCTGCGCAGGCAGCTGGACCGGCTCGCCGAACGGGGTTGGCTGGCCTACGTCGGCACCGAACTGGAATTCATCTTGTTCGACGACAGTTACGAGCAGGCCTGGGACCGGCGCTACGCCGGGCTGACGCCGTCCAACCAGTACAACGTCGACTACTCGATCCTTGGCACCAGCCGGGTCGAGCCGCTGCTGCGCGCGATCCGGCTCGGCATGCGCGATGCCGGCATGCAGGTCGAGTCGGCGAAGGGTGAATGCAATCTCGGCCAGCACGAGATCGCCTTCAAGTACACCGGTGCGCTCGCGACCTGCGACAACCACGTCATCTACAAGACCGGAGCCAAGGAGATAGCTGCCCAGCACGGCTCGTCCCTGACGTTCATGGCCAAGTTCAACGAGCGCGAGGGCAACTCCTGCCACATTCACCTGTCGCTGCGTTCGGAATCGGGCGAGCCGGTCTTCGCCGGCACCGGCCAGGGCGGCGTCTCACCGCTGTTCGAGCGGTTCCTGGCTGGCCAACTCGCCGCGACCCGGGAGCTGAGCTACTTTTTCGCCCCCAACATCAACTCCTACAAGCGTTACCAACCCGGCTCTTTCGCGCCGACCGCGGTGGCCTGGGGATTCGACAACCGCACCTGCGCGCTGCGGGTGGTCGGGCATGGCCACGGCCTGCGATTCGAGAACCGGCTGCCAGGTGGTGACGTCAACCCTTACCTCGCGGTCGCGGCAATGATCGCGGCTGGTTTGCACGGCCTCGACTGCGAGCTGGAATTGGAAGCCGCGCTGGAGGGCAATGCCTACGTCAGCCAGGCGCCGCAGGTGCCGACCACCCTGCGCGAGGCGGCTGCCCTGCTGGCCGGCAGCTCGCTCGCGCGGGAGGCATTCGGCAGCGCGGTCGTCGATCACTACGCGAATACCGCCAGGATCGAGTTGGCCGCCTTCGATGCCGCCATCACCGACTGGGAACGTGTCCGTGGTTTCGAGCGGATGTGACTGGCGTGCCCGTGCTGCATGAGATCGTCAACCCGGCCACCGAGCAGGTAGTCGGCACCGTCGAGCTGACCGAGGCCGCTGAGGTCGATGCGGCAATTGCCAGGTCCAAAAAGGCTTTTGCTGGCTGGCGGGCGATCTCGCCCGGTGACCGGGCTCGGCTGCTGCGCCGGTTCGCCGACGCGGTGGACGCCGACCTGGAGAACCTCGCGCAACTCGAGGTGAGCAATAGCGGACACACTATCGGCAATGCCAGGTGGGAGGCCGGCAACGCTCGCGATGTCATCGCCTACTACTCGGCCGCTCCAGAACGCCTTATCGGGCAACAGATTCCGGTTGCTGACGGAATCGACCTTACGTTTCACGAGCCGCTCGGCGTGATTGGCGTGATCGTCCCGTGGAATTTCCCGATGCCCATCGCATCGTGGGGTTTCGCGCCGGCGCTGGCCGCCGGTAACACCGTGGTGCTCAAGCCGGCCGAGCTCACCCCGCAGACCGCGCTGCGGATAGCCGAGCTGGCGCTCGCCGCAGGCATTCCAGTGGACGTCCTACAGGTCTTGCCGGGCAAGGGCAGCGTCGTCGGGCAGCGCTTCGTGGAGCATCCGGACGTCGCCAAGATCGTGTTTACCGGCTCCACCGAGGTCGGCCGGCAGATCATGGCCGGCTGCGCCGCCAGGATCAAGCCGGTCACCCTGGAACTGGGCGGCAAGAGCGCCAATGTGGTGTTCGCCGACTCCGACCTGGAGCTGGCTGCCGCCTCCGCGCCGTCCGCGGTATTCGACAACGCCGGCCAGGACTGCTGCGCGCGCTCGCGAATCCTCGTCGAGCGGGGGGTCTATGACCGGTTCATGCAGCTGCTGGAAACCGCGGTGCAGCAGCTGGTGGTCGGTGATCCGCGGGATGAGAAAGCCGAGATGGGACCGTTGATCAGCGGCGCTCAGCGGGATCGGGTGGCCTCCTACGTCACCGACGAGCGGATCGTTGCGTTCCGCGGCAGCGCCCCGTCCGGGCCAGGTTTCTGGTTCCCGCCGACGGTGCTGGCGCCCACCGAGCTGACCGATCGGGTGCTGCACGAGGAAATCTTCGGCCCGGTGGTGGCCGTGGTCCCGTTCGAGGACGAGGCGGACGCGGTTCGGATAGCCAACGACAGCGCGTTCGGGCTGTCCGGCTCGATCTGGACCCGGGACCTTGCCAGGGCGATCCGGGTCAGCCGGGCGATCGAGTCGGGCAACCTGTCGGTCAACTCGCATTCCTCGGTGCGGTACTGGACGCCGTTCGGCGGTTACAAGTCGTCCGGACTTGGCCGCGAACTGGGCCCGGACGCCCCGTTTGCTTTTACTGAAACCAAGAACGTCTTCATCTCTACGAAGGGCTAGGTGTGCCGGTGACCGGACGACTCGAGGGCAAGGTTGCGGTAGTGACCGGCGCCGGTGGTGGTATCGGCTTGGCGACCGTGCGACGGTTCGCGGCCGAGGGCGCCCGCGTCGTCTGCGCCGATATCGATGCCGAGGCCGGCGCCGCCGCGGCCAAGGAGGTCGATGGGCTCTTCATTCAGGTAGACGTGACCGATGAGGAGCAGGTCAGGGCGCTGTTTCAGAGCGCGGTCGACAACTACGGCGGTCTGCATATCGCGTTCAACAATGCCGGCATCTCGCCACCGGAGGACGATTCGATCCTGAGCACCGGGATCGAGGCATGGGACCGGGTGCAGCGGGTGAACCTGACCTCGGTGTACCTGTGCTGCAAGTACGCCATCGAGCAGATGCGGGCCGGCGGCGGTGGCTCGATCATCAACACTGCGTCCTTCGTCGCGGTGATGGGCTCGGCCACCTCGCAGATCTCTTACACCGCGAGCAAGGGCGGCGTGCTAGCGATGAGCCGGGAGCTGGGCGTGCAGTTCGCCCGGGAGGGCATCCGGGTGAACGCGCTGTGCCCCGGACCGGTCAACACCCCGTTGTTGCAGGAACTGTTCGCAAAGGATCAGGAACGGGCCGCCCGCCGGCTGGTGCACGTTCCGATGGGACGCTTCGCCGAGGCCAGCGAGATCGCCGCGGCGGTCACCTTCCTGGCCAGCGACGATGCCTCGTTCATCACCGCGTCGAGCTTTCTGGTCGACGGTGGCATCAGCGGGGCCTACGTCACACCGCTGTGAGCGACGAGCCGGATCCTTCGGCGATCAGGTCACCGCGCCGCAGCAAGGTGCTGGTGCCGGTGTCGGCCGGGTCAGCGCCGGCCGAGACCTGGCGGTTGAACTCGTCCACGAACACGATCCGTGGCTGGTAGCCGGCCAGCGCATCCGCGGATAGCTGCGCGTAGGAGATGATGATCACCAGGTCGCCGGGCGCGACCAGCCGGGCGGCCGCGCCGTTGATGCCGATCATGCCGCTGCCCGCAGGCCCGGCAATCGTGTAGGTGGACAGCCGCGCGCCATTGTTGATATTGACAACATCGACCTTCTCGCCGGCCAGCAGATCGGCCGCCGCGAGCAGGTCGGAGTCGATGGTGATCGAACCGACATAGTGCAGGTCGGCCTGGGTCACCGTTGCCCGATGGATCTTTGACTTGAGCATCTCTCTGAGCACTATCGGATTGCCTGGCACGTCTTCCTCCGGTCACTGCCCGCCGCGATGGGTCGGGCGCGTTGAGAGTTACCCCAAAAGTGTGCCGTGCCTGCCGCTCATCGCGCACCGGATGTTCGGCGGATCACAGCGGGTGGCCCACGGTAGAGGTAGCCCTACCTACTCGCAGTGACGCTCCGGCAGCCTAAAGTTATGTCCCTTTCTTGCTTGGATGCGGCGTGTTTTAGCGATATACATATGGTGCTCTGGGTTGATTGAGCACAGGGAAATTGAGCACGGGGGAATTTGAAATGCGTAACGCCGAAGTGGTGCATGCCGCGCCACGGCTGGGATTGACCTTCAGCGAGTGCTGTGACCGCACGGCCGCCGAGTTCCGGCCATCGGACCGGATCGGTCACGACCCGTCCGAGGTTACCTGCGGCCGGTTCACCGAGACTGACGAGCTGCTGCTGAGCCACCCGCTGATCACTAGCGACGGCTGGAACATCGAGCAGTTGCTGTTCGAGATGGCGGTCAGTGTCCGGACCATGTGCGGCACCTCGGTCAGCCTGCAGCAGGCCTACTCCAAGGTGCGAGCCGCCGTCGCGGAGCTGACGCCGAGCTATGACCCGGCCGAGCCCTGGCCGGCGGCGCTGATGGTCCGGATCGTCGCCCGGGCAGCCGAGTTGGCCAGACCCTAGCTGGCCCGGATCGTAACGTCCCCAGCGGCCGCGAAAGTTGGCTAAGGTTTTTTTTGCGGCTGTGTCGATCTGGTGGGTGCGCCGTTCGATGTATAGGTGTCGGGCCAGCAGCGGTCCGGTACGGTTTGCCCGCGGGTGACCGTTGACGCCGAAGTAGGAGACACCACGATGCGATTCTTCATGTACACCATGGGCGACGATTCGATCCCACTGCCACCGCCGAGCCCGGAGATGATGGTGGAAATGGGACGGTTCGTCGAGGAGGCCACCAAATCCGGCGCGCTGCTTGCCACCGGCGGCTTCGCTCCGAGTTCCGAGGCCGTCCGGGTCGTCAACACCCGAGGCAAGATCAGCGTGCTCGATGGTCCGTTCGCCGAGGCCAAAGAGCTGATCGGTGGCTGGGCGCTGATGGAGGTCCGCGACCAGGACGAAGCTATCGAGTGGGCCCGGCGCTTCCTGACCATCGTGGGCGAGGGCGAGTCGACCATCCGACAGGTGTTCGGGCCGGGCGATCTGCCGCCCGGCTTCGACCCGAGCAGCATCGAAGGCTTTACGTCCTGACCTCGGCCAACGCCAATGCAGCCGTCGAGGCGGTGCTCAGGCTGGAATCGGCCCGGCTGATCGCCGGCCTGACCCGCTACGCCGGGGATCTGGGCACCGCCCAGGATCTCGCTCAGGATGCGGTGGTTGCCGCGCTGGAGCAATGGCCGGTCGACGGGGTACCGGCTAACCCCGGCGGTTGGCTGATGACCGTAGCCAAGCGCCGGGCGGTCGACCTGTATCGCCGGGACCAGCGGCTACAGGACAAGTACGCCGTCCTCGCGCGCGATCAGGCTGCTACCGGCAACTCGGTGGCACCGGACTTCGATGCCGCGTTCTCCGAGGACATCGACGATGACGTGCTGCGGCTGGCTTTCATCGCCTGCCACCCGGTGCTGGCGATGCCGGCCCGGGTGGCCTTGACCCTGCGGCTGCTCGGCGGTCTGAGCACCGCCGAGATCGCCCGCGGCTACCTCACCTCGGAGCCGACCATCGCGCAGCGCATCGTCCGGGCCAAGAAGACCCTGGCTCAGGCGCGGGTGCCGTTCGAACTGCCCGCCGTGGCCGAGCGAGCGGGCCGGTTGGGATCGGTGCTGGAGGTGGTTTACCTCATCTTCAACGAGGGATACTCGGCCACCGCTGGCTCGGACTGGATGCGGCCGGCATTGTGCGCGCAGGCGTTGCGGCTCGGCCGGGTGCTGGCCGGGCTGATGCCCGACGAGGCCGAGGTGCACGCGCTCGTCGCGCTGATGGAGATCCAGGCCTCGCGCAGCGGTGCCCGCACCGATCCGGCCGGTGAACCGATCTTGCTGCTGGATCAGGATCGAAGCCGCTGGGACCGGTTGCTGATCAACCGGGGCCTGGCCGCGCTGGCCCGAGCTGAGCAGCTCGGCGCAGCGCGTGGTCCCTACGCGCTGCAGGCCGCGATCGCGGCCTGCCACGCTCGGGCATTTCGCCCCGAGGAGACCGACTGGCCACGAATAGCCTTGCTGTACGGGGTATTGGGCGAGCTCTGGCCGTCACCGGTGGTCGAACTCAACCGGGCGGTCGCGGTGTCGATGGCTGCCGGCCCGGCCGCCGGGCTGGCCTTGGTGGACGAGCTGGAGCGGGCCGGCGAGCTGGCCCGGTATCACCTGCTGCCGAGCGTGCGCGGCGATCTCCTGATGAAGCTGGACCGCCCGGCGCAGGCGTGCGCCGAATTCGAACGGGCCGCCGGGCTGACCCGAAACGAGCGGGAACGCACGATGTGCTTGCGCCGGGCGTCGGCGGCCCGGCAAGCCGCCGAGCGCGGCCCGACCGGTCGGCCCGCCGACGATCGCGGTGCGGGCTGAACGGCGGTACTGTCGCCCGGTACGTAGCTGTAACTCGCATTTCTTTCAAACACAATTCGGAGGCGTCAATGGCTACCCGTACTACTCCTTTCGCACCAGGCACGCCATGCTGGGTCGACCTGCTGAGCTCTGATGTCGCGAAAGCGACCACGTTCTACACCACGCTGTTCGGCTGGACCGCGACCGAGCCGGCCGCGGATTTCGGTAACTACGTGACCTTCGAATCCGATGGCCACGTAGTAGCCGGGATGGTGCCGAATTCGGCGGACTCCGGGTCGCCGGATGTCTGGACCACCTACCTCAGCACCGCCGACATCGCGGCCACCGTCGGCGCGGCCACCGCAGCGGGTGGCCAGCTCATCGTGCCGGCGATGCAGGTCGGCGACCTCGGCTCGATGGCGGTTGTGAGCGATCCGGCCGGGGCGGTCTTCGGGGTGTGGCAGCCGGGCAGCCACACCGGGTTCGGCAAGTACAACGAGCCGGGCTCGGTGACCTGGGACGAGGTGCACAGCAAGGACTTCGCGGCGACCCTCAGGTTCTATCCCGAGGTGTTCGGCTGGACGATGGAGCCGACCTCGGACACCGACGACTTCCGTTACTTCACGGGCATGATCGATGGTGAGCGGGTTGCCGGGATGATGGACTCGGCGGCCTTCCTGCCTCCGGAGGTGCCATCGCACTGGGCGGTGTATTTCAGCGTGGCCGATATCGACGCGGCGCTGGCCAAGGCCGTCGAACTCGGTGGCAGCGTGGTACGACCCGCTGAGGACACGCCGTTCGGGCGGATCGCGGACCTGCTCGACCCGACCGGCGCCATGCTCAAGCTGCATACCGCACTCGACACTGCTGGCTAGCGCCGAGCCGCCGGTGATCCAGCGGGTGGCGGCTACCGTTTGAGGGTGGCCCGCTCCGATGCGCCGATCAGGACGGTCGCCCGTTCGCTGCGCCAGCTCTACGCTGACGCTGCCCGGACCGATCTGAGCCAGTCGGATCCAATCGTGTCCGGCCGCAACGCGGTCGGCCTGATGATCCCGCTGGTGCTGGCCTCGGTGCTGGGCAGCCCCGCGGTCGGCGTGCAGGCGGCCATCGGCGGCCTGCAGACGGCGTTCGCTGACCGGCCGGGTCCCTACCGGTTGCGGGTGGCTCGGATGCTGATCACCGCGCTCGCGGCCGGCATCACCGCGGGCCTGGCGGCGGGTCTGGGCAACAACGTGTTCGCCTCGGCGCTGCTGCTCGCGGTGCTCGCCTTTTGCGCCGGGCAACTGCTCTCGATCGGGCCGAGTGCCGCCCAGGTGGGCATTGCCGCCACCGCTTGTGCGCTGATCCTCGGCCACTTGCCGCAACGACCGCTGGCGGCGCTGTACACCGGGCTGCTGGTGCTGGCTGGCGGCGCGGTGCAGACGCTGCTGGCGGTGGCGGCCTGGCCGCTAGGGCGGCACCGGCCGGAGCGGCAGGCGCTGGCGAGCCTGTACCGGCAGCTCGCGGCCCTGGCCGCGGAGCCGATCGACGCGGGTACCAGCCCGCCGCTGGGCCAGGCGATCGCCGATGCCGAGGCGGTGCTGCGAGGCGCCGGTCACGATCACGGTCCGAGCGTCGAGGCGTACCGGGTGCTGCTGGACGAAGCGGTCCGCGCCCGGCAGGACATCCTGGTGCTGTCGGGCTATGCCGATCGGCTGCGTGGGGACGGCGCCGACGACTCTGCCGCGCTGCTGCGCAGCGAGCTGGCCGCGGCCGCGGCGGTCTTGCGGTGCATCGCCGGTGCGTTGCAATCGGGTCGCCCGCTCGACCAGCAGGCCACCCTCGGACTGCTCGCGCCGGTGCGAGATTCAATTTCTCGATTGGGTGATTCGCTGACCGAACGGGCTTCGGTCAACCGGCTGCGCAGCCTCGGCGGCCAGCTGCGGGCGATGGTCGAGACGGCGCGTACCGGTGCGGCCGAGGGTGGTACCGGCGAGGACCAGGGTCGGCCGGCCGGTAGCCGGCTGCGCGATCCGATCGAGGTGCTGCGGGCCAACCTGAACCTGCGTTCGCCGGCGCTGCGGCATTCGGTGCGGCTGGCGATCCTGGTGCCGTTGACCGACATCGCGACCCGCGAGGTCGGCATCTCGCGTGGCTACTGGGTGTCGCTGACCATCCTGGTGGTGCTGCGACCGGATTTCGGGGCGACCTTCCAGCGGTCGCTGATGCGGGTGCTCGGCACCCTGATCGGGCTGCTGGTGGCGAGCGCGCTGGTGCACTTCCTGCTCGGGGATTCCACGCCGGCGCTGATCGCGCTGGTCGGGGTGTGCTTCTTCGGGATGCGGCTGGCCGGTCCGACCAACCTCGGGCTTTCCGCGGTCTGCCTGTCCGGCCTGGTCGTGGTGCTGCTGTCGCTGGCGGGGATCTCTGCCCACTCCACGGTGATCGATCGCTCGCTGGATACCGCGGCCGGTGGCGTGATCGCGCTGCTGGCCAGCCTGCTGTTCCCGACCTGGGAGCGTCAGCAGGTGCCGGATCGGTTGGCGGCCCTGATCGGCGCCTACCGCAACTACCTGGCCTCGATGGTCGAGCAGGAAACCACCGCAGTTCAGCGCTCGGCGGCGCGCAGCCGGGCCCGGCTGGCCCGGTCGGCCGCCGAGGCCTCGGTCGACCGGGCTCGGGCAGAGCCAGTGGATTCGCGGGGCTACCTCGAGCTAGCTGCCGCGCTGCTGGCGCACACTCACCGGCTGGTGCATGCCTTGACCGCGATCGACGCAACCCGGCAGGCACCCGAGGTCTATCAGAAGATCCCCGAATTCCGGACGCTAGTAGCCGCGTCGCTGGGTGGGCTGGATGTGCTGCGGCAGTCGCTCGAGCATGGCTGGGTGCAGGTCCGCGAGCTGCGGTTGCGGCCGTTGCAAGCCGAGCTGGCGACCGCCCTGGAACGCGCCGAGCTGTCGCCGGAACTGATCGCCGCGTTGGTCGAGGCCACCGACCGGCTGGTGAACAGCCTCAATTCGGTGGCGGCGGTGCTCCGGCAGGCCCCGTCGATCGGTGTCCCCGGTCAATCGGTGCCCGCCGCCCAGCACGACACGCCATAGCCGGCACTGTCGCCCGACCATCGAGCTGCTCAGCCGAGCATTTGTCATGCTCAGCGTGGGTCATGGGTCGCGCTGAGACATACCCTTCTGGCCTTGGCCAAATCGAGCTGGCTGGCTGGCTGGCTGGCTGCCGTAACCCAGCACTGTTGCAACCGCCCGATGATCGCTAGCGTGGGACAGGGCCGAGCAGACGGCCTCGATCAGGCAGTCGCCCATCGGGCACTGCCCCCTTCGATGAAGGAGTTCCACCATGACTGAGAGCGAAGGAACCGCGGACGGCGGCGCCGAAGGCGTGGCCGGCTTGCATGACGGCGGTGCCGATGGCGGCGCCCAGGGCCCGGCCGACGGTGGCGCGGGTGGCGTTGCGGGCGAGCACGATGGCGGTGCGGACGGTGGTGCGGATGGCGGTGCCGAAGGCCCGGCCGACGGTGGCGCCGGTGGGGCGCCGGGTGAGCACGACGGCGGTGCCGATGGATCGGCGGGCGGCGGCGGTGACGGCGGCGCGGACGGTGGCGCGTAATCGGTAGCGCAAAGCTGGACGGGGCCGGCCTCGCCGGCCCCGTTTCTACCGTGGCCGCAACCACATCGGCGCTGGCCAGGTGCATCGGTATCGAAGCCGGTGAGTTCGCTGGTTCGTACTGGTCGGTGCGCCCGCTGCTATCTGAGGGCGCCAGTACCGGAGCGGAATTTAGCGACCTGCTCGATGGATCGGCCATCGACGAATTGCTGTCTCGGCGCGGACTGCGCACCCCGTTCATCCGGATGGCCAATCAGGGCAAGGTGATTGCGGCCAGCGCCTATACCCGTTCCGGTGGCGCGGGGGCGGGCATCGCCGACCAGGTAGCCGACGACAAGGTGCTCGGGCTGATCGCGGCGGGAGCGAGTCTGGTGCTGCAGGCCTTGCACCGAAACTGGCCGCCGCTGATCGACTTCGGCAGCGCGCTGTCGGCAGAGCTCGGGCATCCGGTGCAGATCAATGCCTACCTGACGCCGCCGCAGAGCCAGGGCTTCGCGGCCCACTACGACACCCACGACGTCTTCGTGCTGCAGGTCTCCGGCAGCAAGCGGTGGTCGATTCACCCGCCGGTGGTCACCGACCCGCTGCCCGGCCAGGTCTGGGAGCAGCACCGGGACGAGGTGGCCGCGCAGGCCGCGCAAGCACCACTCATCGAGCGGGTGCTGCGTCCCGGCGACGCCTTGTACCTGCCTCGCGGATTCCTGCATTCCGCGGTGGCACAAGGCGAAACCTCGCTACATCTGACCGTGGGCATTCACCCGGTCACCAGGTACGCGGTGCTCCGGCAGCTACTCGCCGAGGCGGCCGACGAGCCGAACCTGCGCCGGTCGCTGCCGATCGGGCTGGACCTGGCGGACCCGGAGGCACTGGCCGGCGTATTCGGGCAGACCACCCGGGCGCTGGCTGAATTCGTGGCCGGCGCGCGGCTGCCGGCGGTCGCCGGACGGCTGGCGGCCGAACTAGCCGACGCCACCCGGCCGGCACCGATTGCCCCGCTGGCGCAGCTCAGGACACGTGACACGCTCGGTCCGGACACGCTGCTCCAGCTGCGCCCCGGGCTGCGGGTGCGGCTGGAGCGAGCCGCGGACTCGGTCACCGTGGTTGCGCTCGACCAGCGACTGGTGTTGCAGGCAGCACTGGAACCCGCGATTGTCGCGGTGCTCGCCGGTGACCCGATCACGCCGGCCTCGCTACCCGAAGCCGACGGCGAGCAGCAGCTGGAGCTGGCCCGACGGCTGGTCGAGGCCGCGGTCCTGGTGCCGGCAACCGATGGCTGATCGGCCCGAACGCTGCCGGGTACTGGCCAGCGCGCGCGGCGACGCGATGCTCGGCACCGCATTCCCGGCGCCCCGGATCCTACTGGTGGAGCAGCCCGGCAGCTGGGGCCCAGCCGGGCTCGCCGAGTCGCAGTTCGATCCAGCACTGGCGGCGCAGCTCATCGACCAGCTCGGCCGCCGCAACGTCCGGGTGCTGGCGATCCGGCGCCCGGGTCGCGCCCCCGCACCGGAGCGCCGCAGCTGGGGTTTCGCCGACTGCCGGCCCGGCCGGCAACAGCTGAGCTGGGGTAGCTTCGCCGAGGACCGGGAGCTGCTCGCGCTCAGCTTCGACACCGTGCCGGCCGGCGCGGCGATCGAGCGGCGGCCGATCTATGCGGTGTGCGCGCATGGCGTGCACGACATGTGCTGCGCCATCGAGGGCCGGCCGGTGGCCGCCGCGCTGGACCGGCTCTGCCCGGGCCGCGGGTGGGAATGTAGCCATGTCGGTGGTGATCGGTTCGCTGCGAATGTGCTGATCCTGCCGTCCGGTCAGCAGTATGGCCGGGTGAGCGAGGTGGCCGAGCTGGTGGCGGCCACCGAGGCCGGTCGGGTGCTGCCGGACCTGCTGCGCGGCCAGGTCGGCTTGCCCGCCCCGGTGCAGGCGGCGCTGGTGCATGTCCAGCGCGAGCTCGGTTTCGATGCGGTCGATCAGCTACGACTGCTCGCGAGCACGCCGGCCGACGACGGCAGCCAGCTGATCCGGCTGGCCACCCCAGCAGGCGAGATTACCGTTGCAGTGCAGCGGGAAACCGGGCCGCCAACCAGGCTCACCTGCCGGGCGAGCGGTCCGCGGACGCCGCTGAGCTACCGGCCGCTCTGGTTGCGGAGCGCCGGCAGTACTAGCGGCTGAGGGATTCTGGCTGGCACCGGCACGCTCAGCCCAGCGTCGCCAGCAGCCGGTCCAGGAACTCCAGCTGACCGGCGACCAGCAGCAGCCTGGCCTGGTCCTGGTTGCACCAGCTGACCTCGGCGAGTTCCGGAAAGTTCTGCAGCCGACCCGACTTCGGCGGCCATTCCAGCTCGAAGGTGCCGAGCACCAGCCGGCTCAGATCGATCTCGGCCTCGGCAGCCCAGATCCGCACCTGCTTGCCGCCGCGCTGGGTTACCGAACCCAGTTCGAGCAACGCGACATCGGGCACCGGCAATCCGAGCTCCTCGGCGAACTCCCGGTGGGCGGCCGCCAGCGGCGCCTCGTCCGGTTCGTATTCGCCTTTGGGGATGGACCAGTTCCGTTCGGTACGACGTTGCCAGAACGGGCCACCTAGCCGCCCGAGCAGTAACTCGAGTTCCGGTTTCCGGCGAAACAACAGGATTCCCGCGCTGCGCTTGGCCGGCATCCAGCCAGTCTGCCGGATGTGGCAACCTGTATCAAATGTCCAGCGTGGAGTTCGGCCTGCTGTTGCTGGCCGAACTCCACGCTGGACATTTGATACAGGTTGCCACATCCGGCAGACTGGCTGGATGCCGGCCAAGCGCAGCGCGGGAATCCTGTTGTTTCGCCGGAAACCGGAACTCGAGTTACTGCTCGGGCGGCTAGGTGGCCCGTTCTGGCAACGTCGTACCGAACGGAACTGGTCCATCCCCAAAGGCGAATACGAACCGGACGAGGCGCCGCTGGCGGCCGCCCACCGGGAGTTCGCCGAGGAGCTCGGATTGCCGGTGCCCGATGTCGCGTTGCTCGAACTGGGTTCGGTAACCCAGCGCGGCGGCAAGCAGGTGCGGATCTGGGCTGCCGAGGCCGAGATCGATCTGAGCCGGCTGGTGCTCGGCACCTTCGAGCTGGAATGGCCGCCGAAGTCGGGTCGGCTGCAGAACTTTCCGGAACTCGCCGA
>FTJM01000001.1_pt1 | contig 15822 bp, 12 predicted proteins | sample 1658941 | NCBI WGS metagenome assembly FTJM01 (sample SAMEA3914876, study PRJEB12502) | metagenome | biome: forest; material: soil | place: USA | collected 2011-06-22 | depth 0.3 m
AACCGCCGTGAATCGAGATAGGTTTAATATCAAAAATGATCATACCATGTTTCGCTAAGTGGTTTTCAAGTGCAAGAAGTGAGTAGTAATAGATATGTTCATGATAAATGAAGTCATATTGCATTTCTTCAAGGATTTTTCCGAGATAGTGCACTTCAAACACAAAGACTCCATCATCTTTTAATACTTCGTGAATCGCTTCAGTCGTTCCGTTAATATCGGTGATATGAGCGAATACATTATTAGCCATAACAAGATCTACTTTGCCATGTTCTTTAACGACATCCTTTGCGACAGGCACGTTAAAGAAGTTATTTATAAGTACTAGTTGATCATCATTAATTGATTCAATAATGTTTGTGGCAGGGTCAACGCCAATAACTGTGCCGACACCTTGCCCCGCAATGGGTACGAGGAGAACGCCGTCGTTACTCCCAAACTCTAACGTTATTGCATTCTTTGGATCGGGCAAAAACCTCGCAACAACTTCCGCGGCATAGTCGGCAAAGTGATCGCGTAATGTTTTAATGGCCGAAGAGAAATAAAAGTCAGTTTCAAAAAGAACCTTCGGATCAATATGATCACGTACCTGAACCGCATAACAATCTTCGCAAAAAACAATAACAAGCGGATACTTTTTCTCATTTGGGAAATCGTCTTTTTTCAAAAATGCTCCGGCAAGTGCAACCTCGCCAAAATCAATAACGTCCGCTAGTTTTGTGCTCCCGCAAAATGCACATATTTTTTTATCAGTCTCTTCAATAGCACTCTTGTTTTCATCCATAATATATCCTATTCTATCTAACCTTAAGGAATTAATACAGTTTCATCTTTCTTTAAATTTGCGTACAATAACGGCAGAGTGTTAGAAATTATTATCTTATTACTATTTGTCATAGTGACCGCATCGGCCTTGATCATCTTAAAACTAGGCACAGCTAGTGGTGCGCCAGTCTACTATAAAGATAATAAAATCAGATTCAATATTAATCGTCTTTCGGTTACGGGCATTGTATTATATGGGCTTAGTTTTTTAATCTATGTGTATCTAATATCAAAAAATGACCTAGGATATATTATCCCTGTTACGACAGCATTGGTATACATGATAATATTCCCTGCTTCTCACTTTTTATTCCATGAACGCTTTACTCCTGTAAAGGTAACGGGTATTGGACTTATCCTGGTCGGGCTTATATTCCTTAACCTTAAGTAATCAAAAAATATGTCAAAAATAGCCTTTATCATTTACGTCCTCATCACCTCGACTGCCCTTATTACTCTCAAATTGAGTACCGCCTCAGGAGCTCCAATTGCTTTTACCGATGGAGAAGTCCTCTTCAACATTAACATCTACACAATCCTGGGTGTTTTTCTATATGGGTTTAGTTTTTTAACTTACTTATATCTGCTTTCCAAATTCAGCCTGGGCTATGTCGTTCCCATAACAACGTCTTTGGTATATGTACTTGTTTTTGTCGCTTCATTTGTTATCTTTAAAGAAGCATTTACCTCCCTAAAGATTGTAGGTATCGTCCTCGTCCTCGTAGGCTTTATCTTTCTTAATAGCAAAAAATAGCTTACCTACCGCTATGCTAAGATAGTAGCAATGGCAAAGAAAGACTCTACTACAACGGCAAAAATAATTCGATTTTTGGCAATTATTTTACTGTTTTTTAAAAAAAATAAAGTACTTATTTTTCCTTTGATTATTGTATGTTTAGTCGCTTTACTAACCATCCTAAAGATAAGTGGCACATCCGTTGGAATGTACTACGAAAAATTATACGGCGACGGCAAAGACAGCTCACTGATCTTTAATCACCCGCGATCAATTCGTTCTGATGAATGGGGCGTAAATACACCGTATGTCGTTAGTCAGGCACAAGAGGGATTTCCCACTACCAATACTTCGCCCGGTAACGGACAAGATGTGGCATTCACCTTTGATGTACCTACAGCTGATTGGAGCGCTCTATTCAAGCTTCATAATGCGCCTTTCTTTGTCCTGCCTATAGAGAATGCCTTTGCTTTAAAGTGGTGGCTGCTTGCTGCTTTGGTAATGCTTGCTTCGTATGCTTTTGTTCTTACACTTTTGCCTAAAAGGTATTTATTGGCGTCACTTATATCCGTCGGTGTGTTTTTAAGCCCCTTCATACATTGGTGGTATCAATCAGGTAGTATTTTGCCCATCACGTACGGGCTACTGATTGCGACACTTGCTATTTATATATTCAAAGCAAAGCAAAATATAAGCCACCTAAAAATTACCCTAGCTGTTGGTGCACTCACCTACGCCCTTACCTGCTTTGCATTTTTGCTATACATTCCTTTTATCTTGCCTATAGCACTCGTGGTGGGAGTCTTCCTACTAGGATTCTTCCTAAACGAACAACGGGATGACAAGCTCCCTTGGAAAGTGCTTCGAAAAAAGATAGTATACATTGTTTTGCCTGTAATCATCGCTGCAGGCCTGTCAGCTGTATTCTTGAAAACTCACACAGTTGTCCTAGAAGCTCTAAGCCAATCAGTATACCCAGGGCAGCGAACAATTCCTAGCGGAGGCTTTACGCTGCAGCAGCTATTTGGTGGTTACTTTAATATGCAGCTACAAGATGACAGTAGGGCCGTTCACTATGATTTTAATCAAAGCGAAGCCTCGAGTTTTATACTCATATTTCCCTTTCTTGTGCCTTTCTTTATGTATCTTTGGTATACAACAAAAAAGATTGATTGGCGTGCGCTATTACTAGGAGTACTATTTTTGCTCTTTTGCCTACGTCTATTCGTACCTTTCGCCGAACCATTATTTAACTTACTTCTATTAAACCGTGTCCCCCATAACCGTCTTCTCATTGGCATTGGCGTGCTTAATCTATTACTATTAATAGTCGCCGCAGAACAGCTTATAAGATTCAAGAAAAAAATACCCGAGCTTCTTGTCAGAATAAGTGTTGCAGGCACTTTTGCCGGAGTAACTTTGGTTGGTTTTCTATTAAAATCATCCTACGATGGCTACCTTGAGAGCATTCCAAAAATAATTCTCGTTAGCGGCGTCGTTGCTGTTATTGTTTGGTTATTACTAAAGAAACGATTCACATCTGCTTTCTTAACGCTTGCCATTTTGTCTTTTGTATCGGTTGTAGCGGTCAATCCCCTATATCGGGGACTGGGCGTGCTGACTCACTCATCAATCATGACAAACATTAAAGATCTGGACGACCACAAAAGCAAGTGGATAATAGGCGATAACGTCGCGTTCCTTGAAACATTCCCCGCGGTCGCAGGAGCTAAATCTTTGTCGGGTGTCTATGCTTATCCGCAACTTGATATATGGAAGTCGCTAGGGACAGACCTCGACACACGGGCAGTTTATAACCGTTACGCTCATGTTTTCTTTTCGATCGAAAGCATTAACAAGCCCGAGATTGCACAAGGAGCCTATTTTGACCCTCCGGCCCTCGATGCTTTTCGAGTTCATGCAGATGCATGTTCTCTGTTCCTTCGTGAACAACATGTTCGCTACATCCTTGTTAGCCAGCCTATCGACAGTACATGCGTAGCGAAAATAACCGAGATCAAATATCCCCTTGCTGATATTTCAATATACAAACTTCTTTATTAGTTATTGAATGCTAGGATTATTCCAAAGGATCGGGGATGATCCGCTATTCTTTAATATTATGTGAATAGATTTTTCGGATGCGTTAAGCGGAATTGCAATCTGGCCCTGATCGTCGCATATGTTCGTAGACACTGTACGACCCGCACTATAACGAATATTTACTTGACCACAGTCTCCATGGCTTAGAAGATCTTGTATGGCTACTTTAAGTTCTTTTGCCCCACCTGCGATGTCAAAATTAATCTCTCCGGGGATCTGATCGATTGCTTCTTGCTGTCCTGCGGCACTATTTTGTATAGCAGTAGCTTTATTTTTATTTGTTTCATCTTTGAATAATTGAAACGTAAGCTTATCATCGCGTGCTACTGACTTTTTTGGCACCATCACCCACAAGATTTCCCTCATGGTGACTTCAGTGCGAACTTCGTAATTAGCTGTGATGTAATCACTAATTTTCCAAAGGGAACCCGAAAGACCTTGCGCCTGCAACGGATCAAAAATAATAACTCCTGGTTGTGTTCGTTTCAAATCTTCTATTGTCTGATCTTGTTCACGAACCGTAGTCTGCGGTTCGAACGTGAGAAAACGACTAGCATGATGGTCGGCGAGTGAATAGTAAAAAGGTTGAATAGGAAAAGCAAAAATCGTTTTTGGATGTAGCGGACTAACGGCTTCTTCGACTGCTTTTATTTGATTAAAGTTAACCTCGTCTGTCTTCACGCCTCCTATCCGAGGAGCTTTGCTATCGTCAGTAACAAGTTCAATTTTAATACCTTTTAGAACAGATATATACGTAGGAGTAAGAAGATATATAAACCCAATAAATGCGATGCCTAATGTTAGATATACCCTGAAATTATTAGTTCGCTTTGGATCAACCTTTGATGGCAATTTACGTTGGCGAAGCGCAAACAAAATAACAAACGGCGCAAGACTAAGCGCAATACCCGAACCTTTTATGGCGGCCACAAAAATCAGCAAAAGGACAAGACCATATGGAGCAAACTTTTTCAAAACATCAGCACTAAATTGGGCTGTCTTTGCTTGAACTAGCAGGTACGGCACAATGATAAATATTTCTGGGATTGAAAATAGTAGGTGGCCAAAGTCGCTACGGCCGGTTGCCGTAATTAGCCTTAGAATACCAAAGCTTAGTAATAGCCCCATCTTAAAATCGAGCTTTTTGCTAGCATAGACCACCAAGAAACACAACCAATACATAATAAACGGAAGGAAGTATAGTATATTTTCAAATCTAAAATCAGGAAAAGGAAGGTTCATATATTTCGGCTGAAGAATGAATGAATAATAGGTCGTATAATAGATAAAATTGCCAATATTAGAATAGGCCAGTAGGTAGATAACGAGTGGTAATAGACCCCCAAGAAGACCAATACTAATAAACTTTATTCTATCCAATAGTTCTTTAGTTTTGAAGCGGTTGAACAATTCACCGGCAGCTACACATAAACCAGCCATAAGGGCAATTTCTTGACCAAAAATGAAGGTTACGCCAAGCAAAAGCCCTGTAAGTATTAACCAAAGATTACGATATTTTTTGACATCAAAACTAAATAGATAGACTGCGACAGTCAACAGTCCAAACCCTGCACGTAGCTGTGCTACACCCGGTAGAAATGCTAGTAATCCGTAAGCCAAAACGACATACCAAGGGCTTTTTTTACGAAATAAAATCATCGATGCCGTCAGGAACAGCAGCGGAAAAAGAACCAGTGTTTCTATGCGAGTACTAATTTCGGTAGTACTTTGCGCCTGGCCCAGAATATTCATGATACCTGCAAATACTGTAATGGTTCCAGGGGTTCTAAAGTGAATGAAATCCTGATACATCGCTTCGCCATTTACTACATTGCGCGTGAATGCGTAAAAAGTTGAGTTATCGCCCATACCAAGTGATGAGTCGTAGGTGATTGCCGTTTGTGCAATTCCGTTAAAAAGGCAGGCCGCTATAAGCAAGCTATATATTAAAGGCCGATTGTTAAGCAGTTGGAGCAGTCGATTTTTCATATATCTTTATACTACTATGATCCGATGGTTTTCTGAAAACTATTAGCCATATCGTGTATATTCTACAACCCAAACATAACCAATTTGTGTTATAATTTATATTAAGTTATGATAATTACTAAAAAAAATAAAAAGACTACACTTATTACAATCATTCTAGCAGTATTGCTCATTATTGCGAGTGTTGCTGCTTATTTTATATTTTTTAAAAAATCAGATACGTTCCAGGGTACGGCCGGCGTATCAAAGGTAAACTACGGTCCGCCAACCGAGCAAGAGAAAAAAGCTGGTGACACTCAAAAAAATGCTGTCGTAGAACAAGACAAATTAGACAAGCAAAATACCACAAATACTAATGCCGATGTTTTCATTTCAGACGCATCCTACTACAGCGATGATAACATGGTCGAGGTACGCGGCTACATTACGAATGTATATGAAAATGGAGGTACGTGTACGGCTACTTTCACCCAGGGCAGTCAATCTGTCAGTACATCAAGTACTGGTTTTCAAGATGCTAAAACAACGCAGTGTGGCATACTCAATATTGCTCGTTCAAAATTTACTACGACCGGAACTTGGAATCTTACACTGACCTACAGTTCACCCACCGCACAAGGAAGTAAAACATCAAGCATAAAATTATGATTCATATACAGCCTAAATACTACCTACCCCTAATTAGCCTTGCCGGAATATTAATCGGTGCGTTATTTTTATTACCGCCCGCAAATGCCAGTGCTCTTTCCGGAAGTCAATGGCGAGCAGGAAACATTGCTGATGATAGTGTATTTTTTGACGGAAACACGATGTCTGCCAATGACATACAGGCGTTTATGAACAGTAAGGTTCCGTCTTGCGACACCAATGGCTCCAAGATATACAGCGGAAGCCAAACGCGCGCACAGTATGGTGCATCCGTAGGATATCCTGCTCCTTATACCTGTCTGCGGGACTATACTGAGAATACGCCCTCAAAGCCTGCTGAATCGGGTCTATGTGCTAATTATGATGGTGGGACAAAATCCAGTGCGCAAATCATTTTTGATGTCGCACATTCCTGCAGCATCAATCCGCAAGTTCTGCTTATTTTGCTACAAAAAGAACAAAGCCTCGTCACTGATGATTGGCCATTTAGTAGGCAATTCAAGACAGCGACTGGCTATGGATGTCCAGATACCGCGGCTTGCGACTCGCAATATTTTGGATTTTTTAATCAGGTTTTTAACGCTGCAAGAGGTTATAAACGTTATGCGCGTGATGCGGCCAGCTATAACTATCGGGCAGGAAGAAACAATAATATACTCTATAATCCTTCTACATCATGTGGCAGCTCTTCAGTCTACATCGACAACCAAGCTACTGCCGGATTATACATATACACCCCCTATCAGCCAAACCAAAGTGCCTTGAACAACCTGTACGGTAATGGTGATTCATGTGGCGCATACGGCAACCGGAACTTTTGGCGCATGTTTAACGACTGGTTTGGTCCAACTTCTGGCCCCCTCGTCAGAACAGCTAGTTCTGGTGATCTTTACTATAGCGATGGAGCAACAAAATACCGTGTGGGATCGATGAGTATGGCAGCCGAATATGGGCTTGGGCTGTCGAGCGTTCGTATTATCAACCAGACGACTATGGATGCTCTTGCAACCTCAACAAATCCGCCTTATCTAACCTACATACTAAAATCGACAAGTGATTCAGACGCCGATGGCGGTAGCCTCTATTTGGTTACCGGCGGCAAAAGATATCTTATTACGTCGATGGATCAGTTCGCCGATTTTGGACTTGATACCTCACAAATTACCTACCTTGAATATTCACAACTTATGCGGCTACCTACAGCTGGTAATCTAAGTAATTTCGTAAAAAGTAGTTATGGTGGTTATGTATTTAAGGTGGGTGCAAATAAAAAACAAGGAATCCTTGACTATAATACTCTATCCCAATTAAATCCCGGGGGGGCAGTAACCGATGTAAGCGACTACATTCTAGATATAATACCTACAGGCAAAGCTATTGTTAATGGAAGCCTTGTCCTAAAAGATCCCGGTGGTGGCATTTGGCTAGTAACCGATAGTGTGTGGCATTATGTATCTTCCATGAGCGCCTACAATTGCCTGGGGCTTGGTGATATAGGGAATATTAGTTATTCCACATACCAAACTGATGTTGGTACTCAAGGACCTGACGCAACCTGTCTTGTGCAAACATCTGACGGACAGAAGTTCATTATGGATAACCGACGTCGTATTCCCGTCGATAATGCATGGGGCTTTACAAACTTCTTTACTCCACCCGACAGTTTTATTACACGCCTACCTGTATACAATCCGACCACAACCCCGGTATTTCGTTCTTATGCAAATGCACCTTTATACATCTTTGAAAATGGTAAACGCCGCCAGATCTATAGCATGTCAAGCTTTTCAGAGCGAGGCTATACTGCCAATGACCTCTTTAATGCATCGAGTGACTTTCTTTCAACCATCGAAATCGGTCCTGTAGTTCTTGCGGGTGGCACGGTCGTCCGCGACACAAGTAATGGAAAACTATACAGTATATCTGGTGCCGGTAAATACTCGATTCCTTCAATGTACATCTTCTCGTCGTATGGATATAACGCAGCAAACATCCTAGACTTTGATACAGTAACGCTCGGCACGTATGCCACTCTGGGCACATTAACGAGCCAACTAGCCTATGCCCCTGGTGCAACTATTTTCGATAGTGGAATTGCCCTACACGTCGCTCCTGCGATTGAGTCAGCCTTTGGATTTTCTGGATCGACACCCACATATACAGCTGCTGTTGCCAGTAGTGGCTCCGTACGCCAAGGAACACGCTATATGAAGTTCGGTTCGTCTGCGATGCTCTACTACATGGAAAACGGCACTAAACGCCCCGTTTATTCATGGGATAAATTCGTATCGCTTGGTGGATCAAATGACAATATAACTCGCTTGTCAGATTCTGCAGCAGATCTATTCCCTACTGGTCCTGCCGAGTAGGGCAACGCTCGAAGACTATTTCTTTCGTCTGTTTTCTAAAGAGTACTTCAGTAGCGATTCATTATCGTTAATGTCGTAAAGAGCTGCACGACGAACACCGCGCCATTTTTCAATGTGAAAGAATGGGTTCAAAACAAGCCAAGACAATTTTCGTTTAACAGAATATTCTTTGTCGCGAAGGATGCGAATACCATCTTTTAGTACACCAGCCACAATCATTCTTGTGATAAGTTTTTTTGATGGCACGTTTACTGGAAAACCGATCTTTCGGAGGCCTAGCGTTTCATCAAACATGCGATGCTTGTATTCACGGAGCGTAAGGTCGTTAGAATGCTCCACACTTCCTCGTCCTGCATAGGCTTTGTAGTATCCCGCATCAATAATATCCCTGCCAAATAGCTGGTCTTCAGCATACGGAACATCCTGATAAGGGAATTTCCCTAGTAGGTAATCTTTCCTCGCAGCAGAGTTCGCATCAGAATAAAAACTAATTGCATCATATACACCCTGATCTTTAACAAAATCATCTTTGTAAAAAATCGTTGTACCAAAATCAGGTCCGAAGTTACCAAACACACTATTAATTTCGTATTTTAATAATGGAATACTATTACGGCGAGGAACTTGCTTTCCCATGACACCAACTATTTTTTCGTTAATTTCGAATGGTTTTACCATTTCGTACAACCATTGATCGTGCATAGGAACAGCGTCGTGTGAAAGATAGACAACAACGTCGCCGGAGGCCATATGAGCCGCGCGGTTACGTGTTTTTCCGTGTCCGTACTCTGTATTGGGTATCTGGTGAAGTTTGATGTTACTATGCTTTTTAGCAAACGTTTCTACAATAGGCAATGTCTGGTCTTTAGAGCCAGAATCAATAATAAGTACATCAAATTTGAATGGTGCTTTCTGGGCGACGATTGCATCAAGGATGGCTTTAATATATGTCTCACCATTGTATGTCGGAATGAAAATTGTAGCCGAGAAATCTTTAGAGCTTATCTTCATGTTCTATCTCCTGTTTGATGTATTCATATGTTAATGCTACACCCTCGGTAAGTTCTGTCTTTGGTTTAAAATTAAACTCTTCTACAAAACGTGAAGTATCGAGAACGACTTTTGGCAAGAATGTAGAGGGCACCTCCTTGTGTTCAATAACGAACTCCTTACCCGTAACCCGCTCTATTGTAGCAACTATTTCATTTACCGTCTTGCCTTCACCGGATCCAAGGTTATAGGTGTGGTGCTTTACTGGCTTTTCAAATACTTCCGCAATGATGTCCGTTAGATCTTTAATGTAGATATAATCACGAACCATTGAACCATCGCCCATGACATTAATAGGTAAATTCCGAGATATATTTTCTAGAAATATTGGTATTACGCCTTGTTTGCGGTGGAATGGCTGGCGCTCCCCATATGGATTAGATATCCTAAATGTCACCGAATCTAGATGGTGTTTAACGCGAAAATATCGTAAGTAATGTTCTATTGTTAACTTGCCGATTGCGTAGGGAGAAACAGGAAAAGGCGTGTCCGTTTCTTTGTGAGGCTCATCATTCAAAGGAGAACCATATACCGTACCGCCTGTAGAAGCAAAAATAACCCGTTTGACACCTGCTTTTACACATAGTCCGAATAGTTCAACGCTCATACGTATATTGGTTTCTATATCTACTTTAGGATCGTTTTCAACACTGGCTGGCGTTGTTGTTGAAATGAAATGGAATACATATTCAACATCCTTTAGAGCGTTTTCAAGGTCGTTTTTGTTAAGGTAATCCCCCGCAAAAATCTCAACGTTTTCGTGTTGATTGAACACGGCCCTGCCTGAACTAAATCTATCAAAAGCACGCACTATATGTCCCGCACTACTCAGACTATCGACAAGGTGGCTCCCAATAAATCCGTTAGCTCCCAATACTAGTGTCCTAGACATTCTTTAGCTCCTTCTCCAGGATTGATATGAATTTCTTCCCAGCAACTTCCCAGCCGTTCTTAGAAACGCTCTTAGAAGCTTTTTCTGCATATGCCGGTAGGTCTTTTTGGGTCACTGTTTTGATGAGTGCGTTCGCTAGGGCCTCAGGACTGGCATCGGTGTAGTTAATGTAAGGGTTGTCGCTTACTAGACGGTTATTCGGACCGTCATTGACGATAGGTATCGTACCTGTAGCGAGCAGCTCAAGGGGCAGAAGGGACATATTAGTAAGTGACAAAACAAGTGCAGCAGCAGACTGGTTATATACATCCGACAACTGCTCAATTTTAAGCGTTTTGAGGTTTGTGTACGGAAAAGGGATATTCCAGCCCGACACATCCCAACCAGCAAGTACAATTTCGTAATCAGGCATCTTTTCGTGGAAAATTTGAAGCGCCATAACACCCAAGTCAAAGCCTCGGCGTTCAGTAACAGGTCGCGCATAAAAGAATATTTGTTTACGGTTACCCCTGTTTGTAAACTTGTAGTTGGCAGGATCCGCTCCAAAATCATAGTGATCACATTTCATGTTATATTCGTGGGACAGTTTATTATCGAGCCAGCCCCCGGCTGTAATCCCATGAAACCCAAACTTGTACGTATTCTCCGCCAGGATATAATCCGTTCCCATTGGATAAAAGAGCGGTTCAAAATCTTGAATGAAATACATTTTTCGAATGTCGCTTTCTTCATTAAAAACTGGATATGCTGTTTCCCAGCCAGTCGCAAATAATACATCACCTTCAATAAGTTTCTTACCATATCGATAAAATTCAAGATTTTCAGCAGAACAATATGCCTTAACATTATCCCTAGCCTGCGAAATACTCATATCATCATGTTCGCTATATAGGTACACGTTATTCTTGTGCCCTGCTTTGTCGAGGAATTCAATAAAACGGAATATATTTTGGTGACCACCACCACTACTAGGAGGAGACATGATCCAGTTGATGACATATGGCGCTGAGTGACGGACTCTCGTATCAGGCGTATACGGATTAGACGACCAGTCTGCATGCATCACGTCATCTCGCGATACCAAAGATGTGTACTGTATTTTACGGTCAGGCTTTTCGGTTCGCCCACTTTGTATTTTTTGTATTTTCTGAAGCGTCTTTATGCCAGTGCTAATAACACCTTCATTTTTGAGCGTGATCGCTCCTTTTCGGATATATTTTTTCACTTTACTCATGCGCTTAAGATTTTCTACTTTTTAGTTTATTTTTTAGACTCTTTGCTTTATCCACAAGCTTTACAATCTTATGGCCTCTTATTTCTGCAAGATGAGCCTCGAGTTCATTGTATGCCGCATACACTTTATTATACTCGTCACTAAAGTTACTAATGTCTTCTCGGTACTTCTGAAGCGCGTCTTCTAATTCTCCGTTTTTTCTATCTTGAGCGCGGTATAGTCCCTCAAGAAGGTCGGTGTAAATAAGTTGAGTGTTACGTCTTGGCATGGCGTGTTTAATCTGTGAATCATCGTAAAAGCGTTCGTAGTAATTATTGAAATACTTTGCCTCAGCGCTACGACGGCCTTCTTCACCAATACTCTTAGCTTTCTTTTTATCAGTAAGACTTTCAATCTTCTTAGCAAGATCCTGTGTACTATGTGCTTTGTATAGGAGTCCTGTCTTGCCATCCTCGATAATTTCAAGGCTCCCACCACTATTTGCAGCTACCACAGGTTTGCCGAGCAACATCGCTTCAACCGTTACACGGCCGAATGCTTCATTATCCGAACATGTAAGATTAATGTCGCCCATCGCAACATAATCAAATGGATTTTCCTTAAACCCAAGAATATGAACGAACTGACTGACGTTATTTTTTTCACAGTATGTTGTTATTTCCTTAAGATACTCTTCTGACGCTGACCCAATGATCGCAAGCTCTGCTTTATAACCGGACTTGCGTAGTGCGACAAGCGCCTTAACAGCGTCTAGCTGACCTTTCGAAGGGCTCACTCTTCCGCATATAGTAAGTTTAAGTTCTGCCATATTGCTAAAGACATTCGGGACTGATTTTTCGCTAAGACGAGGTGGGTTAACATTTAGAGGCAAAACTGCTAATTTCGATGTATCAATATATTTTTTTATGTGATCAGCAACAGCATTAGAGTTTGCATACACCTTGTCAGAAAGGTCATTAATAGTTCTGAGAGATGTTTCAAATCCATAGTCAAAATCCAGCTTATGATCCAAATCGCCAAACTCATGGATGCTCCACACGTGCGGTACGTCGAATACCTTTGCGACAATAGCGCCCCAAGGCAAAGCAAGAGTATTAGTCACAGCGACTCTCGGTTGAAACTCTTTAAATATTTTTGCAATTCGTCCCATCGCAAAGGTATCATCGGCCTTGGTTTTGGCACTCACTATACCGTTTACATCTTTATTGTTTGTCCAACCATGCATCGGAACAACATTAATTGATATTGGGAGCGACTTCATTTTTTCTAATAATGGTCCGTACCCCGGTAGAATGACCGTTGGCATAATAAAGATGTCTTTTCTATTTACAAGTGCCTGGATTGTTTCAAAAAGCACCATTTCAGCCCCGCCAATATCACTACTGTGTGACGTAAACAGTAGGTTATCCCAGCTACCCTTTGGAAGACAAAGGAAATTAAGATATAGCTCTCCGGCCAAGATATCTTCATCAGAAACACTGCCGTCAACACGTATCATATATCTGGCTTCTTCATGAACCGCAAATATATCGTAGTCCATACTTAAAATTTTATCGATCAGCTGGCGTGAACCCGAGCCCGCATTAACCAAGCATTCCGGATTAAACTCAATAAGCATCTTGGCTTTTTTATTGTTTCTTAGTGTAGTTTTTAGACCATCTAACACATGTAGTTCGTGACCTTCGGTGTCGATCTTTATAAACTCAACGTCACGTACGTCTTTTAATTCCTGGTCAATACTATTCGTATGGACAGTAATCTTTTTAATTACTTCAGCGTTCGGATGTTCGTAAAAACCAGCCGAATCAGAAGCCCATGTCATATTGAATGTCACGTCACCTTTTTTATCGGAAACTGCTTTGTTAATAGGCGTTATAATATCTTGAAAATTATTATCTTGAATATTTTTCTTTAGAATCTCAAAGTTTTCAGGAACGGGTTCAAAAGCATATACTTTTTTAGCCTTGCGAGCGCTTAATAGGCTATAAATACCATAGTGAGAACCGATATCGATTGCGACGCCGTTTTCGCCTACTAGATAATCAAGCAGATCTAACGAGAACTCTTCATATTCTTTATCGGTATAGTGGTAAAGGTAGCGAGGCATGATATTGAAGTCTAAATTTCGTACCTCTATTTTTTTTAGTTCTGTAAGATCATAGTCGTGTTTCATACCGTTAGCCAATTACCTTTACTTTATAATCTGGATTTACAATACCGCCTGTCACTGGTTTGTCGGTTACCATAAAATGCACCGCATCATTGCTCCAGTCGTAAAATTGTTTTGTATCACTTGATACAACATTGGTAGATACAAAGTAAAGACCGTGCTCCAGAACGTTCGGAAATTCAAACCTAAAGATTTTTTTTGCGCCTTTTTTAAACGCCGGCATGTCAAAATCAATCCACTCAGTATTCGAAGCAGTCACTCGAATACCCGCCTGGTTACGAAGTACGACACCGGGCAGACAGTCAGATGAATCTTGTTTGAATTCCACTTCCATATCAACATAGAATTTATTTCCGGTAATTGTACTAGTTTCATCAAGCGCTTCATTGCGTACAACGGTATCTGTTATCTTCATCTTTTTATCGTTTCTGATCGTTATCGCTTCCATGCCGAAAGGACTGCCATTACTGACATTCGAGTTAACGTTTAGGGCAAGGTACTCATCAATAACTTCCTGCGCATCACCTGTCTTCTCGATCTTACCTTTTGTCATTAAAATGACACGGTCGCAAAAACGACGGACCGCCTCCATGTCGTGCGAAACAAAAATAACTGTCGTACCGCGTTTTTTGATTTCTTCAAACACTGCGATACATTTATTTTGGAAGTTAACGTCGCCAACCGCGAGGACTTCGTCAATTAACAAGATGTCAGATTCAGCACGTATGGCAATCGAAAACGCAAGACGCACTTGCATACCAGAAGAATAATTCTTTAGTTTTTGATCCATGAACCGTTCAAGTTCTGCGAACTCAACAATATCATCATAAAGAGCTTCCATTTCTTTATGGTCAAATCCAAGGAGGGCTCCGTTAAGAAATACGTTCTCGCGGCCCGTAAGTTCTGGGTTAAATCCGACGCCTAGTTCGATAAAAGGTGTCAATTTACCGTTTACCTGAATGTTGCCTTTTGTAGGATTGTAAATACCAGCAAGAAGCTTAAGAAGCGTACTTTTACCACTTCCGTTTCGCCCGGTAATACCAAAGAATTCACCTTTTTTTACCTTGAAAGATATATCATCAAGAACGTGCTGCGTTTCGTATCCACTTTTACCGAAATTAATCAATTTACCTTTTAAAGAAGATTGCTTTTCGTGAGGCAAAATGAAATCTTTACTAAGATTCGATACTGAAATTGCTATTTCTTCTGATGAAATGTCTGGCATTATATATTCTCCGCAAAGTTCTTGGATTGCTTTCTAAAATAAAACAGTCCGCCAAAGAACACGACAATCACAACCACAAAAGGAATTAGGTAATAAAAACTGCCGCCAAGTAAATGTTCGGCAGTGAGGGTTGTGTGAGTAACCGCATTGTAACGCGCTGCCTGAATTGCCTGTGTCATAGGATTAAGCGACAAAAGCTTTTGGATGAATTCTACTTGCACAATCGACAAAGGATAGATAATTGGCGTCGCGTAAAATCCCGCTTGTAAAATAACTTCCCATATATAACTGACATCGCGATATTTAACATATGCCGCCGCCAGAAACAGCGAAATACCTAGAGCAAATACATAGATTGTAATAATATTAACGGGTAATAACAAAAGAGTTGCCATAGGATCAACATGGTTCAAAACCATAAATACTGCAACAACGACCAAACTAAAACAAAGATTAATAATAGCCGATATACTACTTGAAAATACAATAATCCACCTAGGAATACGGATTTTACGTATTAGATCACCTCGTCCTACAATAGATCCTAAACTTTGCGACGTCATTTCAACAAAAAAGTTCCA
>FTJM01379580.1_pt1 | contig 15740 bp, 10 predicted proteins | sample 1658941 | NCBI WGS metagenome assembly FTJM01 (sample SAMEA3914876, study PRJEB12502) | metagenome | biome: forest; material: soil | place: USA | collected 2011-06-22 | depth 0.3 m
CCAATTTCCCGCCGCCGCGGTCGCGCCCGATTTCACCGACACCAGGACCAGATCGGCCTCGGCGACGGCTCGGATGCGACGTTCGATCGCCTCCCAGGGGGTATGCAGGTCGGACAGGCTGAGGTAGCAGTGATCGTGGCCGAGCGGCGCCCCGAGCACCGCTGCGGCAGCCAGGCCAGCGGTGACGCCGGGTACTCCGATCACATCGATGGACTCGTCGGCAGCCTCCAGAGCCGGCGAGGCCATCGCGTACACCCCGGCATCCCCGGAGCCGATCAGCGCGACCGCATAGCCTTGCCGGGCTTTGGCCTGCGCGGTGTGCGCACGCTCCTCCTCCTGGCCCAGGCCCGATTCCAGGATCTCGGTGCCGGGCCGCAGCAGCTGCCGGATCTGGTCGACGTACTGATCCAGGCCGACCACCACTTGGGCGCGCTTGAGTTCGGCACCGGCCGCCGGGGTCATCAGCTCCGGCGCGCCGGGGCCTAACCCGACGATCGCGAGCCGGCCGCGCGGGGCGTGCCGGGCGATCGCCACCGTCGCCATGGCGCTGACCTGCTTCGGCACCAGCAACTCGCCCCGGCCGGCGAGGTTGGGGTAGCTGGCGATGTTGTTGTGGGTGGCACTGCCGAGCAGTGCGGCGGCTTCGGCGACGCTGGGCACGCCGACCGCGGCCCGCACCAGCTCGCTTGGGTTCGGCACCTCGACCTGGGCTAGCGCCGCCGCCGGGTGGCTGATCAGCGGGACGCCGAGCCGGCGGGCCAGCTCGATCAGGCCGGGTTCGTCGGCCTTGATCTCGGCGGTGGCGATGGCGGTGACCGACTCGATCGCGAGGTCGGCCCGGTGCAGCGCTGCCCGCAACAACTCCTGCGCCTCGTCGGCCGGCACGCCCCGGCTCGCACCCATCCCGGCAACCAGCGACGGTGGCCGCAGCAGCACCGTGCCCGCTGCTGGCGACTGCCCGGCCCGGTCGCTGATCAGGATGTCCGCGCCCGAAACCGGCTCGCCGATGCAGACCTGGACGTTCGCGCCGAGCGACGGCAGCGGCCAGCGATGCCGGCTGCTCAGGGTGACCGCTTCGCCGTCGAGCAACCGGCGAGTGACCCCGGCCAGGTCACCGGAGACCGGCCAGCCCAGCTCATCCAGGCCGGGTAGCCCGGCGAGGTCGGTGGCGGTGCTGATCACCGGCTGGGCCTCGATCAGCTCGGCGAGTTCGGTGGCCAGCGCGTTTGCGCCGGCCGCGTGCCCGCCGAGTACCGGCACCACGAACCGGCCTGCCTCGTCGATCGCCAGCACCGCCGGATCGGTCGCTTTCGTGCCGGCGGCGATCTGGGCGGCCAGGATCCGGACCACCGCGCCGGTCGCCATGATCGCGACCACCGCCCGGTGCTCGGTGAACGCCGACCGCAGGCCATCGGCCGCGCTCGGGCTCGCGATCAGCACCGCCCGTCCGGGCAGCGCGCTGGTCAGCCGGTCAGCGATCCGCCGGCCGGCCGAGGTGACGGCGATTACGCCGATGGTGCCGCTCATGTCAACTCCGCGGTCAGCACGATGGTCGGGTTACTGGCGGCTAGCCGCAGCGAGCCACCAGGCAGGTCGGCGAGCCTGGACGCCGACAGCTGGCTGCCTTCGACCCGGTAACCGGCAGCGCTCAGCAGGCCGTGCGCGGCGACCGTCCGGTCCAGTGCGGCGAACGCCGCCACTACCAGCGGGATCCGCCGGCCGGCGATCGCCTGCACCACCTCCAGGCCACCGCCACCGATGAAGACCGCGTCGGGGTCGGGCAAGCCGGTCAGCGCCTGCGGCGCGCTGCCTTCGACGATCCGGACGCCAACGCCATGGCGCTGCGCGTTCTGCCCGATCATCCGGCACGCTTGCGGGTCCCGCTCGACACAGACAGCGGCCGCGCCGAGCAGCGCGCACTCGATGCCCACCGATCCACTGCCGGCACCGATGTCCAGCACCAACCGGCCAAGCCGGGGACGGAGCCGGGCGACCAGGTAGGCCCGCACCTCTGCCTTGGTGATCATGGAATCGCGATGCTGATAGGCCGCCTCCGGCAGCGCCCAACCAGCGCTTGGCGGCGCGGCCGGTTGGTTGTCCTTTCGCAGCTTGGCGACTGCCGACGGATCGAGGCTCAGCAGCACGTTCGGGTCGGTGAACTGAGCCGGCTCCAGGTCGGCGACCTGGTCGGCGGCCAGCCGGCTGAGCCGCTGATCGGGCAGCCCGAGGCGTTCCAGCACGACCAGCTCGCGGGGCCAACCGGCCAGGCCGCGGGCGAGCTCCACCGGGCCGGCACCGGGACCGGTCAGCACCGCGACCGACGGGAAAGCCCGGCAGGCGTTCAGCGCGGGGCCGAGTTCGCGACCGTGCGCGGAGACCACTATCGCGCCGTCCCAGGGCAGCCCGGCGGCAGCGAAGGCCGCGGCCACCGACGAGACCGCCGGCAGCACTTCGAAGTCCAGGCCGGCCTCACGCATCGACCTGACGATGCCGAAGAATCCCGGATCGCCGCTGGCCAGCACCACGGCCTTGCCGGCGCTGCCGCGCAGCCGATCCAGCGCCGGCGCGAGCGGGCCGAGTTCGATCCGCTCCGCACCGGCCGGCGCTCCGGCCAGCTGGAGGTTGACCGCCGAGCCGACCAGCAGCTGCGCGCTGCGCACGGCTGTGCGTGCATCGTCGCTGAGCGTGCAATGCCGCGATATCCCGATCACCTGGATGCTCATGCCGCCCACCTGCCGGAGGAGGCGACCAGCTCGCGGCCGGTGAAGTCCACTAGGGCCACGTCGGCGCTCAGCTGCTGCTCGGTGAACCGGGCCAGCACCTCGGCGACCCGGCGACACAGGTCGGTACCGGCCACCGCGAGCACGCCCTCCCGGTCCCAGATCTCGTAGGCGTGCCGGGCCGAATTGGCCGCGACCACCTCGCCGACGGCCGCCTCGCTGGCGCCGGCCGCGGTGGTGATCGAGCCAAGCAGCTCGGTGTCGATCTTGGAGCGGGTGTAGTGGGTCATCAGCACCCCGCTGGCCAGCTTGGTCAGCTTGCCGACCATGCCGACGAACACCACCTCGCGCAGGCCGGAGTCCACCGCGACCCGCAGCGCCGCGCCGGTGAAGTCGCCGACCTCGACGAAGCACACCTCGTCCAGCTCGGGTAGTAGCTGGCGGGCGGCGTGCTCGGTGCGGCCACCGGTGCACAGCACCAGGGTGGTCTCGCCTTGGGCGGCCATCACCGCCACCGCTTGCATCACGCTGGCCCGCCAGGAGGCGGTCGAGAACGGTCTGACGATGCCGGTGGTGCCCAGGATGCTGATCCCACCGAGGATGCCGAGCCGGCCGTTGGTGGTCTTGCGTGCCATCTTCTCGCCATCCGGCACGCTGATCACCACGGTGACCCCGAGCTGGCTCAGGTCGAGCACCTCGGCGACGGAGTAGCCGATCATCCGCCGCGGCGTGTCGTTGATCGCCGGCCCACCGACCAGCAGGCCCAGGCCGGGCTTGGTCACGGTGCCGACCCCGGCACCGCCGACCAGCTCGATGCCGACCTCAGCACGCCAGCTGACGGTCGCGGTGAGCCGCGCGCCGTGCGTGACGTCCGGGTCGTCGCCGGCATCTTTGACCACCACCGCGCTCGCCTGTCCGTCGCCGATTTCACAATGCTCGACGGCGAAACCTACTCGCTGGCCGGATGGCAGCGCGACCTCGACGTTGCTCTGCACGGTGTCGCTGAGCAGCGCGGTGGCGGCCGCCTTGGCCGCCGCCGCCGCGCAGGTGCCGGTGGTCCAGCCGGTGCGCAGCGCCTTCGGCCGGACCTTGGCCGTGCGTGGCAGGTCCGGCTCGCGCAGTTCGGGTGGCGGCTCGCTCATTTGCCGGTGCGATCCTTGAGTACCTGGCGGGCGGCCCGATCGGCTTTGCGGAAACCGTGAAAGTGCCCCGGGTGGTACAGATGCGAGCGGGTCTCGTGCACGTTCAACCCAGGCCCGACCAGGAATAGCGTGTGTTTCCAGAGCTTGTGCTCCTTGGTGGTCTCGGCCAACGTGCCGAGCGTGCAGTGCACGATCAGCTCATCCGGCCAGCTCACCTGGTAGCCCACGATCACCGGGGTTTCGGCCGGGTAGCCGCCGGCCAGCAGCTCGGCCTGCAGCACCCCCGATCGTGCCGCGGACAGGAAGATCGCCATGGTGGTGCCGTGCCCGGCGAAGGCTCGCACCGATTCGCCAGCCGGCATCGGGGTCTTGCCGCCTTCGAGCCGGGTCAGGATCACCGACTGGGTCACCTCAGGCACCGTCAGCTCGATCTGCTCGGCCGCCGCAAGTGCGGTAAAGGCCGACACTCCCGGGATGATCTCGATCGCCAGGCCGAACCGGTGACACTCGGCGATCTGCTCCCCGATCGCGCCCCACAGCGCCGGGTCACCGGAATGGATCCGGGCAACCGTCAGACCCTCGCGGGCCGCTTGCTCGTACAGCGGCAGCACGCCCTCCATCGGCAACTGGGACGAGTCGATCAACTGAGCGCCCTCGCGAGCATGCTCCAGCACGTCCGGATGCACCAAGCTGGCGGCCCAGATCACCACGTCGGCGCGCCCGATCGCGCGCGCGCCGCGCAGCGTGATCAGGTCAGCCGCGCCCGGGCCCGCCCCCACGAACAACACCGTGCCGCTCATAATTTCGCCGCCCCATTCTCTGTACTGGCTAACTTGGTGCCGCGCCCGGCCCGCGGCGGTGGCGCGATTACCGTTGACAGGTAAGGTATTTCGCCATCGACGGCAGCCGCTGACTGGACTGTCTGATCGTCGCGGCCAAGGTGGCAGCCGACCACCGCGTCGGCCAGCCGGCCGCGCGCGGTGAGCACCTCGCGGACCGCCGGCCAGTGCCGGCCACCCTTGTAGGCAACCACTGTCGCCCCGGCCAGCAGCTCGTGTCGCAGCAGCGTGTCCAGGTCGGCCGGTTCACCGGTGGCCGGGAACAGCACCAACGGCTCGCTACCCTCGCACAGCGTGGTGCCAGCGGCCACCGCCAGCGCCTGCATCGCGGTGATTCCGGGCACCGTCTCGATGTCGACCGATGGTCGCTGCTCGCGGACGCTGCCGGCAAGGTAGCCGAACGTGCTGTAAACGTTGGGATCGCCGATGGTCGCGAACGCGATCCGGCTGGCGCCGGCATCGAATCCGGCAACGATCAGCGCCGCCGCCGCGTCCCAGGCAGCGACCCGGCGCTCGCTCAACCCGGATCGATCGGCCAGCGCGAACGGCGCCCGCCGGATGGTCGCCGTCGGCAGGTGAAAGCGGACCACCCGCTCGGCATAGCCGACCTCGTCGAGGTCATCGCGGACCGGTACCACGATCAGGTCGGCTTCGGCCAGGATTCGCAGGCCCAGCAGGGTGAGCAGCTCCGGGTCGCCGGGACCGACGCCGACCCCGATCAGCGCGCTCATCGGCAGGCCGCCACGAACCGGGATGCGGCGGCCGGCTGGCCGGCCCAGTGGGTGTGCAGGTAGCTGGCATGCAGCCGGGACGAGGCGAAGCCGTGCCGGCTGCCACGCTCGGTGCCGGTGTAGCGCCAGGCGGCCGCGCTGCCGTGCACCGGATCGGTGGTCGTCCGGTGAAAATCGTGCCCGTGCACCCGCTGGCCGGTCGCGGCCACCGGCGAGTCGTGTTCGGCGACCGCCTCCCGGTAGCCGAGGGTCAGCCGGGACGTCAGCCTGGCCCGAGCATCGATCAGTCCGACCATCGGAGCCCCGTCGAGCTCCCGGCACAGGTAGAGCAGGCCGGCGCACTCGGCCGCGATCGGGCCACCGAAACCGGCAATCGCTTCTCGCATCGAGGCATTCGCCGACAGCTGCTCGGCGTGCTGCTCGGGGAAACCGCCGCCGATCACCAGCCCGTCGGTGCCGGCCGGCAGGCCGGCGTCGTGCATCGGGTCGAACGGCAGCACCCGGGCGCCGGCCGCGACCAGCAGCTCGGTGGTCTCCGGGTAGCTGAAGCTGAACGCGGGACCGGCAGCCACCGCCACCGTCACCGGCCGGCCGGCCGGCGGCAGGACCTCGGTGGCCGGGTCCCACGGCGGGCAGCCCAGCGGCGCCGCCGAACGGGCAATGTCCAGCAACTGCGGCAGATCCACGCTTGCGGCGATCAGCTCGGCGAGCGCGGCTACGCTCGCGGAGGCCTGCTGGACCCGCTCGGCGACCGGAATCAGCCCCAGGTGCCGGGATGGGGTGACTATCGACTCGCTGCGAGCGACGCTGCCGAGCACTGGCACCCCGACCTCGGCGACCGCCTCGCGCAGCAGCGACTCGTGCCGGGCGCTGCCGACCCGGTTCAGGATTACCCCGGCGATCCGTACCTGGCTGTCGAACAACTGCATCCCGAGCACGGTCGCCGCGGCCGAACGGCCCTGACCGGTGGTGTCCAACACCAGCACCACCGGTGCCGACAGCAGCTTGGCGACATGGGCGGTGGAGGCGAAGCCTGCGCGCCCGACTGCCCCGTCGTGCAGCCCCATCACGCCTTCGATGACCGCAACGTCGGCCGGTCGCGGGTTCAGGGCACCGTGCAGCAGCAACGGCCCGATCAGCTGCTCGCCGACCAGCCAGGGATCCAGGTTGCGGCCGGGCCGGCCGGTCGCGAGCGCGTGATAGCTCGGGTCTATGTAGTCCGGGCCTACCTTGTGGCCGCTGACCTCCAGGCCGGTGCGGCGCAGCGCGGCCATCAGTCCGGTGGCGATCATGGTCTTGCCCTGCCCGCTTGCCGGTGCTGCCACCACGATCCGCGGCAGCGGCCGACCGGCGCTCACCACTCGATCCCTCGCTGGCCCTTTTGGCCTTGATCCATCGGGTGCTTCACCTTCGTCATCTCGACCACCAGATCCGCCGCCGCGATCAGCTCAGGTGCCGCATCCCGCCCGGTGATGATGACGTGCTGAAATCCCGGACGGGTCCGCAGCGTCTGGACCACCTCGGCGACCTCGACCCAACCCCACTTCATCGGATAGCTGAACTCGTCCAGCACGTAGACGCCGTAACGCTCGGCCGCCAGATCACGCTGCACCTGCCGCCAGCCTTCCAGCGCGTCGGCGGCGTGGTCGGCTTCGGTGCCCGAACGCTGGATCCACGACCAGCCCTCACCCATCTTGTGCCAGCTGACCGGCGCGCCCTGGCCGGTCTGCTGGTGCACGTCGTTGAGCGCGCCGAATGCCGCCTCCTCGCCAACCCGCCACTTGGCGCTCTTGACGAACTGGAACACCCCGACCGGCAGGCCGGCGCTCCAGCCACGCAGCGCCAGCCCGAATGCGGCAGTGGATTTCCCCTTCATGACGCCGGTGTGCACCACCAGCAGCGGCCGGTTCCGGCGCTGCCGGGTGGTCAGGCCGTCCTCTGGAACGCTTTCTGGTTTTCCCTGGGGCATCAGGCGGCCCGCCTTCCGGTGATGTCGAGCTTGTCGTGCAGCACGGTTGCCAGCGGCCCGCTGGTGACGCTATCCAGGTTCAGGTATTCAGCATCGAGGTCAACGGCCAGCCGCCGGGCCAGCCCGAGCTTGACCGGGCCACGTTCGCAGTCGATGACCACGACATCGTGGCCGCGCAGCGCGGCCCCGGCCCGGACCGCCACCGCGTTGTCGGCCCGGCCATCGGTGATCAGCAACACCAGCGGCCGGCGCAGCGGATCGCGCAACCGCTCCGCGCCGAGCACGGTGACCGCCTTGGCCAGCCCGGCCGCCAGTGGCGTCCGGCCACCGGTCGCGATGCTCTCCAGCCGGCGAGCGGCGTTTTCCACCGAGCTGGTTGGTGGCAGCACCAGCTCGGCACCCCGATCGCGGAAGGTGATCAGGCCGACCTTGTCGCGGCGCTGGTAAGCATCGAGCAGCAGGCCGAGCACCGCGCCCTTAACCTCGCTCATCCGAGCTCGGGCCGCCATCGACCCGCTGGCATCGACCACGAACAGCACCAGATTGCCCTGCTTGCCACGCAGGTCCGCGCGGCGCAGGTCCGCGGCAGCGAAGCGCAGTTGGCCGGTTTCCCGGCCGCGGCGGCGCTGCTGTGGGGCGGCTACCAGCACGGTGGCCGCCAGGTGCAACGGCCCGGCGCCGGCGCCTCGGGGCAGCGCTGCGACGGTCCGGCCACGTCCGGTCCGGGCGGTGGCCCGCCGGCCTGGCGCGGCCACCGAGCGACCGGTGCCGGGCTTGCCGGTGATGCTGCGGGCCTTGCCGGCGGCGCCGGCCGGCGCGGTTTGCGGGGCCGCGGATGGCCTTTCGGTTGCTGACTGATCCTGCTCGCCGGCGGGCTGTGAGTCAGGCTGCTGGTCTGGCTGGTCGGTGGGTTGCGGCTGTTCCGGCGAATCGTCCGGGGCGCCGCCACCATCGGGATCGGGTTCCGGCTCCGGCTCGCTGGCCCGGTCCAGCGCTTCGTCCAGCGCCTCGGTGTCCAGGCCCGGCTCGTCGAACGGGTTGCGGCGGCGGCGATGCGGCAGCGCGAGCAGCGCCGCCGCCCGGACGTCTTCGGCGTTGACCTCGGTCCGGCCAGACCAGGCGGCATGCGCCAGCGCGGTGCGGGCGGTGACGATGTCGGCGCGCATCCCGTCCACATCGAACGCGGCGCACACTTCGGCGATCTGGCGCAGCGCCGAGTCGGGCAGCTGCACCGAATCCAGCAATTCCTGCGCCGCGACGATCCGGGCAGCCAGCTGCCGCTCAGCCGTGGCCCATTGGGTCGCGAAGCCGGCCGGATCGGCATCGGCGGCCAGCCGGCGGCGGACCACCTCGACCCGGACTGCCGGATCCCGGCTGGCGATCACGTCCACCGTGAGCCCGAACCGGTCCAGCAGCTGCGGGCGCAGCTCGCCCTCTTCCGGGTTCATCGAGCCGATCAGCACGAAGCGGGCCGGGTGGCTTACCGACACCGCATCCCGCTCGACATGGTTGCGACCCATCGCCGCGGCATCCAGCAGCACGTCGACCAAGTGGTCAGCAAGCAGGTTTACCTCGTCCACGTAAAGAATTCCGCGATGCGCGGCAGCCAGCAGGCCAGGCTCGAAGGCCCGGATGCCTTCGGCCAGCGCCCGTTCCAGATCGAGCGAGCCGACCACCCGATCCTCCGAGGCACCGATCGGTAACTCGACCAACCTGGCCGGCTGCGCGACGCTGACCGGATCGTGGTGCGGGCCGTCCGGGCAGCCGGGCGCGGGCGCGGCCGGATCACAGCCGAACCGGCAGCCGGCGACCTGCTCGGTGCCTGGCATCACCGCGGCCAGGCCACGCACCGCCGTCGATTTCGCGGTGCCTTTCTCCCCGCGCACCAGCACCCCACCGATGCCCGGCGAGACCGCATTCAGGATCAACGCGAGCTGCATCTGCTCGGCACCGACCACCGCGGTGAATGGATAGCTCACTGGCGTCCTTCCAGATCGTCCTCGCCGGCCAGATAGACCTCGCGCAGGCCTTCCAGGGTCTGCTGCTCGGGCTTGGCCCACATCCCGCGATCGGCCGCTTCGAGCAGGCGCTCGGTGATCCCGCGCAGCGCCCACGGATTCGACTTCTGCATGAACTCCCGGACGCCGTCGTCGAAGACGTAGGACGCGGCCAGCTGCTCATACATCCAGTCCTGCACCACGCCGGCCGTGGCGTCGTAGCCGAACAGGTAGTCGACGGTGGCGGCCAGCTCGAAGGCACCCTTATAGCCGTGCCGCTGCATTGCCGAGATCCACTTCGGGTTGACCACCCGGGACCGGAACACCCGCTGGGTTTCCTCAGCCAGTGAACGGGTCTTCACCGCCGAGGGCACCGCGGAGTCGCCGATGTAGGCCGCCGGGGACTGCCCGGTGAGGTGGCGCACCATCGCGATCATCCCGCCGTGGTACTGGAAGTAGTCATCGGAGTCGACGATGTCGTGCTCGCGGGTATCGGCGTTCTTGGCCGCCACCGCGATCCGGGAGAAGCTGCGTTCCATGTCCGGCCGGGCCGCGGTGCCGGCCACTCCACGGCCGTAGGCGTAACCGCCCCAGACCGCGAAGACCTCCGCCAGGTCGGCGTCGCTCTGCCAGTTGCGGGCATCGATCAGCGGCAGCAAGCCAGCACCGTAGGCGCCGGGTTTGGAGCCGAAGATCCGCAGCGTTGCCCGGCGCTGGTCACCGTGCGCGGCCAGGTCGGCGGTGACGTGCCGGCGCAGGTAGTTCTGCTCGGCCGGCTCGTCCAGCCCGGCAACCGCGGTGACGGCATCGTCGAGCAGGTCGATGACGTGACTGAACGCGTCCCGGAAGAAGCCGGAAATCCGCACCGTGACGTCGATCCGGGGCCGGCCGAGTTCGGCCAGCGGCAGGATCTCGAAGCCGGTAACCCGGCGGGAGGCCTCGTCCCAGACCGGTCGGCAGCCGAGCAGCGCCAGCACTTCGGCGATGTCATCACCCTGGGTCCGCATCGCCGAAGTGCCCCAGACGGTCAGCCCAACCGACGCCGGATAGCGGCCGGTGTCGGCCAGATGCCTGGCGATCAGCGAATCGGCCAGCGCCACGCCGACGTCGTAGGCATTGCGGGACGGGATCGCCTTCGGATCCACCGAGTAGAAGTTGCGGCCGGTGGGCAGCACCGAGACCAGGCCGCGGGTAGGTGAACCGGAGGGCCCCGGTGGCACGAACCGGCCGTCCAGCGCGCCGACGGTGTTGGTCAGCTCGTCGGTGGTCGCGGCCAGCCGCGGCACCACCTCGGCGACCGCGAACCGCAGCACCACCGCGACCTCGAGGACCTCACTAGCCGGCCGGCGCAGTACCTGCGACACCACCGCCTCGACGTCCGCCGGCCGCCAGCCACCGGATTCCATCGCGAGCACCAGCCGGCGGGCGAGTTCCTCGATCAGATCGATCAGGTCCGATGCGGTCGCCGACGGCCCGTCCACCAGCGCAGCCAGCTCGGCACTCGGCGGGGCCCGCCGGCCCGGCTCGGCGAGCAGGTCCGGTTCGGACAGCCCGAACTGGTTGGCCAGCACCGCGCGCAGGCCGGGCACCGACTGCGCACCGCCGAAGATCTGGGCGGCCCGCAGGATCGCCAGCACCAGGTTGACCCGCGGCTCGCCGACCGGAGCGTTGCCCAGGATGTGCAGGCCGTCGCGGATCTGGACGTCCTTGATCTCGCACAGGTAACCGTCCAGGTGCAGCACGAAATCGTCGAAGCTGTCCTCGTCTGGCATCCCGTCGGCGTTCAGGTCATGGTGCAGCTGGGCAGCGAGCACCAGCTCCCAGATCTGGCCGCGCACCGTGGCGATCTTGTCCGGATCCAGCGCCACCACCGTGGCGTACTCGTCGAGCAGCTGTTCCAGCTTGGCCATGTCGCCGTAGCTGTCGGCCCGCGCCATCGGCGGGATCAGGTGATCGACGACGACCGCGTGCGCGCGCCGCTTGGCCTGGGTGCCTTCGCCCGGGTCGTTGACGATGAACGGGTAGACCAGCGGCAGGTCACCTAGCACGGCGTCCGGCGCGCAGTCAGCGGAATTGCCCAAACCCTTGCCGGGTAACCATTCCAGCGTGCCGTGCTTGCCGAGGTGAACGACCGCGTCGGCACCGAAACCACCGGCCAACCAGCGGTACGCGGCCAGGTAATGATGGCTCGGCGGCAGCTCCGGGTCGTGATAGATGGCAATCGGGTTCTCACCGAAACCGCGCGGCGGCTGGATCATCAGTGCCACGTTGCCGAGCAGCAGGCCGGCCAGCACGATGTCGGTGCCGTCGACGTAGAGCGAGCCGGGCGGCTCACCCCAGTGCTCGCGGATCTGCTCGCGCAACTGTTCCGGCAGCGCGTCGAACTCCCGCTGGTAGTCGGCCAGCGAGATCCGCGCCGGGGCCGCGGCGAGCTGTGCCTCGGTCAGCCACTCGACATCGTGGCCACCAGCGGCAATCAGTTGGTGGATCAGCGCATCCGGGTCCTGCGGCACCGGGCCGCCGAGGTCGATTCCTTGCGCAGCTAGGGACTCCAGCAACCTGACGGCCGAGGCCGGCGTGTCCAGGCCAACCGCGTTGCCGACCCGGGAATGCTTGGTGGGGTAGGACGACAGGATGATCCCGAGCCGCTTGTCGGCGGGCGCGACGTGCCGCAGCCGGGCGTGCCGCAGCGCGATGCCGGCCAGCCGGCGGACCCGTTCGGGGTCGGCAACATAGCGCTGCAACCCGTCGTCGCCGATCTCCTTGAACGAGAACGGGACCGAGATGATCCGGCCGTCGAACTCCGGGATCGCGACCTGCATCGCCGCGTCCATCGGCGACATGCTCGCCGCCTCGGCCCAGCCGGCCCGCGAGCTGGTGAGGCAGATGCCTTGCAGGACCGGGATATCCAGCTCGGCGAGCGCGCCGATACTCCAGGCTTCCTCGGCGCCGCCGGCCGAGGCCGCGGCCGGCACCACGCCGCCTGCCGCGAGCACCGTCACGATCAGCGCGTCGCAGCCGGTGAGCAGTTGCAGCAGCGGGTGTTCGAGGCTGTCCAGCCCGCGCAGCGAGGCGCAGAAGACCGGTACCGGCTGTGCCCCGGCCGCATCCAGGCCGGCGGCCAGCTCGTCGACGAAGCCGGTGTTGCCGGCCAGCTCGTGCGCGCGGTAGTAGACGATGCCGACCCGCGGCCGGCCGTCGGGCGCCGGCACGGCTACCGAGCCGCGGACGCCGACCTGAGGGGTGGATTGCGGCGCCGCGAAGCCGTGCCCGGTCCGCAACACCGTGTCGGACAGGAACGCCGCCAGCTGTGCAAGGTTGGCCGGGCCACCTTCCACCAGGTAGCTCAGCGCGGTTTGCGCGACGCCGGCGGGCACGGTGGAGCGAGCCATCAGCTGGGCATCCGGGACCGCTTCACCGCCGAGCACCACGGTCGGCAGGCCCGATCCGAGCACCGCCGCGAGGCCGGCCGGCCAGGTGGCGGCACCGCCGAGCAGCCGGACGATCACCAGCTCGGCGTCGGTCAGCAGCTCAGCAACCGCCGCCGGTTCGGTCCGCGCCGGGTTGGCGCACCGGTAGCCGGCGTCGCTGGCCTGAGCGGCCAGCAAATCGGTGTCTGAGGTGGACAGCAGCAGGATCACGTGAGGGCTCCAGGGCGGATATCGGGAAGCTGAGAATCGCTCAGCGGTACAGAATTGCGCAGTGTGTGGTCGACGTGCGGCAGGCCGGTCGGCGCACCGCGCTGGATCAGCGCTTGGATCGCGGCGGTGTCCAGGTGCTCGCCGACCGCGTCGGCCAGCAGGTCGAGTTGCCGGTCCTTGACCGCCCGGATGTCGGTATCCGGCGCCGGCCGGAACCGTCGGCCGGCAAGCTCGGCGACCTCGGCCAGGAAGCCACGCCGGAAGCCGTCGCTGTCCAGGCTGCCGTGCCACGAGGTGCCCCAGACCGAGCCGGCCCGGCAACCGTCCAGGAACGCCTCGGCCGGCCGGCGCACGGTGGCGATGCCGTGGTGGATCTCGTAGGCGGTATCGACCAGTTCGCCGTAGCCGGTGCCGGTCGGCCGGCCGAGCACCTTTTCGGCAGCGAACCGGATATCCACCGGCAGCAGCCCGAGGCCGGCCACCGGACCGGTTGCCGACTCGACGTCGTCGATGATCGAGCCCGCCAGCATCTGGTAGCCACCACAGATACCAAGCACCGGCTTGGCTTTCCGGGCCCGTTCCAGGATGGCCTCGGCCAGTCCCTGCTCGCGCAGCCACTGCAGGTCGCGGACGGTGGCCCGGCTGCCGGGCAGCACCACCAGGTCCGCGCCGGCCACCTCAGCAGCAGAGGTGGTCCAGCTGACGGTGACGCCAGGCTCGCAGCCCAGCGCGTCCAGGTCGGTGGAGTTCGAGGTGCGCGGCAACCTGATGGCGGCCACCCGCAGCCCCTCCTCGGCGAGCGCCGGGCCACCGCTGATCACACTGGCCAGCGACAGCGAGTCCTCGGTGTCGAGCACCAGCCCCGGTATCCAGGGCAGCACTCCCAGCACCGGACGGCCGGTCAGCTCGGTGATCATCTCCAGCCCCGGCGCGAGCAGCCGCTCGTCGCCGCGGAACTTGTTCACCACAAAACCGGCGATCAGCGACTGGTCGCGCTCGTCGAGCAATGCCAGGGTGCCGAACAGCGCCGCGAACAGGCCGCCCCGATCGATGTCACCGACCACCAGGGTCGGCAGCCCGCGCTGATCGGCCAACCACATGTTCGCCAGGTCGGTGTCGCGCAGGTTGATCTCCGCGGGGCTGCCGGCGCCCTCGCAGACCACCACGTCGTAGCGGGCCCGCAGCCGGTCATAGCTGGCCAGCACCGCCTCGCGCAGGCTGGTCTTGAGCTTGCGATAGCCCAGCGCGCTGGCTTGCGAGTGCGCCCGGCCGTTCAGCACGACGTGGCTGTGCCGGTCACCGCCCGGTTTCAGCAGCACTGGGTTCATATCCCCGGACGCCTCGATACCGCAGGCCCGCGCCTGCATCGCCTGCGCCCGACCGATCTCGGCTCCGTCGGCGGTGACGGCGGAGTTGTTGGACATGTTCTGCGCCTTGAACGGCGCGACCGAGACGCCCTGGCGGTGCAGCCAACGGCAGATTCCGGCAGTCAGCAGGCTCTTGCCGGCATCCGAACTCGCGCCTGCGACCAGCAACGAACCGTTCATTGCGGCACCGACCGGCGGGTCAGCAGCGCCGCTGCCGCGCACAGCGCCAGCGCGCCGTACTGCACGGCCCGCGACAGCCGCACCGCGCGGTGGATGTCGGCCAACTCGGGCTGCCGGCCCCGGCCCAGCGCCGGTCGGGACTCGACCCGGCCTTGGTAGACGGTCGGACCGCCCAACCGGATGCCGAGCACTCCCGCGGCGGCCGCCTCGCACTGTCCAGCGTTGGGGCTCGGGTGCCGGTGCGCGTCGGCACGCCAGGCCGCCCAGCCGGCCCGCGCCGAGCCCTGGACCAGCGGCGCCGCAAGCAGCGTGAGGCCGGCGGTGAGCCTGGCCGGCACCAGGTTCGCGACGTCATCGAGCCGGGCACAGGCGGTGCCGAAGCGGTGGTAGCGGGTCGAGCGGTGGCCGACCATCGCGTCCAGGGTGTTGATCGCTCGGTAGCCGAGCAGGCCGGGCAGGCCGGCAACGGATCCCCAGAACAACGGCGCCACCACCGAGTCCGAGGTGTTCTCGGCCACCGACTCGATGGTTGCCCGCACCAGGCCAGCCCGGTCCAGGCTGGCCGGATCGCGACCGCACAGGCTCGGCAGCAGGTCACGGGCACCGTCCGGGTCGGCACGGTCGAGCCGGCCGGCCAGGCCGGCCGCGATCCGGCGCAGGCTGGCGCCGCCGAGCACCGTCCAGGTCGCGGCCGCGATCAGCACGGTTCGGGCGAGCGGCCGGGATCGGCTCAACCGCTGACCGGCCACCGCACCGGCCAACACCGGCGCGGTGGCCGCCACCGCGAAGCCCAGGCCGGCGATCCGGTCATCGGCGTAGCAGCGGCGTTCCAGCAGGCTCGCGGCGGCACCGAAGCCAGCCACCGGGTGCAGCCGGTCAGGATCACCGAACAACGCATCCAGCACGACGCCGGTAGCCAGTCCCGCCGCAACGGGAAGCCGGGACACCTAGCGCAGCTGCGGTTGAGAATGCGCGAGCGAGCCCGTCACAAAGACAAAGTCCATCTGTTCCTCCGTCGGGTATCCACGCCCTGGACAGTTCCGACGGCCGAAGTATCCTGGCTCCCGGATCGACGCTCGCCCCGCCTTCCAGCCGTCAGGCCGTGGCTTGCTGGGCTCGCTCCTCGGTGACAGTGGCGGGACCGCGCCGGATTC
>FTJM01000323.1_pt1 | contig 15642 bp, 17 predicted proteins | sample 1658941 | NCBI WGS metagenome assembly FTJM01 (sample SAMEA3914876, study PRJEB12502) | metagenome | biome: forest; material: soil | place: USA | collected 2011-06-22 | depth 0.3 m
CGGCCGGTCACCGGGTCCGGCCGGACGGCTATGACCTGCGCTGGAAGCAGATCGGTATCAACGACACCGCCAACGATCCGCAACTGCCCTGGTTCATCCATTGGGAATCCGACAAGTCCGAACACCCCGCGTCGGCCGGCGATATCCAGCCGTTCCAGCCGGACCGAGCCGCCGGCCGACGCGGGGTGTTCGGACTTGTCGGATTCCCAATGGATGAACCAGGGCAGTTGCGGATCGTTGGCGGTGTCGTTGATACCGATCTGCTTCCAGCGCAGGTCATAGCCGTCCGGCCGGACCCGGTGACCGGCCGGACGGCTATGACCTGCGCTGGAAGCAGATCGGTATCAACGACACCGCCAACGATCCGCAACTGCCCTGGTTCATCCATTGGGAATCCGACAAGTCCGAACACCCCGCGTCGGCCGGCGATATCCAGCCGTTCCAGCCGGACCGAGCCGCCGGCCGACGCGGGGTGTTCGGACTTGTCGGATTCCCAATGGATGAACCAGGGCAGTTGCGGATCGTTGGCGGTGTCGTTGATACCGATCTGCTTCCAGCGCAGGTCATAGCCGTCCGGCCGGACCCGGTGACCGGCCGCGGCAGGACGTCCGAGCCGCTGCTCGACAGCCGCCAGGTCGGTCACGCCGACGACCCAGCCGAGCCAGCCACCGCCGGCCAGCGAGCGCGCTTTCACCGCGCGGCCGAACGGTGCCGCCTCGACCGCGGGATGGTCCAGCGCCTCGACGACTTCGAGATATATCCCGCCGGCCAGCGGCAACACAAAGTTGCGGGTGCCGAAGCGCGGGTGCAAGCCGCCGTCGGTGAAACCGGCGCCGAGCTGCGCCCCGAGCCGCTGTACGCACGAAGCAAGCCCTTCTGGCCCCGCTGCGTAGGAAAGATGATCCAATCGCATAAGTCGATACTGGCTCAGCCAGAAAGCTTGCTCATCACCGGGGTAGCCCGGCCCGGCGGCCGGTCGCCGCTGATGAAGTGCTATGTGCCGGGTTGTCGCGAGTGGTCACCGTCTCCGTTTGCGAGTGGTCACCGTCTCCGTTTGCGAGTGGTCACTCGATGAGGTCGAGGGCGGTGCCGGTCCGGACGGTACGGGTCAGCGCGTCGCGGCCGCCCAGCGCCGCCCAGGTCGTGGCCACATCGTCTGCTGAGCGCACCGGCAGGCCCGCAGCCTGGCGTTCGAGCAGCGCGGCCGCCAGCTTTCCCTTGGCCAGCTTGGAAGGGTAGGAAATCACCCCGAACTGCCCGTCGGGCTTGGCCGAAAGCACCCGCACGGCGAGCAGCCGGTCGGCTGTGTGGCACTGCCGGTCCGGCTGCCACATGGCGGCGTAGTCGGTCGAGCGGAGGTCCAGCACCAGACCGCCGCGGCCCAGCATCGGCGGCAGCAGTTCGGCCAGCCGTGGTCGCCAGAAGGTGGCCAGAATGCCCAGCCCAGGAAGCGCCGCTTTGGCCGGTACTCGATAGGCCGGAATGGCTTCCGCGCCGCGCAGGACTCCGAACAGCCCCGAGCAGATCAGCAGCTCCCGCCCGGCCAGCGATTGGGCGGCCGGCGACAGCCCCTCGACGTCAAGCCCGTCGTACACCACGCCGGTATAGCGTCGCATCGCGGCAAGCGTAGGGCTGCTGGCTACCCGCCGGTTTTGAGCGAGTGCCTCGTCGGCGATCGAGGGCGGCAACAACAATGCGGCGGCGGCGGCCGGCGTGTCGACCAGGCGCGCCAGGGCGGCCAGCACGCTCTGCCGGCTGGCATCGATCGGCTGCGGGCGAGCCGAGTTGGCCGCGGCGCGGTGGTTGAGCGACCTGCCACGGCCGCCGGATCGCTTTGCCTCGCTGGGCGGGAGCAGGATGCGCACCCGGCTACGCTAGCCGCCGGCGATCAGCGGTTCGGTCGGAGCCGGGCACTCAGCACAGCAACGCCAGATCGGCCGGGTCCGCGGCTACCAGGACCTGGCCGAGCGTTGCATGCTCGATCGCCGCTGCGGCCGCGCCGGCTTCGGTCTCGGCCTGGACCAGGTGGGGCAGCAGCCGGCTCAGCCCGCCGCTGAGCACGCCGGCCGGCAGCCGAGGCGCCGCGATCCCGTCCTGGACCAGCTCGGCGATCCGCGGGTCCACGGCAACCGCGGGATAGATCACCAGGTACAGCGGCGGCGGGATCAGCTGCAGATGCTGCCAGGCAGCGGCGAAACCACTGTGCAGCCGCAGGCTGGTCACCTCCGACCTCGGGTACCAGCGCACCGAGACGCTCTCGGCGTTCGCGGCCACCGGGTGCAGCGGCCGGGTTGCCCGCGCCACCACTGTGGTGTACGACCAGCCGCCATGATCATCGACGTACAGGCCGATCGGGTCGACATCCTCGGCCGAGAGCGCTGCCTCCTCGCCTGCCTCCCGAACGGCCGCGGTCAGCGGGCTCTCGCCCTGGTCGCGGGCGCCACCCGGCACCCCCCAGCTATCGCCTTCGTGAGTCCACGGTGCCCGATGCTGCAGGATCACCCGCTGCTCGTCGGCCAGCAGCAGACCAGCGGCGCCGAATCGACCCCAGTGTCGATGGCCGGCCGCGCAGATGGTCCAACCGTCCCCGGAACTCATAAGTTCGCCCATCGTGTCGGCCAGCACAGATTCCGATGAGCATGCCAGGCGCTGGTGCGGTACAAGCTTTGACGTCGGCCCGCCAGGTCGCCTCTCGGCAAGAAGCCGCTCGTGGCGGCACGTGTGGGACCGGGGGCCATGGATCGGGCCGACGCCACCTGGAAGTTTACCGGGCCGCCGGCACACCCGCGGGACATCACCGAAGAAGTCGCTCAGGAATCGCCGAAGTCGATCCACCGATGGCAGCCCTGGGCGACCACCTAGCCGGATCGGCGCCGGCGCTCGCTTACCCTGAAGCGGTGCCCGCAGCCGATCGTCCACATCGTCCGATCCGGCGTGCCGACCTGTCTGAGCTGGCCAGCTCGGACAGCGAGTTGGAGCCGTTCGCTCGCGCTGAGCTCGCAGCCGCCACCGCCGCCGCGGTGATCACGCACGGTCGGTCGGCCGACACCGCATCGATGATCGACCTCGCCGATCGGGTCGGCCTGGATACCCTCGCGGACTTGTGGCGGATGGAGCAGCCCTCAAGCCTGCCGGGTGCGCTCTGGGCCTTGTACCTGCTGCGCCGGTGGTGTCAGAGCAACGGCGACGAGGTCACCCGGCTGTGGCGCGCCGGGCGGCCATATGCTCCCGCGGACGAGGTGGTCGCCGGGGTGGCTGATGCGGCTGACCCGGCGGCCATCGAAGAACTCGCCGACGCGGTGCTGCGCGGCGCTTACGCTGGCGACTTCGCGGTGGCGCTGGAGCGCGCAGCGGCATTCTTCCGGGTGATCGCGACCGGTCGGCGTGAGCTCGCCGAGCCGGATACCGCTGGTGACCGGGACCGTCAACTGGCCGATCGCAATGACGAGGTCTCCGATGGATTGACGCTGGCGGCCGGCAGCTGGCGGAGCAACCCGCTATAGCCCATCGCGGCGACAATCCGGTCGAGGTTGTGGACAAGCTGCCCGCTGTCCACAGATGGCTGACGGTGCCGCGAATCGGCCGGTGATGCCGCCAGGCTTGGCGGCATGACTCCCTGTGAACCGCCGCTGATCCGGGTCAGCAACCCGGGCGATCTGATCGACACCGTGCCATACCTGATCGGGTTTCACCCGGCCGAAAGCCTGGTCCTAGTCGGCTTTACCGGCCGTCCGGCGGACCGGACCCAGCGCGTGACGGTCACGATGCGGGTGGACCTACCGCTGGATCCGCTGGCCGACGACGTGCTCTTGCCGCTAGCAGAGGCCTTCGGCAGCTCCGGTACCGATGCGGTCGTGGCCATCGCGCTGACCGCGGAGCTGGCAGGCGATCCACGAACGCTGCCATGGCTGAGCAGGCTCAAGGATGCGTTGCTTGATGACCTTGCAGGCATCGGGGTCGAGGTCCTCGACGTGCTTGTCGCGACCGATACCCGGTGGTGGTCACTGTGCTGCGAGCTATCCGAGTGCTGCCCGGAGGCGGGCACTCTCCGGCGGCGTGACCGCTCCGTGGTCGCGGCCGAGGCGACCTACGCCGGACTGGTGGCGCTGCCTGACCGGCAATCGCTGGCAGCGACCCTGGCGGGCGCCAGTATCGAGCAGCGCGCGCTGCTGTGTCCGGCCGTCGCGGGTGCCGAGCAGCGAGTGATCGAGGCCGTCCTGCACGACCGGCTGAGCCGGCTGCGACGCACCGAGACGACCGCGCTGGTGACCGCGGCGCGGCACTTTCCCACCAGACAGCGCCGACTCTCGGACAAGCAGGCGGCCAGGTTTGGAGTTGCGTTGACCGATACCGACATCCGCGACACGCTATGGCTGGCAATCGATGACGGATCGCTGGACGCTGAGGCGATCCTGCGAGATCTGCACACCCGGCTTCCACCGCCCTATGACGCGGCGCCGCTATTCCTGTTCGGCTGGGGGCAATGGCGCGCTGGTAATGGCACAATTGCCACGATGGCCGCGGAGCGAGCGCTGGATTCCGATCCTGGGTACTCGGCCGCATCGCTGCTGATCAATGCGGTGCAACATGGCTTCGATCCGCGCTCCACCCCGGCACTGTCGGAGCCATTGAGGGCCGCGCGGAGCCGACCGCGGCCCCGGGCCTGAGTTAGGACCTCAGGCAGGCACCGACACGAAAATATGCTCGGCGACCTTCGCCGCCACGAATGCGGTCTCAGGGGTGCCCTTGATGTGCAGGCCGCCGGTGCCACGGCTCATCGTCACCGACAAGCCAGGCGTCAGGCCGGAGGTGCTCAGCTGCTTCATCAGAGCGGCATCCGGTTGCAGGAGTTCGCTGATCCGTTCAATGCGTACCACCACTTCGGCGTCCGAAGGGACGGTTGCGGCCAGCGTCGGGAGCAGTTGGTCGTCGTCGTCGCCGCCGTCGAAGGGCAGGCCGAGTTGTTCCAGCCCTGGGATCGGATTTCCGTGCGGGCAGACCAGCGGCTTCTTGAGCATCGCGATGATCCGGCGCTCGACGGCGTCGCTCATCACGTGCTCCCAGCGACAGGCTTCGATGTGCAGCTGCTCCCACTCCAACCCGATCACATCGTGCAGCAGGCGTTCGGCGAGCCGGTGCTTTCGCATTACCGATACCGCAAGCTGCCGGCCCACCTCGCTGAGCTGCAGGTGGCGATCGCTTTCGACCTGAACCAGCCCATCGCGCTCCATCCGGGCAACCGTCTGGCTTACCGTAGGTCCGGACTGGCTCAGCCGCTCGGCGATCCGGGCACGCAGCGGCGTGACGCCTTCTTCTTCCAATTCCCAGATCGTCCGCAGATACATCTCGGTGGTGTCGATCAAGTCGCTCTGGTGGTGGTTCACTCGCCGACCTCTTCCATAAAGCTGGTAGCGCCCTTGCCTGCCGGCCTCGCTACCGGGGCTGCAGTGCCCATGTTAGAACCGTCAACATGAACCAAGATTCCCGCCGAGCGCTAATCTCTGTTGACGAATTATCTCAATACCTGGCACAACCGGTCAAACCGGTTGTGCTGGATGTCCGGTGGCAGCTTGCTGGTTCCACCCAGTATCCGGCATATCTCGCCGGGCACCTACCCGGTGCGCAGTGGTGCGACCTGGACGCGGATCTGGCCGATCCGCCGGGTGCTGGCCGGGGCAGGCACCCGCTGCCGGATCCGGGACGGCTGCAGGCGGCGATGCGGGGTTGGGGGATCAGCCACGAGTCCGAGGTGGTGGTCTACGACGGCGATTCCTCGGTGGCCGCCGCGCGCGCATGGTGGGTGCTCAGGTGGGCCGGCCATCAGCGGGTTCGGGTGCTCGACGGCGGCTTTGCGGCCTGGGTTCGGGCCGGTGGCCCGATTCAGAGCACCGTGGAGTCGGTCGTTGCGGGCACGGTGATCGTCAAGGCAGGCAGCCTGCCGACGCTCGGCGCTGACACCGCCGAAGCCTGGGCGCGGGCCGGCCGGCTGGTAGACGTCCGGGCACCGGAACGATTCCGCGGCGAGGTCGAGCCGATGGATCCGGTTGCCGGCCACATACCTGGCGCGACGAACCTTCCGAGTACCGGCAACGTGCTCGGCTCGGGTCAGTTCCTGTCGGTCGCCGCACTGCGTACCCGGTTCGCGGCGGTCGCCGACCGGGCGGGCACTGAGCCGATCGGGGTGTACTGCGGTTCCGGTGTTACAGCAGCGCATACGGTCCTCGCAATGCACGAGACGGGCATCGACGCGGCGCTCTACCCCGGATCGTGGAGTGAGTGGATCAGCGACCCGCGCCGCCCGGTTGCGACCGGTTGAGCCAGCCGGCCGCGCTCAGCTGGCGCGGAGCCTGACCGTTGGCGCAGTCAAACTCTGGTCAACTGGTCGATCGGCCGGCCCAGTCGAGCAGCTGGTCGAGCGACCAGCTGTTGACAATTCGATCGGCCGGCACGCGCGCCTCGGCGGCCAGTGCGCAGCCGTAGGGCTTCCAATCGAGCTGGCCGGGGGCATGCGCGTCGGTGTCGATGCTGAACAGGCAACCGGCCTGCACTGCCAGCGACAGCAGCTCCAGTGGCGGGTCGAGTCGCTCCGGCCGGCTATTGATCTCCACCGCGACACCGTGGTCGGCGCAGGCGGCGAACACCGCGGCGGCGTCGAAACTGCTCTGGCCACGTTTCTTGCCGCCCACCAGCCGGCCGGTGCAGTGACCGAGGATGTTCGTGTTCGGGTTGGACACCGCCGCGATCATCCGGCGGGTCATCGCGGGTGAGTCCATTGCCAGCTTGGAATGCACCGAGGCAACCACCACCTCGAGCCGGGACAGCAGCTCCGGCTTCTGATCGAGCTGGCCGTCGTCGAGGATGTCCACTTCGATGCCACTGAGCAGCCGGAAGCCCGGCAGCCGGTCGGCCAGCGCGGCGACGATCATCAGCTGCTGTTCCAGCCGCTGCGCGGTCAGCCCGCGGGCCACCGTCAGCCGGGGGGAGTGGTCGGTAAGTGCTTGGTAGCGGGTCCCGAGCTCGACAGCGGTGATGGCCATCTCTTCGATCGGGCTGCCGCCGTCGCTCCAATCCGAGTGGGTGTGCAGGTCGCCCTGCAGGCTCTGCAAGATGGCCGCACCCGCGGCGGTCAGCTCGACCAGCGGTGCATAACTTGCTTCCAGCTTGCGTAGGTATTCCGGTACCACCCCGGAGCTGGCTTCGCTGATAACCGCAGCCGTGGTCTTGCCGATGCCCGGTAATTCCTCGAGGGTTCCGTGCGCGATCCGCTGGGAAATGCCAGCTTCGTCGGCCACGATCAGCTCGGCCGCGCGCCGGAACGCCTTGACCCGGTAGGTCGGTTCCAGGGCGCGTTCTAGCAGGAAGGCGATGCGTCGTAGCGCAGCTAGCGGCTCCATCGGAACACCGTAGAACGACGTATGGTCGCCGGCCCGATCGGGGGCAGCGACCACACGGCGGTGCAGATCGGCTCAGGCTTCGAGATAGTCCCGTAGCGACTGGGCACGGGAGGGATGCCGGAGCTTGGCCATCGTCTCGCGCTCGATCTGGCGAATCCGTTCCCGGGACAGGCTGAACTTGCGTGCAATGTCGTCCAGGGTGTGTGGGTTGCCATCGGCCAGTCCGTACCGCAACCTGACCACGGCGGCCTCCCGCGGCTCCAGCGAGTCGAGGATGCTGGCCAGCTGGCGCCGCATCAGGTCGAACTCGACGGCCTCGGTTGGCTTGGTTGCCTCGCCATCGGCGATGAAGTCACCGAGCGATGAGTCCTCGTCGGTGCCCACGGTCTGGTCCAGGCTGACCAGATCGCGTGCGTGATCGACCAGCTCGTGCAGCCGCTCCACAGTGATGTCGAGTTCGGTCGCCAGCTCCTGATCGGTGGCGTCCCGGCTCAGGCTTTGGCTTAGTTCGCGGCGCATCCGCTGCATCTTGTTGATCTGCTCGACCAGGTGGACTGGCAGCCGGATCGTCCTGGACTGGTCGGCCATCGCCCGGCTGATCGCCTGCCGAATCCACCAGGTCGCATACGTCGAGAACTTGAAGCCCTTGGTGTAGTCGAACTTCTCTACGGCACGGATCAGCCCCAGATTGCCCTCTTGGATGAGATCGAGGAATGGCATGCCACGACCGGTGTAGCGCTTGGCCAGCGAGACCACCAGTCGCAGGTTGGCCCGCAACAAGAGATCTTTGGCCGTCTCGCCGTCGGCTACCAACGCCTGCAACTCGCGGCGCCGCGCAACGGTCAGTCGCTTGCTGGTGCTGATCAGGTGCGAGGCGTACAGGCCGGCCTCGATCCGCTTGGACAGCTCGACCTCTTCGACGGCGGTCAGCAGGGCGACCTTGCCGATCTCGTTCAGGTAGGACCGCACCAGGTCTGCGGCCTGAACCACCTCGTCCAGGTCGGCGGTTGCCTCGACCGGGTTCGCGTCCTCAACCAGCAACGCGTCGGCGCTCGGCTCTGCCTCGGCGGCAACACCGTCGAGGCGCGACTTGTCGGTTTCGATGATTGCTGCGGCCGAACTCCGCGCGGCCCGGTGTCCTGGAAGGGTTCGCGCGGCGGACTGCCTGCGCTTTGCGGTTGTCTTGGTTGCTGGCTGCGTCACGTTGGGGTCCCGTCCACTGATGGGGTCTTTTTCTCCCACCCTGTACAACGATTCGGCGGCACGGTTGTTCCCGGATTGGCTGTGTGCCGGCTTTGAACAGCACAGCCGCTGCAACGCCGGCTAGCCCTTGGACTCGCCGGATCACACCTCGAGCAGGAGCGTGAACGGCCCGTCGTTCACGCTCTCCACCGCCATCATGGCCCCGAAAGTCCCTGTTTGTACTTTAAGCCCGGCGAGTCGCAGCGCGTCAACGAAGCCGTCCACCAGCGGCTCGGCGACCAGACCAGCCGCCGCCTGCTTCCAGCTCGGCCGACGCCCAGCCGAGGTGTCGCCATACAGCGTGAACTGGCTCACTGCCAGCACTGGCGCGCCGATGGATTCGGCGGCCGCCTCGTCTCGGTCGCCATCTCGTAGGATCCGCAGGCCGGCGACCTTGCGGGCAAGTTTCGCCGCGTGCTCGGCCGTGTCGGTGTGGGTGACCCCGATCAGCACCAGCAGGCCAGCGCCGATGCTGGCCGTCAACCGACCGTCGATCGTTACCGAGGCGCTGCTGACTCGCTGCACGACGGCACGCATCAGTCGAGCCCCACCGGAAGCAGGAAGCCGCGTTCGACCAGGTCAGCCACTACCGGTAGCAGCGCCGCGATGACCGGCTCAGCCGGCTGCTGGACGGCGGCGGCCACCAGTTCCAGCAGCACCCCGAGCGGCAGGGCAGCCGAGCTGGCTGCGATGAGTGCCGACACGGCCTCGTCGATCTCCAGTTCCCAGCGCATGCCATGACTCTGCCGGAGCAGCGTCATCGCCGGCTGCCAGCCGTCGCCTCCGAGCACCGACCTGGACTCGAGCACCAGGTCGGCTGCGGGGGCCAGCCGAGCCGTCAGCAGTTCGCCGGCCGCCAACCAGGCCGCGCGATCGAACCACTTCCGGACTGCGGGCCCGATCGGTTGCTGATAGGCCTGCGGCACGTCCTCGCAGACGATTCGCGAGTCGTCCCGGTCGGTCCGCCGGATGCTGATCATGCCCATCCCGACCGCGGCGACCTCAGTGGCCGCGAACCAGTCCAGCCAGCGGTCGTAGCGCACCTGCCAGCCGCTGGTGCCCGGTAGCTCCCCGGCATCGCGCAGCCACATGGCGACGTACTCGCCCGGCTCGGCGACCTCGCGCTGCCAGACCCAGGCATCGAAGCCCGCCTCGGGCAGCCAGCCGCGGATCCGGTCCTGCCATGACTCGTCGGTCCCGATGACCCAGTTCGCCAGCAGCTGTGCGGTGCCGGCCGGTGCGAGCCGGGCCGGCAGCGTCCGGATCAACTCCGCGCAGACCGCGTCACCGGGCAGGCCGCTGTCCCGGTAGCGCAAACCCTCAGTGCCTGGCAGGAATCCCGGACCAACGATGAAGGGCGGGTTGCAGACGATCAGGTCGAAGAGTTCCTTGCCGACCGGCTCGAGCAGCGAGCCATGCCGCAACTGCCAGCTCTGGTCGTTCAGTGCCGCGGTGCTGGCGGCGAAGGCCAGCGCGCGCCGGCTCAGGTCGGTCGCGGTGATGTCGCTGCTGTGCCGTGACAGGTGCAGCGCCTGTACCCCGCATCCGGTGCCCACATCCAGAGCTCGCCGCACCGGAGCGCGCACGGTGGCTTGGGCCAGGGTCGTTGCGGCCGAGCCGATCCCCAGCACATGCTCTGCCTGCAATGCGCCGCGGTGGACGTCGGTACCGAGATCCGACAGCACCCACCAGTCCGGGCCGCCGGTTTCGGAGTATGGGCGCAAGTCCAGTGCCGCCTGCACCTGGTCGGTGCCGGCAACGGTCTGCAGCAGGCCCGCGCCGAGCGCATCCGGCAGGGCGAGCGGCGCGAGTGCAGCGGCGGCCGCCCGGGCAGCTACCGGGCGGCCGAGCAGGAACAGCCGGATGAAGGTTTCGGTATCCGAGCCTGACCTGGTGAGCCGGTCGAGGGCGGCCAGATCAGCCCGAGACATGGCCGCCTGGCCGGCGAGTCCGAGCACCTCGGCGACCGCCGCCGAGCCATAGTGTTCCCGGACACTCGCCGCCAGCCGATCGGTGACCGCGGCGGCCAGCAGCGGCTCGCTGTTGCTCACGAGAGCAGCGGCGCCGCGAAGGCGGCGACCAGCCTGGCGACCTGGTCCGGCTCACGCAGTTGTAGGTCGTGGCCGCCGGCGATCTGGTGTCCTACCGCTCCAGGGATCTGCGCCCGCAACTGCTCGAAAGTCCGTTCCGGAATCACCGGGTCCTGCCGACCGCTGATTACCTGGGTGGGTAGCTGAATCCGTGGCAGGCTGGCGTTGATGGCTGGCAGCTCCCGCAGCAGCGCGCGCTGCTCGCGTAGGAAGCTTCGCCACACCGGCCTGCCGCGCATCGCAAGGCCGCTGGCCAGGGCGTAAGGCCGATCGGCCACCGCCTGGCCGTTGATGATCACCGAGTTGGCTCGTCGCGAGATGATCGGCCGGCCCAGCCTCAGGGTCGCGAACGCGATCGCCTCGCCGAGCACCGGCGCACCCAGCAGCGGATCGATCCTGAGCAGGCAGGACGGGCCGATCGAGGCCAGCAGCACCAGGCCGGCCAGTGTCTCGGCCGCGGCATCGGCGGCTGCCAGCGCAGCGACGCCGCCGGCCCAGCTGTGCCCGAGCAGCACGGTGGGACCTGCCTTGACCTGGCGCAGCCAGCCCTGCAACCAGCGCACATTGCCCGCGTAGTCAGTCGCTGGCGCGGGGTTCGCGCCATAGCCTGGCCGATCCGGAGCCAGCACCCGGACGTCGCGGGGGAGGCCGACCCGCAACGAATTTCGCAGCGACCAGAAGCTGGCCGAGGAATCCGGCTGCCCGTGCAGCAGAACGATCGTCGGGATCGACATCGCTCTATCGTGCCGACTGCCGGCCAGCGCGGCCATGCCGGGTGGCCTCGGCCACACCCAGGCGCGCGCGGTGGCACCATGGAGCCGTGCGCCTGTCCCGCCATCACGTCGACCGGCCGGTCCTCATCACCGAGGCCCCGGTCAACGTGGATGACGAGTTCGACCGGCGGCGCAAGCGGTACCTGCTGATGATGCTCATCCGAGCGCTGTGCATCGTCGGCGCGGCCTGCACCTTTCACATCTCCGGTTGGCTGGCCGCGGTTTTCGTCGCGGCTGCGCTGGTATTGCCGTGGTCGGCGGTCCTGATAGCCAACGATGGCCCGCCCAAGCGCGAGCTGCGCTTCCGCCGATTCGTCGTTGGCAACCAGTCCGGGCCCCGCGAGCTCACTGGGACCGCGCCGCCGACACCTGACGAGCGGGCTGACAAGCGCACGACTGGACCGGACGAGCAACCGTCGGCTGGCCCGGTTATCGAGCTATGAGCGTCCACCGGTACGCCCGGTGGCACAATTGCTGACGTGGCTACCCAGACTCTCGATGCTCCGAAGACCGCAGACGCTGATCAGGGAGACCAGTTCTTCCATTACGTCCGCAAGAACAAAGTCGCCGAGAGCGCGGTACTCGGCACCATGGTCGAGGCGCTGTGCGGCGAGGTATTTCCGGTCACCCGGTCCGCCAAGCCGGGTTCGCCGGTGTGCACCCGATGCAAGGAGATCTACGAGTCGTTGCCGGCGGGTGGCAGCTCAGGCTGATCCTCGGCGAGCTGCTGCCAGCCTCGCCGGGTGCCGCGCTTGCGGTTCACCGTGGGTGAGCTTTGCTCTATCTCGGCGTTGAACTCGGCGCCGAGCAGTACCCCGAGAGCGAGCAGGTAGAAGAACAGCAGCGCGGCGATCGGTGCGGCCAGCGTGCCGTAGGCATGGTTGTGCGCGACGATGAAGGTGATGTACTCCCGCAGGCCGGCCGCGCCAGCCAGGAAGATCACCATCGCCAGGATCGCCCCGGGGACACCGCGCCGCCACGGCAGCCGGCGCGGCGGAGCCAGGTGATACAGGCTGGTCAGGCCGGCCAGCAGCAGCAGGATCACCACCGGCCAGTACGCCGCGCTGATGATGTCATCCGCGGTGTCGCGAGCGCCCTCCGGGAACAGCTTGGGTAACTCAGTGGGTCCCAGCACCAGCGCCGGCAGCACGATCACGCCGACCACTATCGAGCCGAGATAGATTCCGAGCGCGAGCAGCCGGCTACGGACCGCGCCGCGCAGGTCTCGCATCCCGTAGGCGATGGTGATGGTGTTGACGAACGTCGCGGTCGCCGACGAGCCGGCCCACAGTGCGAGCAGAAAGCCAACCGAGACCACATCGGCCCGGCCCTCGCGCAGCACCTGCTGCACGACCGGCGCGATCAGCTGGTCGACCACCTCTGCCGAAAATGCTCGCGAGAATGCGTTGAGCAGGTTCTGCTGGACCTGGGCGACCGTACCCTTGCCAGCCAGATCCGAGAAGTAGCCCAGTGCGGCCAGCAAGCCGAGGAACAGCGACGGCATCGAGAGCAGCTGCCAGAAGGCGGCCTCGGCCGACAGGCCGAGCACCCGGTCGTTCCACGCCCGCGCTACCGTCCGGGTCGCCAGCTTGCCGACGCTGCGCTGGCTGATCACGGGTTGACAGTCTGCCCATGCCGACTGTGCGCACCGCAGCCGGACACGCAACAGTGACCACATCGGTACCGGACGGGATGCGGAACGCCCCGCTATCGGCTACTTCGCAGCCCGATCGGCGGCTCGCCACCTCCTGCCACCGACCGGTGCTGACCGCTAACCTGCGGGCGTGCACCCTTCCAACACCCAGCTCGGCCTGGACCTGGTCGGGGTCTTCGTGTTCGCGCTGTCCGGTGCGCTGGCCGCGGTGCGGGCCAGACTCGATCTGTTCGGGGTGGTCGTGGTGGCCGCGGTGACAGCGCTGGGTGGTGGGGTGCTCAGAGACACCCTGCTCGGTGAGAACCCGCCGTACTCCTTCCGGCACGAGACGTACCTGATCACGCCGGTGCTGGCCGCGGTGCTGGTTTTCGGCTGGCATCCGCAGGTCGCCAGGCTACGAAAGCCGGTACTGGTACTCGATGCGGCCGGCCTCGGGCTGTTCACGGTGACCGGGACCCAGCGTTCCTTGCAGGCCGGCCTCGGAGTGGTCGCAGCTTGCGTCGTTGGGGTGCTCGCCGCGATCGGTGGTGGGGTGATTCGTGACGTGCTGCTGCGCGAGATCCCGGTGGTGCTGCGCCGAGAGATCTATGCCGTCGCGGCGCTGGCCGGCGCCGCGCTGGTTTGCCTCGGCCACGCCATCCACCGGCTCGGCGGCCCCTGGCTGATCGCGACCGCATTCGTGGTTTTTGCCTTGCGGCTATTGGCACTACTGCGTCATTGGTCGGCGCCGACGGCCCGTAACCTGGAGGATCAGGCTGGCGGTTGAACTCCGCTGCGGTCAATTTCACTCGGGCCGCGGGTCGATCACCGGCTCACCAGCGCCGGCCGGTTAGCCTGTGGGTTGCCGCGGCGAGGTAGCCAGCCGGGCAAGATCGTTTGTCAGAACAGCTGGAGGGGGCGGCGTCGAGTGTCAGAACGCCGCTCGTCCGGTACCCGGCTGCGCCTATGGCAGCGTGAGGCACTGGCGAAGTACCACACCGAGACCCACAAGGATTTCCTGGTCACTGCCACCCCAGGAGCCGGTAAGACGACCTTCGCGCTGAGTCTGGCGGTCGATCTGATCACCCGGCGAGTGATCGACCGGGTGATCGTGGTGGCACCCACCGATCACCTACGCAGCCAGTGGGCCGAGGCTGCCGAGCAGTTCGGCATCGCGCTGGATCCGACCCTCTCCAATGGTGTCGGGCCGGTGCCTGGCGACCTGCACGGTTACGTAACCACGTACGCCCAGGTAGCCGGTAAGCCCACCTTGCACGCCGCCCGGGCCACCAGCCGGCGCAGCCTGGTGATCTTGGACGAGATCCACCACGCCGGTGATGGGCTGTCCTGGGGGGATGCGGTAGCGCTCGCCTTCGACAACGTCAGCCGACGGGTCTGCCTGACCGGGACGCCGTTTCGGACCCAGGTCAGCGAGCGGATTCCGTTCGTCCGCTACGAGCCGGACGGTCAGGGTGGCCTGATCTCGACCGCGGACTTCGGCTACGGCTATGCCGAGGGCCTGCGCGATCACGTGGTGCGCCCGGTGGTGTTTGCCGCGTACACCGGGGTGTCCCGGTGGCGTAACTCCGCGGGCGAGGTGATCGCGGCATCGCTGACCGAAGCCGGTACGAAGTCCACAGAGCAGTCGGCTTGGCGCACCGCGCTCGATCCGAAGGGGGATTGGGTCCCGCATGTGATCGCGGCGATGGACGAGCGGCTCACCCAGCTGCGGGTATCCGGGATGCCAGATGCCGCTGGCTTGGTGCTTGCTTCGGATCAGGACGATGCCCGGGCGTACGCCGAGATCGTGCACCGGGTGACCGGTGAGAAGCCCTACCTGATCCTGTCCGACGATCCCAAGGCCAGCTCGAAGATCGCCAAGTTCGCCGCCGGCGGGCCGCGGATCGCGGTGTGCGTCCGGATGGTCTCCGAGGGCGTGGACGTGCCCCGCGCGGCCTGCCTTGCCTGGCTGACCAGCTACCGGACCCCGCTGTTCTTCGCCCAGGCCGTCGGGCGAGTGGTGCGCTCACGTGGTCGGCACGAGTCGGCGACGGTGTTCCTGCCCGCGGTCCGGCCGCTGCTGACGCTCGCGGCTGAGCTGGAAAACGACCGTAACCACGTGCTGCCGCCGCCCGCGTCGTCCTCGGAGTCGCTGGAACTCGTCGACGAGCTTCCGCAGGAGCAGCCCGAGCGAGCCGAGTCTGGCCTGCTGCTGGAATGGGAGGCGCTGGAGGCCGAGGCCGAATTCGCCCACGTACTGCACGGCGGCCGGGCGGTGACGCCTGACGCAGGACCGAGCCAGCCGGGTGCGGATGACGAGGATTTTCTGGGCTTGCCCGGATTGCTCACCCCCGAGCAGACCGCCGCATTGCTGGCGCAGCGCGACGGCGAGCTTCGCAAGCGTGCCAGCCGATCCCGCCAGCCCCGCCCCGCTGAGGTGGTGGAACCTGCTTCGGAGGCCGAGATCGCGGCCACCCAGGGGATCGCCAACGGTGGCAGCGGCTGGCGGG
>FTJM01379574.1_pt1 | contig 15640 bp, 12 predicted proteins | sample 1658941 | NCBI WGS metagenome assembly FTJM01 (sample SAMEA3914876, study PRJEB12502) | metagenome | biome: forest; material: soil | place: USA | collected 2011-06-22 | depth 0.3 m
GCCTGCTGCAGCAGGCGGAGCAGACCGGCAGCGGGCTGGTGATCGGCTGGCTGGCCGATGCCTGCGCGCAGCTGAGTGTGCACGACGGTGCCGGCGAGCAGACCGCGATCATCGAGCTGCCGGGACTGGGCAGCGTGGATGAGATCAGCACCAGCAAGGATTCGCCGCTGGTACATCTGAGCTTCACATCCTTCGATACCCCGCCCCAGGTGCTGGCACACGAGCTGGCCACCGGCCGGACCGCGACGGTGTTCGCCAGCCGGCCAGCCGTCGCCGGGCCGCAACTGGTCACCGACCAGATCTGGGTCAGTTCGGCCGACGGCACCCGGCTGCCAGCGTTCGTGGTGCACCGCGCCGATATCACCCCGGAAACCGGACCGCACCCGTGCACCCTCTACGGCTACGGCGGCTTCGAAGTCGCGATCACACCGGCGTTCTCGCCCGCCATCGTCAGCTTCACCGAAGCCGGCGGCGTCTGGGTGGTCGCGAACCTGCGGGGCGGCAGCGAGTACGGCTCGGCCTGGCACGACGCCGGCCGGCTGGCGAACAAGCAGAACGTCTTCGACGACGCCATCGCCACCGCCGAGCATCTGATAGCCACCGGCTGGACCGGTGCCGGGCAGCTGGCCGCCAATGGCGGCTCCAACGGTGGCCTACTGGTCGGTGCGCTGCTCACCCAGCGTCCCGACCTGTTCGCCGCCGCGGTCGCCCAGGTCGGGGTGCTGGACATGCTGCGCTACGAGCGGTTCACGATCGGCCGCGCCTGGGCCGGCGATTACGGGATCGCCAGCCGCAGCAAGGCAGAGTTCGACACGCTCTACGGCTACTCGCCCTACCACCGGTTGCGGCCAGCCGCCAGCTACCCACCTGTGCTGCTGATGACCTCCGACCACGACGATCGGGTAGTGCCGGCGCACAGCTTCAAGTTCGCTGCCCGGTTGCAGGCGGTCAGCGAGCACGACGCGGTGGCCTACCTCAGGGTCGAGTACGGCGCGGGCCATGGCTTGGGCAAGTCACGCTCGGCATTGCTGGCCGAGCGGACCGACCTGCTCTCCTTCATCGCCGCGCACACCGGCTTGGCACTGCGGTAACCGCGCCCAGCGCCTGTGTCTTAGAGCAGGCCCGCCGCGCGCATGCCCTTGAGGGTCGGCGCGATGACTGCGGTCGGGCCGACCCGGTCAGCGATCGCCTCCACGGTCTTGAGGCCGTCACCGGTGTTGTAGATGACCGTCTCCCGGCTGGGGTCCAGCTGGCCCGACTCGACCAGCTTCTTGAGTACCGCGGTGGTCACCCCGCCGGCGGTCTCGGCAAAGACCCCGGTGGTCTCGGCCAGCAGTTGGATGCCGTCGCGGATCTCGTCGTCGCCGACGTGCGCCATCGCGCCACCGGTGCTGCGCACCGCGTCAAGCGCGTACGGGCCGTCCGCTGGGTTGCCGATGTTCAGCGACTTCGCGATGCCGGTCGGCTTGACCGGCTGGACGGTGTCCTGGCCGGTCTCGAACGCGGTGGCGATCGGTGCACAACCGGAGGACTGGGCGCCGTACACCCGGTACTCGGCAGCCTCCACCAGGCCGACCTGCTGGAGCTCCTTGAAAGCCTTGTGAACCTTGGTCAGCAGCGAGCCGGACGCCATCGGCGCCACTACCTGCTGCGGCAGCCGCCAGCCAAGCTGCTCGGCGACCTCGAAGCCGAGCGTCTTCGATCCCTCGGCGTAATAGGGCCGGACGTTGACATTGACGAACGCGGTGGACTCGAACTCGTCGGTCTCCGACAACTCGCTGCACAGCCGGTTGACGTCGTCATAGGAGCCTTCGATGGCCACCAGCGTGCCGCCGTAGATAGCGGTCTGGCTGATCTTTGCCGGCTCCAGGTCCGACGGGATGAACACGATCGAGTCCATCCCGATTCGGGCGGCGTGCGCGGCGACCGAGTTGGCCAGGTTGCCAGTGGATGCGCACGCGATCCGAGAGAACCCGAGCTCGCGGGCGGCGGTGATCGCCACCGACACCACCCGGTCCTTGAACGAGTGGGTCGGGTTGGCCGAATCGTCCTTGACCCAAAGCGGAGCGGTGAAACCGAGCCGGTCCGCAAGCCGATCAGCCCGGATCAGCGGCGTCATCCCGGTGCCCGAGTCGACTCGGGTTTCTGGGCGCTGGCCGGCCGGTAGCAGCCCCGCGTAGCGCCAGATGGAGTTCGGCCCGGCGGCGATGCTGGCCCGGCTGACCTGAGCCAGCCGGCCCGGGTCATAGCCGATCTCGAGCGGGCCGAAGCACTCGAAGCACGCATGTTGCGCACCGAGCGGATACTCGGCAGCACAGTTGCGACACACCAGTGCCGAAGCGGGGGTTTCCGGCGTCTGGCCGGTCGGACGGTCGATTACTGCAGTCATAGCGGAGGCCCTTTCTCCTCATCTTTCCCAGCAAACCACGCCGAAACGCGGTACTGGGCCGGAGTTGGCACCTACCTCACGAACTGCCTGTCGTAGCTGGAGAATCAGCTACGACGGAGTTGTCGCGGTGGTTGCCGGGGCTTCAACGGGCCGGTCCCTCTGCCCCTCTGGATGAGCGGAACTATGAAATTGTTTTCGGCTCAACTGTAGTCGCTGGTCAGCACGACCACGATGGACCCCTGGGGCAGGCCCTCGAATTTCTCTTTCACCCTTTGAATAGCGGGAAATTGGGTCTGGAGGGCGTCGGCCGCGGCATGCGCGCCCGGCACGTTCGGGTCGTAGTAGACGGCTGTGGACAGGATCGAACCGTCGAAGGTGCTGGTGTCGGTGACCGTCCAGCCGCCCTGCCTGAAGCGGGCGGCGGCGTTGCTGGCGGAGACCGTGCTGGTGTTGCTGAGCACGACGAGCGGCAGCTTGCCGGTGCTCGCGGTGGCGCTATTAGGCGTGCTTGCCGTGACCGGCGGCTTGGGCGCCGCGCTGGTCTTCGGGACGGCGCTCTTCACCGGGCTGCTCTTGGCCTTGCTGCTGCTGGCCGGCGTGGTTGGCGTGAGGCTGCCGGTCTGCGCCGAACTGGCCAGATGTCCCTTGGGATGGTTGAGCGCCGAAACCGAAACGACAGCAACCGCGGCGCCGACGATCAGGGCCACGATTCCCAGGATGCTTTCCAACCGCCGGTGGGGGCCGGACGGCGGAGCAGTGTGAGCCATAGGCCTACAGGATAGGAGTCAGACCTCGATGCCGAGTCGGCGGGCCGAGCGCTGGCGCTGCCGGCTGGCGCGCAGCCGCCGCAGCCGCTTGACCAGCATCGGATCCGCTTCCAGCGCCTGCGGGGTGTCGATGAGGGTATTCAGCACCTGGTAGTAGCGGGTGGCCGACATGTCGAAGAGTTCCTTGATCGCCTGCTCCTTGGCACCGGCGTACTTCCACCACTGCCGCTCGAAGGCAAGGATCTCCCGGTCGCGCCGCTTGAGGCCGCCGGCTACCGGGTCACTTTCCGGGTCGTCGCTGGCGGGCGCCGGCTTCGCGGCTGGGGCGGAATCCATGCGGCCTCCGATCGGCTGGGACGTTCAAGTGGTCGGGTCGTTTGGCGTGCGGTGGTCTGTCTGGCGCAGCGAATTGCACCGTTGTCATTTACCGTCACCATTCAACCATGAGCGTGCGACTGACGCTCTCACGGTGGGCGTGTCCCGGCCAGCCCGTTGTCCACAGCTAGTCAGGTTATCCACAGAAGTTCCTCGCCCGGCCAGTCAGCCTGTCAGCGCGGTGAGGATCGTGGCATGCATCCCATCGACCGGCACCGTATCGCCGTCCTATCCAGCGATTTGACGCAGGCGGCGGCGCAGGTACGCCGGACCCGCTCGCTGCTGCGTGCCGGCGCGCAGCAGCTCGACTGGCGATCCCCGGCGGCGGTCGCCTTCGAATCCGTCGCTGACCGCGCTACTCGGGCAGCTCGGCCGACTTGGTGGCCGGCTGGACGGGCTGGCTGGGGCGGTGTCGACGCACGGCAACCGGGCCGCTCACCGAGCCGAGGCGGTCGCGGCGATGGCACGCTCGGCGGCCGGCAGCCTCGAACGAATCGCGCACCGGCGATGAGCGCGCCGGTCGTGCTGCATGGCGGCAGCGGCTCGATCGCAGCCTCGTTCGAGCTGCTGGATCACTACGCCGGGCAGCTGATGGCCGCTTGCAGTGAATTGAGCCGGTTGGTCATCCCACCGGTGATCAGGCTCGGCTACGACCCGGTGTTGGTGGCGGCGGCCGTCCTCGATCCGGTCGGTGCCGCGACCACCGCCGAGCATTCGGCGGCCTGCTTGGCGGTGCTGGCGGTGATCCTGGCCGCTCTGGAATGCCTGCAATTGGAGTTGCGCGCTGCTGCCCGCTGCTACCGGGCGGTCGACGAGCTGGACCGGCGACTGCGGCCGGTGCTCCGTGCGGCCTGGCAACTCCCCCGCGCGCTGACCGTGGCTGGCGCTACCCGCGGTTGGCAGCCGGCCGATCCGCAGCGGCTGGTCAGCGCCGACCCGGAACTGGTCGCGGTGGCTGGTCTGACGCTCGCGATCGGCGGTGCCTCGGCCCTGCTGGTCCCGGGCGGGATCGGGCCGGCTGCGGGGTTGCTGGCGAAGGCTTACCCCGACGGCCGGCCACAGGTCACTACCCGGCCGGACCTGCCGACCAACGACAGCCGGGGCGCGCCACGCTCGATCCGCGACCTGCTCGCCGGGCTCGCGACCCGGTCCGCGGCAGACGACGGCGGCGGAGCCTTCGATGTCCGGATCCTGGACGGGCCGCCGCCGGCCGGCCGGCGGGTGATCGTGGACCTCGCCGGCACCACCATTTGGAACCTCAACCCGCTGCACCCGACCCCGCAGGCCTCCGACCTCGGCACCAGCCTGCGCTGCCTGGCGAACGAGTCCTCGGTACTGGAACGGGGCGTGACCCGCGCGCTCGCGCTGGCCGGAGTCCGGCCGGACGAACCGATCATGCTGATCGGCCACAGCCAAGGTGGCATGGTGGCAGCCCGGCTGGCGGCCGACCTGACCGCCAACTCGGCTTACCGAGTGACCCACCTGATCACCGCCGGCTCCCCGATCGGACTGGCCGATGTGCCTGCATCGGTCTCGGTGCTGGCTCTGGAGAATCGCGGCGACCTGGTCCCCCAGCTGGATGGCGCCGACAACCCTGACCGGCCGAACTGGTTGACCGCGCAAATCAGCCGCGGCGGCCAGACCATCGCCGGCAAGCACGCGCTGTCCGGATACCTTGCCGGTGCTGGTGATCTCGACAGATCTCAGGCACCGGAACTATCCAATTGGCGCTTGTCAGCGAGCCGTTTCCTCAGCGCAGATACCGTACGAACCGAGGTATTCCAAGTCAGGCGGTGGCGATGAGCACGAACTATTGCTCAAATCCTGATCGTGCCGCAGGATCACCGAATGCTCGCCCTGATGCAGGACTACCCGCTCACCATCGAATCGATCCTCCGGCACGGCGAACGGATGTTCGGCGCCAGGACGGTAGTGACTCAGCAGGTCGGCTCTCAGGAGCGAATTACCTTCGCCGAGGTCGGCACCCGAGCCCGCCAGGTGGCCGGGGTGCTCGATTCGCTCGGGGTCACTGCGGACGGTCGGGTCGGTTCCTTCGGCTGGAACACCGCCAATCACCTCGCGCTGTATTTCGGCGTGCCATGCACCGGACGGGTGCTGCACACCCTCAATATCCGGCTGTTCGCCGAGCAGTTGATCTACACGGCCGAGCACGCCGAGGACGAGGTGATCTTCGTCGACCGTTCGTTGCTGCCGCTGTTCGGCCAGTACCTGCCCCAGCTGCGCACGGTGCGCCACGTGGTGGTCTTCGACGACGGCGCGACTCACCCGCTTCCGGAGGACTCCCGGGTGTTGCGGTGGGCCGATGTGGTCGGCGACGAGGTGGACTTCTCCGGTCGGGTTCGGGACGAGAACACTGCCTCAGCCATCTGCTACACGACCGGGACCACCGGCCATCCCAAGGGCGTGCTCTACTCCCACCGGTCGAGCTACCTGCACTCGCTGATCACTCAGGTACCGGGCACCTTCGCCCTGGGCGAGGCCGACGTCGTGCTGCCGATCGTGCCGATGTTCCACGCAATGGCCTGGGGCTTGCCTTACGCCTGCGTAATGGCGGGCGCCAGCATGGTGATGCCCGGCCCGTCGATGACACCGGCGGGGCTGCTGGACTTGCTGGAGGCCGAGCGGGTGAGCTTGACCGGCGCAGTTCCCACCATCTGGATGGGGATGTTGCCCCTGGTGCCGGGCCGTGACCTGTCGGCCCTGCGCCAGGTGATCTGCGGGGGTGCCGCGGTGCCCCGGACGTTGTCGGAAGGCTGGCGCCGGGCGATTGGGGTACCACTCACCCAGGCTTGGGGGATGACCGAGCTGTCCCCGCTGGGCACCGTGTGCACGGTGCGCTCGGAGTATGCCGCCGCCGACGAGGACCGCAAGGCCGAGCTCCGAGCCACCGCCGGCGTCGCGCCGATCGGCGTCGAGTTGCGGATCGTCGATGCCGAGACCCGCGCCGAACTGCCCTGGGACAACGAGGCGGTCGGCGAGCTGGAGAGCCGCGGCCCGTGGGTCGCCCGGCAGTACTACCGGACCGATGAGCCCGGCGAGCAGTTCTCCGCCGACGGCTGGTTGCGCACCGGCGACGTCGCGGCGATCTCGGAGTTGGGCTACCTGCGACTGGTCGACCGGACCAAGGACCTGGTCAAGTCCGGCGGCGAGTGGATCTCTTCGGTGGAGCTGGAGAACCAGATCATGGCTCATCCTGCGGTGGCCGAGGCGGCCGTGATCGCGCTGCCACACCCCCGCTGGGGCGAACGACCGTTCGCCTGCGTGGTGATCCGAGATGGCCAGTCGGTGACGAAACCGGAGCTGCTCGCGTTCCTCGCCGAGCGGGTCGCAAAATGGGGCATGCCAGACGATCTGGAGTTCCTCGACGAGATTCCGAAGACCAGCGTCGGCAAGTTCTCCAAGAAGACCCTGCGGGAACGCTTCGCCGACCGCCAGCTCAGCGAATCAGCCGATAACCCGAAAACTGCACCGTAAAGTCGCTGCCCGGCTAATCCGGGCAGCCAGCGGCTCACACCGGCCCGGTGCCGGCCGATCTGACTATCGTGACGTACAGCAACAGCCGATCGGCGCTCTGGCTACCAGACGCCGGTCCATTCCGGTCACCTGCCGCCCGTTTAATACACCGTTGGGCCCATAAGAGCCGGCAGCGACACGAATTCTTAGGTAACGATTCGCCGGAATCAATGGACGTTTGGCTACGTACAGTTACCGTCACACGTGGGACGGGTGTGGTCCGTGTGACCTGTGAGGCCGACCTGTGGTCAACCATGACGGCATCAATAGCCGTCCCGTGACACGGTGAGCAACGGACAAGGCAGGACGAATCACATGCTAGACACCGCACCAGCCAGCCAAACCAAGCGACGCACAACCCGGCCGCTGGCCGCGCTGTTCGGAGTGCTGGCGCTGGTGCTGGCCTTCGTGCTCCCGGAGCACGCGCAGGCCGCCAGCAGCAACCCGACCGGCACCCTCGAGACGCTGGCCGTCGCACCCGACGGCTCGGTGACCGGCTCCGGTTGGACCGCGGATACCGACGCTCCCACCACGGTGCTGCAAGTCAAGCTCAGCGACAACGGCGTCCCGAAGACCTCGGTGCTGGCTGGTGCAGCGCGCTCGGACGTGGCCGCGGTATATCCAGCATTCGGCGCCAACCACGGGTTCAGCTTCCAGCTGGTGCTCGGCAACGGCAGCCACCAGGTCTGCGTCACCGCGCAGAACGTCGGGCCGGGCGCTGACAGCCAGCTCGGCTGCCGCACCTTCACCATCGCCAACGACCCGACCGGGACCATCGGCACCGGCACGCTCAGTGGCAACACCGTCACGTTTGCCGGCACCGCCGCCGATCCCAACACCACCGGTCCGGTCACGGTCCGGGCCTACGTCAACGGCAGCTACGCCGCCGCGGCGAGCAGCGACCCGGCAACCCATGGCTACCGCATCGCAGTTCCGGTCGCTGAGGGCAGCAATTCGGTATGCCTGTACGCGATCAATGTCGGGCAGGGCAGCAACATCCAGCTCGGCTGCCAGCCAATTCTGGTCCGCAACAACCCGTTCGGCTCGCTAGACGGCGCGTTCCAGACGCCGGCCGGGGTCCTCGTCACCGGTTGGGCAATCGACCTGAACACCACCGCGAGCCTGACAGTTTCTGCTTATGTGGACGGCAAATACGCCGGCCAGAGCAGTGCGTCCGGGCCACGTCCGGACGTCGCGCAGTTCTACCCGAGCTCCGGGCCGAACCACGGCTACTCGATGCTGCTGGCGATGGCGTCGGGCAGCCATACGGTGTGCGTGAGCGCCGTCAATGTCGGGCCGGGCAGCTCCGTCCAGCTGCGCTGCACCGCAGTCACGGTGCAGAACAACCCGATCGGATCGGTGGAAGGCGTGAGCCAGCTGCCGGCCGGCGTGCAGGTGAGCGGTTGGGCGCTGGATCTGAACAGCGCCGGCCCGGTAACCGTGAACATCTCCGCCGATGGCAGGCTGGTCGCGTCGGTGGCTGCCTCGTTGGGGCGATCCGATGTCGCCGCGCGCTACCCCAGCGTCGGCGCAAACCATGGCTACTCGGTGCTGCTCAACCTTGCCGCCGGTACCCACACCGTGTGCGTGGATGCGATCAACGTAGGCCCCGGTGTCAACAGCCGGCTGCGCTGCGCCACGGTTGCCGTGCGCAACAATCCGCTGGGCGCGCTGGAGACCGCGGCCCAGGTACCCGGCGGCATCAAGGTTGCCGGCTGGGCATTGGATCTGAACACCGCGGCGCCGATCGTCGTCGCGTTCTACCTGGACGGCAGATTCGTCCAGCAGGTGCCGGCGGCAGCACCGCATGCCGGCCTGGCCACGAGCTTCCCGGCGGTCGGCGGCAACCACGGCTTCGGGCTGATCCTCGGCGCCACGCCGGGCAGCCACCAGCTCTGCGCGTACGGCATCAACTACGGTCCCGGCGCGAGCCTCAAGCTAGGCTGCGCCAACCTGAACCTGATCGCGACTCCGATGGGCAACCTGGAAGGCGCCCTGCAAGCACCCGGTGGCGCCCTGGTATCCGGCTGGGCGATGGACCGGTTCAGCAGCAATCCACTGACTATTCGGGTCTACGTCGACGCCAAGATCGCCGCGATCGCGGCCGCCGCCGCGCCCCGGCCGGACGTCGCGGCACTCTTTCCGAACATGGGTGCCAACCACGGCTTCGTGATGAACATCCCGATGCCGGTCGGAACCCACCGGGTATGTACCTACATCGTCGGCAGATCCGGCGCAATCCTGGCACTGCGGTGCGTGCAGGTCAGCCGGAGTGTCAACCCGGTCGGTGGTTCCAGCGGGATCGCGCGGGTCGGGACCAGCAACGTCGTAGCGGTCTCCGGCTGGGCAGTCGACCCCGACACCACCGGCCCGATCACTGTGCAGGTGACCAGCGATGGGGTGCCCAAGCAGACCCTGAACGCCAACCAGGGTTCGAGCTGGATCGCCGCGAGGTGGCCAGCATACGGGCCCGGTCACGCCTACTCGGCAGGCGTCACGCTGGATCCCGGTGAGCACCAGGTCTGCGTCATCGCCAACAACGTCGGTGCCGGAGGCAACAGCACCCTTGGTTGCACCACCGTCCTCAGCTCCGGTGACGGCGTGCCCGCGGCGCCCACCTCGGTGACCGCGCTTGCAGGCAGCCGATCGGTGACGCTCAGCTGGGTCGCGCCGCGCTCGATCAACGCACCGATCACCAGCTACCAGGTCGTGGTGGTGCAGCACACCGGGACCATGGTGGTGGCCGGTTCGGCAACCGGGGCTGTCGTGAACGGGCTGACCAACGGCGGCCGCTACACGTTCACGGTGCGGGCGGTAAACGCCTACGGCAGGGGGTCGGCGGCAGTGACCACCGCGACGCCGACAAACATCCCGCCGCAGGTCACGCCGGCGCCGGTTTCGACCAGCCACTACCTACGTAACCTCACCGGCAACCTGGCCAGCGATGCGGCAATCATGCGGGCGATGGGTGCCACCGATGCCAGCCGGAACCCGTCCGGGCACAGCTACCTGGTGCTGCTGCAGATCGGCGGCCAGGACGAGATCAACAAGGGCGCGCTGCTGTCGGCCACCTCGCGGTTCGTCAGCTACGCCGCCGTGGTGAGCGCGAGCAACGCCTACCTGGACGGCTACGCCAGCCGCCAGCTGCCGTACGCGCCGCTGACCCTGGCCATCGGGACCAACAACGATGTGGACGTGAGCCTGTCCGCCGGGGTGTCCTGGGCCCGCAACGTGATCAACCCAGTTGTCAGCTATGCAGTGGCACACCATCCCGGCATGATCATCGCTGGGGCGAACGACATGGAACCCGGATTTTCCGCGACGGCTACCCAGACCCGGGCCTGGCTGTCCGGCTACCTGGCCGGCACGAGTGCGAGCTTCGTGTTCAACGGCTCGGCCGACGGATGCTCGACCGGCGCGGCCGGCAGCCGCTGCAACAACGGCTGGTCGATGGCAGACCTGCAATGGCTGTCCGGCGGCGCAGCCGCGGCCCGGACAGTCAGCCTGCCGCAGATCTACAACTACGCCATGCCACTGCAGTGGAAGTTCATCTCGCTGACCGGCGTCAGCGCCGGCCGAGCCCGGATCAACTTTGGCGGCCCGCTCACCGAGCTGACCGCGTGTGCCCAGGCGGGTTCCTGCGGCAGCATCAGCAATGTCGTTGCCTGGAGCCAGCTGTGGAATGCGATATCTTCCAGTGCCGCCACCAGGCAATCCCAGCTGCCCCATGGCACCGATCTGCGAATCAACTAAAGGAGTGCTGACCCGGGTGAGAATGTCTAGCGCGGCGGCACTACTTGTTGCCGCCGTGGTTATGACGGGCTGCACCCAGGCGAGCCAGTCCAAGGCGGACAATCCGGTGATCTCGGCTCCGCAGACCAGCAGTTCGGCAACCGGCTCCACCTCGACCGATCCGGCTCGCCCCACCGTGACGCCGACCAAGGCCGTACCGTCGCTGAGCCAAACCCCGACGCCGGCCAGCACCCCGCCGCGCGTGCCGATCGACGGTCCAGACGGCTGCCCGACCGCGTCGCTCAAGATTGCGGTGTTGCGGGCCTCCGGCGCCGCGGGCCACCAGTACGCCTACCTGCAGTTCACCAACACCTCCGCGAAGTCCTGCTCGCTGACCGGTTTCCCTGGAGTCCAGCTGCTCAGGGCTGGTGCACCGCTCGGCCAACCCGCGGCTCGCTCGGCCGCGCAGGCCAGCCGGGTGCAGATCGCGCCACAGGCCGCGGTCACCGCGCAGCTGGTGGACGACTCGACCTGCAATGCCGATAACGCTGATTCGGTGCAGATCATCCCGCCGAACCGCACCGACCGGATCGTGCTGCCGATCTCGCTGCGTGGCTGCCCGCTGCAGGTCGGCCCGGTCAGCACCGGCTGATCCTCGACTCGCGGCGGACCGCGGGCCAGCTCTGCGACAATGGCGCCATGAGCTATCTTGCCGCCGACGACCGCTACGAACGGATGATCTACCGCCGGGTAGGGCGCAGCGGTGTGAAACTTCCCCTTGTATCGTTGGGGCTCTGGCACAACTTCGGTGATGACCGGCCACTGCAGGCGCAGCGGGCCATCCTGCGCCGGGCCTTCGATGCCGGGATCACTCACTTCGACCTGGCCAACAACTACGGTCCGCCCTACGGCTCGGCCGAACTGAACTTCGGCAAGCTTTTTGCCCAGGATTTTCGACCCTATCGCGACGAGCTGTTCCTCTCCACGAAGGCCGGCTGGGACATGTGGCCTGGTCCGTACGGCGATCACGGCTCGCGAAAGTACCTGTTGGCCAGCCTCGACCAGTCCCTCAGGCGGATGGGGGTGGACTACGTCGACGTGTTCTACCACCACCGCAACGACCCGGAAACCCCGCTGGAAGAGACCATGGGCGCGCTGGACCAAGCCGTCCGTTCGGGCAAGGCGCTCTACGCCGGTATCTCGTCCTACTCGCCGCAGCGCACCGCCGCGGCCGCCGCCATCCTGGATCGGTTGGGCACCCCGCTGCTCATCCACCAGCCCTCCTACTCGATGCTCAACCGCTGGGTGGAGGCCGGTCTGCTCGACACCGCCGACCAGGTCGGCGCCGGCGTGATCGCGTTCTCGCCGCTGGCACAAGGGATGCTGACCGATCGCTACCTGGATGGGGTGCCTGCCGATTCGCGGATGGCCGAGAACTCCTCGCTGTCCGCCGAACTGCTGACCGAGCAGAACCTGACGCACATCCGGGCGCTGAACGAGCTCGCCAGCCGTCGCGGGCAATCGCTGGCGCAGCTCGCGCTGGCCTGGGTGGCTCGCGATCCTCGGGTGAGTTCGGTGCTGATCGGTGCGTCATCGGTTCGCCAGCTCGAGCAGAACCTGGCCGCCCTGGACAATCTGGGCTTCACCGATGCCGAGCTGGCCGAGATCGACCAGTATGCGGTCGATGGTGGCATCGACCTGTGGCGGGCAGCCGCCACCAGCTAAGTCGGCACCGCACGACGACGCCCGCGCCAGCACGACCAGCGCCAGGACAACCGGAGAGAGGCAGCCATGAAGCTCGCCCTGCACGCCTGCGATTTCAACTACCAGGGCTCGCCCATCAGTACCGGCACAACGCTGAACTCGGCGCTCGGGACGGTTGTGGCTAAACGGCTGGTTGGTAGCAGGTGAGCGCGGCAACATCGGGCCGGCCAGCAGTGGCTGGCCGAGCCCAACCCGACGAGCCAGCTCGCTGGCTGATCATCGCCGCCATCGTGCTCACTGGCCTGACCATGCGGGTCGCGGTACTCAGCGTCGGAGCGGTGCTCGATGATCTCGAGCACGGCCTGCACGCCTCCAGCGGGATCGCCGGCATCATCACGACCTTGCCGGTGATCGCCTTCTGCGGAATCGGCATTCTCGGCCCGCGGCTGGCCCACCGCTTCGGTGAGCACCGGTTGCTGGCGGCCGCCCTGCTAGCCGCCACGATCGGGCTTACGCTGCGAGCGGTGGCCGGCGACGTCTGGCTGTTCGCACTGCTGAGCCTGCTGGCGTTGACCGGCGGCGCGATCGCCAACGTCCTGATGCCCGCGGTGGTGAAGCGGCATTTTCCGCAGCAGATCGGCCGGCTGACCGCGGTGTACACCACCTCGCTGGCGGTCGGGGCGACCGCGGCGGCCGGGCTGACCGTCCCGATCTCGGAGCTGGACGGTGGCAGCTGGCGATTCGGCATCGGCTCGTGGGCCCTGCTGACCGCCCTGGCGGTGCTGCCCTGGCTGCCGACGCTCGCCGGGGACCGACCTGACCACGAGGTCCAGGCTCGACGGGTGCCGTTCAGCTGGCTGTTCCGGTCGAAACTGGCCTGGGCGCTGGCGCTGATGTTCGGTACCCAGTCGATGCAGGCCTATATCGCCTTCGGCTGGTTCACCAACTTCTTCCGCCACAATCAGCTCAACGCGACCACGGCCGGCCTGCTGGTTGCCTTCTACTCGGCGCTGTCCATCCCAATCTCGATGGTGATCCCGGCGCTGGCCGTACGCGGTCAGCGCGCCATGGTCGGCGGGCTCGCGGTGGCCGCCATTGCCGCCTACCTCGGGATGCTGATCGCCCCGGTCGGCGGTGCCTGGGTCTGGATGCTGCTCGGTGGCATCGGCAGCGGGATGTTCCCGCTGGCGCTGACCATGATCGGGCTACGCTCGCGCGACGTCGCGACCACCGCGACCCTTTCGGCCTTCGCCCAGGGGGTGGGCTACCTGGTTGCCGGCACCGGCCCGCTGCTGGTCGGCCTGCTGCTGGACCTGACCGACAGCTGGACCTGGCCGTTACTGCTACTGCTGGCGGCGGCGGTCCTGTCCGGTGGCTTCGGCTGGTATGCCGCGCGCCCGGTGCACGTCGAGGATGATTTCCCGGCGCTCAGTAAGCCTGACTCGCCAGCCTGATCGCGACCAGCAGGCCGGCCAGCGCGATAGCCAGCCGCAGCGGCGTTTCCGGCAATCGACGGACCACCCTCGGCCCGAGCCAGCCGCCGGTGAAGAACCCGATTGCCAGCGGCAGCACCGCGAGCCAGCGGACATCGGAGAAGATCACGAAGCCGGCGGCGGCGATGAGGTTCGCACAGAGCAGCACCACATTCTTGATCGCGTTGCTCTGTGGCAAGGTCTCGGCGGTGGCTGCCAGCAGCAACGCGAGCATCACCACGCCGGCGGCCGCGCCGAAATAGCCGCCGTAAATCGAGATCAACAAGACCGAGACCAGCACCCAGCTCCGATCTCGGCTGCCCGATTCCGGATGAGCCTGTGGTCGCGGGATCAGCACGCACAACGAGGCAATCCCGATCAGCCACGGCACCACCAGCCTGAATGCACCAGGCGGCGTCAACAGCAGCAGCAGCGCACCGACGGCTCCGCCTAACACGCCGAGCAGGCCGAGCGTGCGGACTCGATGGCCCTGGCCGCGCAGTTCCGGGCGGCTGGCGCTGGCTGAGCCGAGCCCGCTGAACACCAGCGCGACCGTGTTGGTGACGTTCGCCGTAACCGGCGGCAGACCGGCTGCCAGCAGCGCCGGGTAGCTGATCACCGACGCCAACCCGGCGACCGCGCCGACCAGACCAGCAGCCACGCCGGCCAGCAACAGCAGGCCGAACTCCACGCTGGACATTTGATACAGGTTGCCACATCCGGCAGACTGGCTGGATGCCGGCCAAGCGCAGCGCGGGAATCCTGTTGTTTCGCCGGAAACCGGAACTCGAGTTACTGCTCGGGCGGCTAGGTGGCCCGTTCTGGCAACGTCGTACCGAACGGAACTGGTCCATCCCCAAAGGCGAATACGAACCGGACGAGGCGCCGCTGGCGGCCGCCCACCGGGAGTTCGCCGAGGAGCTCGGATTGCCGGTGCCCGATGTCGCGTTGCTCGAACTGGGTTCGGTAACCCAGCGCGGCGGCAAGCAGGTGCGGATCTGGGCTGCCGAGGCCGAGATCGATCTGAGCCGGCTGGTGCTCGGCACCTTCGAGCTGGAATGGCCGCCGAAGTCGGGTCGGCTGCAGAACTTTCCGGAACTCGCCGAGGTCAGCTGGTGCAACCAGGACCAGGCCAGGCTGCTGCTGGTCGCCGGTCAGCTGGAGTTCCTGGACCGGCTGCTGGCGACGCTGGGCTGAGCGTGCCGGTGCCAGCCAGAATCCCTCAGCCGCTAGTACTGCCGGCGCTCCGCAACCAGAGCGGCCGGTAGCTCAGCGGCGTCCGCGGACCGCTCGCCCGGCAGGTGAGCCTGGTTGGCGGCCCGGTTTCCCGCTGCACTGCAACGGTAATCTCGCCTGCTGGGGTGGCCAGCCGGATCAGCTGGCTGCCGTCGTCGGCCGGCGTGCTCGCGAGCAGTCGTAGCTGATCGACCGCATCGAAACCGAGCTCGCGCTGGACATGCACCAGCGCCGCCTGCACCGGGGCGGGCAAGCCGACCTGGCCGCGCAGCAGGTCCGGCAGCACCCGACCGGCCTCGGTGGCCGCCACCAGCTCGGCCACCTCGCTCACCCGGCCATACTGCTGACCGGACGGCAGGATCAGCACATTCGCAGCGAACCGATCACCACCGACATGGCTACATTCCCACCCGCGGCCCGGGCAGAGCCGG
>FTJM01000051.1_pt1 | contig 15621 bp, 11 predicted proteins | sample 1658941 | NCBI WGS metagenome assembly FTJM01 (sample SAMEA3914876, study PRJEB12502) | metagenome | biome: forest; material: soil | place: USA | collected 2011-06-22 | depth 0.3 m
CACCGGGCTGCCGCCGGCGGCGGGCGGGCTGGCTAGCGACAACGTGAACGGCCCGACCGGAGCGAGGTACAGCGGGTCGTCGGCGAGCGCCTCGGTGAGTGAGCGGGGCGTCCGGTGAAAGGCCAGCCCTGCCTGGCCGCCCGAGTTCGCGGCCAGCGTCACCGGGTAGCCGAGCTGGCTGGTGTAGTGGGTGGTCAGCGCCGCCGGCTCGCCCAGGTAGCTCAGCATGGTGCGGCCCGGATCCTGCGGCCCGACCGGGTCGAAACGGATCGACATCGGCACCGGCGCGGCCGGCACTCCCCGGAACAACGGATAGTGCAGCGAGCTCAGCAGCATCGGATTGTCGGTGTCGACCAGCCCGTACCGGAATCCGACGTCGAGCAGCTCGTAGTCACTGACTCCGGCCGGGTTCGCGGTGACATCCAGGCTGAGCAGCAGGTTGAAGGTGCCGGCGCTCGCGCCACTCACCGACAACACCGGCTGCCCGCTGCCAGCCGGGGTGAGCGGCCAGGCTTTGGCGTCGGTGAGCAGCTGGAAGGCCGGGGTCACCGACCCGGCGATCGCGAACCCGTCGGCGGTCACCGTCAGGGTTTGACCGGCCGAGACGCTGAACCGGTAGCGACCGAAGCCGAACACGCTTGGCCGGTCAATGATCGCCTGCGCCGCGCCGCCGGCCTGCTGCAGGTAGAGCACCCGCCGGCTCCAGTCAGCATCCGGATTCGGCCCGACCAACCAGAGGATCCGGGCGCCGGCGCCCAGTTTCTGGGCCAGGTTCAAGACCGCGTCGACGAAGCCGGTCTCGCCCGCTTCGGCCGGCCGAGCGGCCAGGCAGACGTAGTAGCCGGGGTAGCTGCTAAAGCTCTGCGCGAGATCCAGGGTTGCCGGCGCCCCGATGCTTGCCGGGTACAGCACCAACCCGAAGCCACCCGCGGTCCCCCAGCTCGCGCCGTCGAGCCAGTACAGCCGCGGATCGCCGGCGGCGCGGCCGAACTGCGGCGCAGTCACGCCAGCGGCCCCGGCTGGACCTGCCGCAGGCCCACCTGATCGCCGCCGACCAGCGGCATGTCCAGCGGCCAATACAGCGGGGTCAGCCCGGCCAGATCGGTACCGGCCAGATTGACCGGATCCAGCGTCAACCCGGAACCCGGCGAGGGGTAATCGAACAGGTTGGCCGAGGCCCGCAGCATGCTCAGCGCATCGCCACCGTCGCCGCCGTAGTACGGCGCCAGCCCGAGCGAGGACAGCGCCTGCCGGACGCTGGTGCCGAGCGCGGTCCAGCGCGATTCGCCCTGGACCGTGACGTTGACCAGCGGGGTCAGCCCGGCCCGGCCGCGGAAGTAGGTCGCGAAGTAGTCGATGCCGGATGGGAAGGTACCGGTGCTGGCGTACTGCTGGGTGACCGTGGCCAGCGTTGTCCAGCTGGTCGTGCCGACCAGCGTGATGTTGCTGGTCAACGTGGTCGAGCCGTTGCTTCCCGACGCCGGAAATGACACCGGGTAGAACAGCCGGTAGTAGCTCTGCCGGTTCTGGTCGTCGAAGAAGTCGAGCGGTCCGGCTGCGACCGGCCGGCCGGCCGCGGTACCGCCGCCGGGATAGGCCAGCGAGAGGAACGCATCCAGGGACAGGATCCGGCCGGCGCCGGCCGGCAAGGTGCCGGCACCACCCTGCGGGATCGCATCCACCACGTCCATGATCTCGTTGCCCAGCGCGACAAAGCCATTCTTCTCGCTGGCACCGCCGACCACCGCTTGGTACAGCGCGTTGGACAGTTGCAGCCGGGTACCTGGCATCAGGTCGACCACCCGGACGCTGTCCGAGCGCCAGTACCCGTAGCGGTAGAACAGCACCTCCTCGAAGGTTTGTGGCATCGCCTCGGCGATCAGCTGGCGGATCAGGCCGATGGCCCAAGGGAAAACGCCTTGGCTCTCCGCATCGCTGAGGAACTGCACGTAGCTGTCGTGCAGCCCGGTGCGTACTGCGCTCGCGCCGAAGCTGGTCCACACCTCGGGACTCAGGCTCAGCTGGTACGGCAGCTCCGAACCGACCGGGGCCGGGCTCAGCTGGAAGATCGGCGAGCCGGTGGACGGCACCGTCGGGTTGCTCGCGGCGGTGAACGGCTTCGCCAGGTAGCTGACGATCGGCTTGCCGGTGATGCCGGCCAGCGCCTGGTAGTCCCCGCGCCGGTACAGGTACGGCGGGTAGCCGGCCTGGCTGACCGCGGCCGAGTAGCTGTGGCCGGCCAGCGCCGGCGTCAACCCCGCGCTCGGCTGGCCTTGAGCCGACGGCGAGCTGCCGGGCGCACCCGCGACGGCCCGGACGCCGACCAGCAGCCCCGGCGGGAATGGGTAGCTCAGGGTCGCCGGGATCGCGGCCGCCGCGCTGCTCGCACCCGCGACATAGACGTCGGCGACCGACGCCCCGGCCACCGAGATCAGGTACCCGGTCACGCCGGCCTCGCCGGTCGGCCGCCAGTTCACGTGCAACAGGCTGCCGTCAAAGGCGGCCGACAGCACGGTAGGCAGCGAGGTCGGCACCGTCGCGGCGCTGGATACCGGCGCGAGCGTGGTCGGGCCGACGACGACTACCTGGACGCTCGCGCTGACCCCAGGCGGCAACGCGACTGGAATCGAGTAGCTCGGCTGGCCGGTCCCGGTGATGATCTGCCGGGCGGCGACAATGCCGTTGACCAGCACCTCGATCCACGACGTGTCGGTGGCACCGGCGCCGGCCAGCTGGGCGGCGACGGTGAGCTGGCCGTTGGCGTAGCTGGCGGTGCTGATCGCGCCCGCCGGGTGAATGATCGCCGTCGCCGACGGCCCGGTGCACCGGGCGCTGACCGGGGTAATGCTCAGCGTGCCGGCGCTGGCGAACCCGGCCGGCGCCGGACCGTCGTAGCCGTCGCCGGTGACCAGCAGGCTGGCCGGCGCGCCGGTGGTCGGGGTGGCGGTGACCCGGTAGCCGCCGACCCCGAACGGGTTGACCGGATTCCAGCGCAGGCTCAACCGGCCACTGGCACCCAGGTAGCCGGATTCGATAGCCGGCGCGGCCAGGATCAGCTCGACCGGTGCGCAGGCCGGCCCGGCGGACACGCCGTCGACGCTGACCGCTCGGGCTCGGAGTAGGAACGGTTGGCCGGCTGGGCTCGGTGCCACGAAGCTGACCCCGGTGGCGGTAGCGCCGGCAATCGTGGCGAGCACCGAATCACCGACCAACAGCTCGGCGCGGACCGCAGGCGGTGCCGAGCTCGCGGTCCAGCTCGCCACCACGTTCGCGCCGACTGTCACCGAGCCGATTTCCAAGGTGCTGGCCAGCACCGCGATCGCGGCGCTGGCCGGGGTGTTGCGCAGCGGTGACAGGCCGGTCACCGTGACGCTCGCCGCGACTGCCTGGCCGGGAGCCAGCGGCAACACGCAGCTGGTTTGTTGCGCTCCGACGGTCAGGCTCGGACCACCGGCCACAGCGACCCGGTAGCCGGCGATGAACGGCAGGGTGGCGGCTGACCACTGCACGAACAGCTCGGAGCCGTCATAGCTGATGGTGGTCAGGCTCGGTGCGACAACGGCCGGCAGGCTCACCGAGGCGCTGGCTGATCTAGCTGCCAGCACCCCGATCATCGGAGTCACCGCCGCCGTCCAGGTCTGGCCGATATCGAGGTTTGCCGCGAAAGTGATTGGCAGCTGACCGCCGGCATGCACCAGCTGGCTGCCACCACCACTACCGGTCAGGTTGACCTGGTAGCCGTCTACCGGCTGACCGCCGGCGAAAGCCAGGTCGATGCTGACCTGCTGCCCGTCATAGCCGGCGAGCAGGGCGGTCGGCGCCAGCACCGGCGTGTTGAGCTGCGCCGAGGGGGTGCCACGGCTGAGCTGGCCGCCGGCGCTGACCTGTAGCGCGACGCCGATCGAGTAGCTGATGTTGGCATCGACGACCACCCCGGACCAGCTCACCGACCCGGTCGCCGCGGCCAGCGTCTGGGTCGGGCCAGGCACGCCGTTGCTGTACAGGGTCGCCACCAGCGTCCCGCCGCTCGGCAATGCGCCAGGGCTGGCCAGCTGAGCGGTGATGGTCGCCGGGCCACCGCCGGTGACCGACACGCTCAGGATCTCCGGAGCGATCGGGTACAGCCCGGTGGCGGCGCTGACCGGTCCGAGGAAGCTGCCATAGCTCATCCGGGCACCGACCTGCGGGCTGCCGAGCGCGGTCAGGCCGCCGGCCGCGAGCTGGCCACCGCCGGCACCTGCCGGCGCGGACGCGACCACATTGCCTGCGTCCAGCAACACCAGTTCATAACGCGGCAACGGCGCCCCGGCCGCCACCGCCGGTGCGGTCCATTGCGCCAGCACGCCCTGCTCGGCGCAGCTCACCCTGGTCAGGGTGGGCGCCGAGGTCGCTAGCAGCTGCTGGGTGGACGGCGGTCCGACCGTGTACGGGGTGGCGAAATTGCCCATGGTGCCACCGGAAACCGGCTGCACCCCGCTGATTCGGATGGCGTATTGATGGCCGGCGGTGAAGGTTGCCGCGATGGTGGCACTGGGTGTCACGCCGAGGTAATAGCCGCCGGTCAGGCTGCCGCCGGTGACGTCCACGAGTTGGATGAACGCCCCGGCGACCGCCGCGCCGGCCGGCATCTCCCAGGAGACCGCGACGCCGGTGCCAGTCACCGTCAGCGCGGTGATCCTCGGAAGCTGGGCGATCACCGGCGAGCTGATCACGTTGGCCGGGTTGGACCAGTCCAGGTCAGCCGGATTCTTCCCGGCCACGGCGAACTGCACCTGCAGCAGGTAGGCCACGCCGGGCGCCAGCGGTGCGGTGTTCAGCACCCGCACGGCGGTGGCGGTGGCGCCGGTCCCGTAACCGATCGGGACCAGGTCAGACAGCAGCTGCGCGTAGGCCACCGTGCCGCCGGGCGTCGAGGCCAGCACCGCCTGCACGCCGGCCTGCGTCGAACCGGTCGGCAGCGGCGCGAACGGATCGATGTACTGGACGGACTGGAAGACCGCCATCACCCCTCCTCAACGCCCGCCGGGAGTCGCCTCCGGCGGGCGTGTCAGCTCAGCTGCCGAGGCCCGGCGCTGCTAGTACTTCGCGCCGTACCTGACGTTGTCGCGGGCGATGTCGGCCAGGGTGCTCGCATAGTCGGTGTGGTATCGCTGCGGTATCCGGGCAACCATGTAGTCCAGCGAGTGGGTGGTGTTGTAATGCAGTTGAGCCATGCTGTCGAAGTCACCGACTACCACGCCGTTGGCGATGAAGGTGCCCACCGTGCCGGCAAGCCCGCGGGCGCGATCGCTGTGATCGACCAGCTTGAGGTTGGCGAACACGCCGGTGGACTCCTCCGGGCGCAGGCTGGCGACCTGCTCCACGCCGTCCTCGGTGAGCACCGGGTCCCCCTCGGAAAGGTCGGACGCCCGCACTAGGCCATCCGGCGTGGATACCGGGTGGCCACCGGTCAGCACCAGGCTGCGCCCGCCGGCCGTGGTCAACCGATACACCCCGTTCACCGGGTCCGCCGGATCGCGCACGTGGTGCAGCCCACGGGTGGTCGCCTCGACCCCGAGCGTGCCGCCGGCCGCCCCGGTGCGTACCCGCTTGGCATTGTCGACGTGCTCGATCTCCAGCGTCGAGCCGTCGGCCAGGGTGACCTTGGTGCCCTCGGCGAGGCAGTGCCACCAGAACGACAGCGGCAGGATCTGCACGCAGTTGACCGACGGCTGCTCCGGCCAGTCGGTGCTGCACACATTGAACTGGAACAGTGGTGCGACCGGGTTGTTGACCGGGATCTCGAAGGCGAAGAAGAACGCGGTGAGGTTGTTGTTGTTCGAGTTGGGCGACGATCCGTACATCAGCGAGGTGTAGGCGTTCGGTAGGTCGGCCGGGTCATATGGGTACTGCCAGGTGACCACGTTCGTCGCGGTGTTGCCGGTGACCTGGGTGTTTAGTGACTGGCCGGGATTGTGTGCCACGTAGCTGGAGCCGACGATCGAATACAGCTGGGTGGAGACCGCCAGGCCCGCGGTGAACTGGCCGTTCGGCCCGACATTCGCCAGCGGCTGCTGGGTATTCACCGTCCCGGTGAACGGCACCACCAGCTGCGGGTAGTCGTTGGTGTCCTGGGAGTAGCGGTAGTCCAGGTCGAGGCTCGGGTTCGGCCTGCCGAGGCCGATCTGGACGGCGGGGTGGCCCTTGGTGGTGATCGGATCGGTGACCGTGGCGTCGATCATGCCGCCGGCTTGGACGGTGGCGGTCTGCGCGACCATGCCGAACTTCGGTGCCGCATCCGGAGCGCTTTGCGAGTGGTAGAAGCCGACCGTGGTGGTCCGGTCCGGCGCCTGCTCGGCGCTCTCGGAGCGGGTAGCGGCCGGCGCCAGACCACCGCCGACCCGGTTGGCGTAACCGAGCGCGAGCGGCTTGCCGGCATCGGCGTCGAGCACCAGCGCCAGGCTGCCTGCGAGGAAGCCGCCGTCGCGATCCAGGTGCCACACCCGCGCAGTGGCCCGGCCGTGCGCATCCCGGCCGCGGTCGACGACGGTGAGCACCTGCGAGTCGTGGCCGGCAGGGTCGGCGGCCGCGGCCGACCCGAGCTTGTCGAGGTCGGCGTATAGGCCCGGGTGGCTCCGCGCAGTCTTGCCGGTCAATTCGAGAAAGGCCCTGATGACTGCGGCGTCGGCCGGATCGCTGGGTTGCAGCGATCGCGCTACTCCGTCGGAGCAGCGCTGAACGGCCGAATTTATTGCGCTGAGGTGATTGTCGGCAATGGTGAGCAAGGTTCACGCCTTTCAGAGGCACGGGACCGCCCGGTGCGCGACCGTCGGCGCTGGAGGCAAAACTGGGGCACGAACGCCATAGCAGGCTATTTCAGTTCAACAAAACTTACAACAGCAAAACATGATGAATTTCGTAGAGTGTGCTGAAGTGGTCGGCTAACGTCGGCGCCGGTCCATCCGGTCGAACATCTTGTCCCGGCGCAGCGTGACAGCCTCGGAGCGAGCCGAGCTGTTGCGGGCCTCGCGTACGTGTTCACCGGTCCCCACGGGATAGCCGGCCTTCTTCAGCCGATGCTCGGTGGTCTCAACCAGGTAGCCCATCGAGAAGATCAGCCCCATGATCACGCCGCCCAAGGCGGACAGCCCTCGAATCCAGAACGGGGCGGGCGGGACGATGAGCACCAGCGCGATCAGCGGCGCCAATACCAGCATCGACCGAAACGCCTGGCGCAGCGCCCAACTCCGGCAGGTCGTGTCGTGCAGCACCCATTCGCGGTACTCCGGCGGCAGCCCGCCACCGAGGCTGTACCACAGCCAGCGCACCGGCGCCGGCCGCTTGCGGTGACCCGGATCCGGCACGGCGAACGGGTCCGAGCGAGCCACGTCAGCCATTCGCCACTCCCAACTGGGCTACTCTCTCGTGCACGAATCTTTCGTGCACGAAGTACATGATAGGTTGCCAGCAATCCGTCCACTACCGAGGGGCAGCTCGCCAATGACCGCAACCAGCCAGCCGGACGCGGCCTTCCTGCCAGCCGACTCGTTGCCAGCCGACCCGCTGGCCTTGGAACGGCAGGTGTGCTTCGCGCTGTCGATCGCTTCGCGCAGCGTGCTCACGCTGTACCGGCCGCTGCTGGAACCAATGGGGCTGACCCATCCGCAGTACCTGGTGATGCTTGCGCTGTGGGGCCAATCTCCGCTATCAGCAAAGCAGATCGGCGAGCAACTACGGCTGGACGCGGCCACCCTGTCACCGCTGCTCAAACGGCTGGAATCCGCCGGCTACCTCACCCGGGGCCGCAGTCAGCTGGACGAGCGGCGGCTGGATGTCGGACTCACCGAGCGAGGTCGGCAGTTGCGAGCGAGCGCCGAGCAGATCCCGGCCGCAATAGTGCAGCGGTTGGGTATCGAGATCACCGAGTTGCAGTCACTGCACGCCGGCCTCAGCCGGGTCATCGCGGCGGTCGACGTCGCGACCAGTGACCGTCGGTCGGGTGATTCTGATTGATGCCCGGGGCTGGCAGGCCGCTTACCGCTCGAAGCCAGGACCGGTTACCGGCGGTGTGAATCGCATGCGGTGGTGTAACAGTTGATCGATGGCGCGGATCGCGAACGCGACCCGTTGATCGAGACCACCGGTGAGTAGCAGCCACGAATGCCCTGCGGCGGTGAGAGATTGAGCGAACCAGCCGGTCATCTCGGCGCGCACCGCGAGATCGCCCTCCCGCAGGCCGTCATCGTGCCACGGCACCTCGTGATGATCGGTGAGCAGGTACAGATCGCGGCGCGGCAGCTGCGGTGCCCGCGACCAGGCCTGGCCGGTTCGCGCTTGAGCAGCCAGGTAGCGGCGTTCCCAGATCGCGGTAGCAAAGGCGTCGGTGTCGCAGATCAGCAGCGGTGAACCGGCGCTCGCCGCCAACTCCTCGCGCTGCGTTTGCGCCGCGGCGACCGATCGAAGTCCTCGTGCGTCCAGGTCAGCTCAGCGAGCTGGGGAACCGGCTGGTCAGCGGCACGCGCGGCCGCTTGTGCGAGCTGCCAAGCTGTCTCGGTGTATTCGCGGCCGTACTCAGCCACCCAGCCGGTTGCCGCCCATGCTTCGCCCTGCCTTCGGTAATGCCTGACCAGCGCCTGCGAGATGCTGGTGGTACCTGTCGATTCCGCGCCGACTAGGACGATCCGGGTGGCGAGACCGGCCCGGGTGCCGGCGGCAAGCTGGCGCCACCGGCCGGCGAGGTCATGGCGGATGGCGGTTCCCGACGCGTCATCCTTCGAACGGCGCACCGGGACGGACTTCGCGTCGAACCAGCGCGCCAGCTCCTCGCCGTACACCTCAGCCGAGTACACCGCATCCACCGCTTCACTGGTGATCGTGTCGAGCGCGCGACGGATGGCAGCGACCTGGGCCGCCCACACCTGCTGGTCGCTGAGATCGACCGGCGCGTCACATCGGATTCCGGCGACCCGCACGGCCGGCTCCCCGGCATGCTCGGCGGATAGCCAACTCACCCGATCCTGCAACGGGATCGTCTCGGCCGCGGAGGCCATCGCGATCACGCTCACCCGCTCGCACTGAGCGGCGGCCTCCCGGATCACCCGGTGGTGGCCGGCATGTGGAGGGTAGAACTTGCCGATCAGCAGTCCATGCCGGAACGTGCTCACACGGCAACCGCCGCCTGGCCGGGTGGCGCTACGGCCGGCTCGAGGCTCACTCGCCGCCAGGAAGCCAAGCCTGCGAAACACATACCCAGGAGGAGCAGGTATACCAGCACGGTCAGCTCGAGATGTCGCGTCGCGTACAGCGGGAGGTAGATGCAATCCGCAGCGATCCAGAACCACCAAGTTTGGACCTTCCTGGCGTTCAGCAGCCATTGCGCGGACAGCGACAGCGCGGTGGTCAGCGCGTCCCAGAACGGGGCCGCGTCGTGGGTGATCCGCAGTAGCAGCGTCAGACCGATGGTGGCCAGCAGGACGAACAGCAGGCAGCCACCGATCGAGAGCCGAGACGCTCGGGTTACCACCAGCGCGCGACCATCGGTCCCGCGACGTAGCCACTGCCACCAACCAAGGAAGCCCAGCGCGAGGTAGACAACCTGCAGGCCGGAGTCGGCCCACAACCTGGACGAGGCGAACAGCACCAGGAAGAATGCCGAGTTCGCAATTCCCACCGGGAAGTTGGCGATTCGACGCCGTACAGTCAACCAAACTCCGAGGCCACCGGTGATGAAGCCGAGTAATTCCGCCCACGAAACGGCGTCGTCGCCCAGCTGAAACAGCACCCGATTGAGTGGCTCGATCAGTTGCGCCAACCAGGTCACCGGCCAACCCTAGCGATATCGGCCAGGGTGGCCTAACCAGGGGCGTACCCGGGGCAAGTCCGGTATACCTCTGTGGGCAGCGTTGGCTTCGGCGACCCTCCGATCCGTTCCGCGCGCTCATGGTGGAACCGGATCAGCCACTAGCGATTGGTCCGCGCCGCGGATCGCCTGGTTCCTCACTCGTGAATCCGCTAAGAGAGTCCTGTGATGCCGATGTGCGGTTGACTCTGCGGGCGGTGCCGGTGCTCAAGCGCGCTGGCCACGATGCTGACGGCCGCGCCAGCCAGGGCCCAGATTGCGATGACCAGGATCGACTGTCTGATGCCATGACCGCCGAAATACATCACCCGGCGGATCGCGGTCGTGCCGGCGCCGTTGGGCAACGCCGAGCTGATCGCCCGCCAGAAGGGTGGCAGCAGCGCCGCTTGGTAGGCACCACCGGCACTCGGGTTCCCGAGGATGACGAAGACCAGCACGGTCAAGCCGATCCCCAGCACGCCGAGCATGATCTGAAACGCGATCGTGACCGTCGCCGAGGCCAGCACCAGTAGCGTCCCGATACCCCAGAGCGCCGCGAAGTGGCCGTTGAGCGCGCCGAGCAGCGGCCCGACCAGCAGCGCACCACCGAGACCCGACACCGCCGCGTACGGGATAGTGGCACCGAGCCGCCACAGGCTACGGCGGAACGTTGCGGGCCGCGCGCCCTTCGACATTCCGAGCAGCGATGCGAACAGGTAGCCGCCAACCAACCAGCCCACGACGAGGTAAAACCCGGTCAGGCCACGTGCGTCGCCAGCTTGTGCGGCGATGACGTCCTGCACGGTGACGGTGCGGGTCTGCTGGGCCTCCACCGATTGCAGGACCGAGGTCAGCGCGCCGGACACCGACGTGCCACCGGCGCTGGCAACGAGCAGGCTGTCCTGGGTGCCGGAGGCATTGACGATGAACACCGCTGAGGTTTCGGCTCTGGCCAGCTTCGCCCGCGCGGTCGCCTCGTCCGCGATCGCACTGGCATGCACAGGTTGTTTGGCGATGCCATTGATGGCGGCCACCGTACGGGCGGCAACCGGACCCGGAGCGACGACTGCGACCGGGATCCGGTGCGGGGTCGGCGAGTGGAATGCACCCACATAGGACAGGATGAAACCGAGCTGCAGCACGAGCACCCCGGCCGCGAGGATCAGCGTTCGCGGGGAGATCGCGTCACGAAATTCATCCAGGAACGTCTCCCGGTCGCTGACTCCCCGTCCCGCGATCTCGGCACCGCCGGGATTGCCGCCTTCGGGATTGCCGCCTTCGGGATTGCCCCTATGGGGATCGAGATTGCCGGCGGATTCAGGTCGTCCAGGGCGGTTGCTCATCGCAAACCCCATCTCCATCGGCACGCAGGCGCGTATCGGCCTCCTTGTTCATACCAATGCCCGGCCGGTACGTCAAAGTGGCCAGCGTTCGCTTTAGCGATATTGCGTACATCGGTCAAGCTCAGCGGTCGGTAACGGGGCCAGGATCCACTGCAATTTCAGGGCGAAAGCGGTATCCCCGACCGGCGTCGGTCAGCAGGTACTTGGGCAATTGCGCGGATCCGGGCAATCAGCTCGGACATGTCGAATGGCTTGGTCATGTAGTCCAGCGCGCCCAGGTCGAGCGCGGCAATCTTGTCGTGGCCGCCACTTCGCGCCGACAGCACCAGGATCGGCAGCGCCGGGGCGTCGCGATGCAACCGCCTGATGACTTCGAGGCCATCGAGGTCGGGCAGGCCAAGGTCAAGCAGCATCAGGTCGGGCTGGCCGTCCTTCACCAGAGCTATCGCGCTCGCGCCGTCCGAGGCGGTGCTGACCTGAAATCCTCGGTTCGTCAAATTCTTCACCAGGGTGAGTAGCAACTGGGGTTCGTCATCGACTACCAGCAGATGCGTCATGGCCGAGTGCCGATCGGCCTGGTTGCGCGCTCCGATGCGTTGCCGCGGCAATGGATCCTCACGGGCCTGAACCGCCGATCAGTTCAGCCGTGCTGGACGACACCGAGGCCGACGATCCTGGGGCGGTGGGCAGCGCGATACTCACCGTGAGGCCGCCGCCCGGGGTGTCCTCAAGAGCAATCGTGCCGTGGATGGCCTCGACGAAGCCGCGGGCGATCGCCAGTCCAAGCCCCACGCTGGAGGTGGTGCTGACCGCCCGGTCATCGCGTCGCTGGAACGGTTCGAACACCGATTGCTGAGCGTTGCTCGGGATGCCCGGCCCGCGATCAATAATGCGCAACTCGACGGTATCGGCGTGGCTGCTGGCGGCCACCCGGACCAGCTCACCGGCCGGCGTGTAACGCAATGCGTTCTCGACGACATTGGCGATGACCCGCTCGAGCAGACCGGGATCCGCCATCACCTCCGGTAGCTCCGGTGATACCTCGACCGTGATCTGGCCGGTGTCGGTGACGGTGGCCAGGGCCTGGCTCACGACATCTTCCAGCCCGACCGGCCGGCAGGCGATGGTCAACGCGTCGGCTTGCAGTCGCGATAGATCCAGCAAGTTGGTGACCAGCGTGGTCAGCCGATTCAAGGCCGCGTCGGCGGCGAGCATCAGTTCCCGCCGATCCTGCTCGCTCCAGTCGACTTCCTCGGCCAGCAGGCTTGATACTGCCGCTTTGGCTGAGGCGATCGGAGTTCGCAGGTCGTGGCTGACCGCATTCAGCAGAGCTCTGCGGGTACGGTCGGACTCGGCCAGCTTCGACGCCGAGTCGGCGACCTCGGACAGCCGCCGCTGCTGGTAAGCAACGGCGACTTCGGTGGCGAACGCGGCCAGTACCCGCTGGTCCTCGGCGGCCAGCGTGCGACCGCGCAGTACCAGGACCAGGTCGTCGCCTACCGCCACCTCGGTGTCGCCTGCATCGGGATTGCCGCATGGATTGTCGCCTACGCTGGCGATGGGTGACCAGGTTCCGCGAAGTCCACCGGTCGCGAAGCCGGGTCTGTCGATACCGCCACTGGCGGGCGCGCCGCTTTCGCGACGCAACAGGGTGGCACTGTCGACCGCGAAGGTCTCCTTGACGCGGTCCATCAGCGCGGGCAGCGCGTGCTCACCTCGGAGGAGGCTGCCGGCCAGCGTGGACAGGGTCTCGACCTCAGCGTTGGAGCGCGCCGCTTCGCTCGTACGCCGCGCTGCTTGATCGACGACCCGTGATACCAGGCCCGCGATGACGATGAACACGACCAGAGCGAGGACGTTCTGCGGTTCGGAGATGGTGAACTTGTGGATAGGCGGGATCAGGTAGTAGTTGAGGAGCAGGCTCGCGACGACAGCCGCAACGATGGCTGGGTAGAAGCCACCGATGAGGCTCACGATCACCACGATCAAAAGGAAGAGCAGCATGTCGCTGGCAAGGGTGAGATCTGCCCGGTAGGCGGTGCAGACCGGCACCAGCACCGCCATCAACAACGCGGCCGCCAGCAGCCCCGCGATACGGCGCCGTGCGGTCAGACCGCTGGTGAGCTTGGGTAGCACCCGACCCTTGCCGATGTAGTCGTGGCTCACCACGTGGACGTCGATGGAACCTGACCGCCTGGTAATCGTCATCCCGGTGCCCGGCCCGGTGAGCGCGGCGACGGCCGGGTTGCGCCGGCTGGCGCCGATGACGATCTGGGTGGCGTTGTTGGCCTTGGCGAAATCCAGCACGGCGGTGGCGATGTCCTCGCCGATGATGGAGTGGTAGCTGCCGCCCAGGGACTCGACCAGCAGTCGCTGCTGATCCAGCGACGCGATCGACGAGCCGGCGAGACCATCGCTTCGAGCGATGTGCACCGCAAGCAGCTCTGCGCCGACGGTTCGGGAGACGATCCGGGCCGCTCGGCGGATCAGTGCCTCGCCTTCGGGGCCGCCGGTCACGGCGACCACGACTCGTTCCTTCGTTTCCCAGGTTGAGGCGATGCCATGTTGTTCCCGGTAGCGCTGCAGGCCTTCCTCGACGCTGTCGGCGAGCCAGAGCAGTGCCAACTCGCGCAGCGCGGTGAGGTTGCCGGGACGGAAGTAGTTGGACAGCGCCGCATCGATCTTGTCGGATTTGTAGATGTTGCCGTGCGCCATCCGGCGCCGCAGCGCCTGCGGTGTCATGTCGACCAGCTCGACCTGCTCGGCGGCGCGCACGACCGAGTCCGGCACAGTTTCCCGTTGCGGAACACCGGTAATCGCCTGCACCACGTCATTGAGCGATTCCAGGTGCTGGATGTTGACCGTGCTGATCACGTCGATGCCGGCTTCGAGCAACACCTCCACGGCTTGCCAGCGTTTGGCATAGCCGGTGCCGGGGATGTTGGTGTGGGCCAACTCGTCCACCAGCGCGACCTGCGGGCGCCTGGCCAACACCCCTTCCAGATCCATCTCTTCGAACTCGGTCCCGCGGTAGGCCAGCTTCTTGCGCGCCAGGACCGGCAGGCCCACGAGGCGTTCTCGGGTACGCTCTCGGCCGTGCGTCTCGACGAAAGCTACGACTACGTCGGTGCCGCGAGCCAGCCGCCGGTTGCCCTCATCGAGCATCCGGAAGGTCTTTCCGACGCCTGGTGCCGCACCGAGATAGACCCGGAGTTGACCGCGCTGCCCCACTGCCGCCACCCTCCTACTTCTTCGCCGGGTACTGCCGATCGAGCGCGAGGTTGAGCTGCAGGACGTTCACCCGGGCTTCGCCGAGGAATCCGAGATCACGACCCTTGCTGTACTTGCGCACCAGCGCGTCGACCTGGTCAACGCTGACCCCCCGCGCCTTGGCGACGGTCGCCTCCTGCAGCTTCGCGTACGCCGGACTGATCTCCGGATCGAGACCAGAGCCGGACGCGGTCACCGCATCCGGCGGCACCGCCGGATTGGCCGGGGCGTTGCCACGGATTGGCACCACCTCACCCCGGCTGTAGTCCTCACCGAACTTGGCCAGCTCGACCTTGACACCTCGGTAGTCGGTGATGAACGGAACTACCTTGCCGGTCTGGTTGAGGCTGACGACCCGGGTCACCGTGCCGTGGTAGCCGGGGCCGGACCAGAAGACGGCGAGCACCGCGCCGGTGCCGTCGGGAGTACAGAACGGCCGTGATCCATCGACGCCGTCGAGCTGACCTATCGCCAGGCTGCGCGAGCACACCTGGGTGAGCAGGCTTGGCTTGCCGGCATCGTCCTTGACCGACGGGTCCGGCAATACGTCCACGATCGATTCTGGGCCCAGGTTGCTGGCGCTGGTCGCGGTCGGATCGTATCCGGTCGCGCCCGCGGCCGATGGACGCGGCTGGAAGTACTGGACCAGCGGATTGCCCTTGTCGTCGTTGAAGGTTTGGCCGATCAGCTTCGAACCGACCACCTTGCCGTCCTGCTTGATCAGCGAGCCGTCGGCACGGCTCTTGAGGCCGGGTACTTGAGCGATCGCGGTGACCGCGAGGGGGTAGCCGATGCCGAGGATCACCGTGAGGATCAGCAGCATCCGCAGTGCCGCGAGCACCGTTCGCAGTGAGGTAAGTATCGAACGCATGTTGATCACTTGATCCCTGGGATGAACTGAATGAATAGGTCAATGAACTTGATACCGAGGAACGGCACGATGATCCCGCCGACCCCGTAGAGGTAGATATTGCGGCGCAACATCTGGCTGGCCGAGCTGGGCTTGTACCGGACGCCGCGCAGCGCCAGCGGGATCAGCGCGATGATGACCAGGGCGTTGAAGATGACCGCGGACAGGATCGCCGACTGCGGCGAGTGCAACCGCATGATGTTGAGCTTGTCCAGGCCCGGATACAACGCGGCGAACATGGCCGGGATGATCGCGAAGTACTTGGCCACGTCGTTGGCGAT
>FTJM01000030.1_pt1 | contig 15027 bp, 22 predicted proteins | sample 1658941 | NCBI WGS metagenome assembly FTJM01 (sample SAMEA3914876, study PRJEB12502) | metagenome | biome: forest; material: soil | place: USA | collected 2011-06-22 | depth 0.3 m
CGTTCTTTGATAGCTTCATTCAACGGCTGACCCCAAGTAGAAAGATGGATTTCGCGTGACATTGGTGACCGTTCCATCTGGCTCAAGGTATCATTTTCAAGTTCAAAACAAATTGCCTCAGTAAGGCAAAGGGTATCGTCTACATCAACAACAACGGCTTTAATCATTTTTATAGTATACGCCAGGCAAGCTAAGATTTTGCAAATCGGGGGTCTATTTTATTGGTTGCTGCCATTTTTGACTTAGTACGTTTAAATCTGGAAGTCCAAATTTATCTGCCATAGCAATAAATTGTTCTTCTTTTTCATCACCAAATTCTTTAACGGTTTTTCTGTAACTTTCAAAACTGTTGAACTGTGGAGAGTCTTTTTTTGAGTGAAATTTATCGGCATACATGATCAGCTCTTCTTCGAGGGTCTCAGCCAAAAAGTCTTCGTGGGGTAAGTGAAGGCCACTTTTAATAATATCTTCCTTCGTAAGACCTACGCCGGTATGGTGCGATGCGATTTTGCAAATTCTTTCATCGATTCCCTCGGTTTTTAGAATATCGTAACCCAAAACGCCGTGAGAAATATATGCGCTCCGATCTTTTGTTCCATCGGGCAGGTAAAGTTTATATACGCCGATATCATGAAGCAGACAACCGGCTTCAACAAGCCCGGCATCAATAACTTGCGGCTTTTTTTGAAGCAACTCAGCCGCGATTTCGGCAATAATCTGGCAGTGCGTATATACAGACTGAAATGCAGCTTCAGTAGGAGCGTATTTTTTATGCAATGCTAAGATTTGTTCATGAGTGGGGAGCATAGAAGTTCTTTTCCGTTCTATAAAGATTTTTCTTTTATTGCTTTTCGTGTTTGCCATACTAAAAGAGCAGTAAAGCCAAGTGCTATAAACATTGTTATGGTATCGAATGTCATTGTTGCGCCAGCTGAAGCGTCTGTCCGAAACTCCCAAAGAACAACTGAGAGTGATTCATAAAGAGCCCCTGCAAAAACAGCGTAAAATAGTCTTTCGAATGTCTTCTTACCACCAAGTACAAGATAGGAAATAACCGCAATAACAATAGGAGCTGTTGCGTAGCTGGCGACGAGCATCCAAACAGATGTTTCATTATTAAAATAGTAGATGCTTGTAGATATGTTGTATATTTCATGTGCAGCAAACACTAAAACGAAAAGCTTTTTAGCCAAACTACTGAGCACAGAGCGTTCGGGTCTAAATTGGGTTAGATAGACAATGAGAAATGTAACAAAAACAGCAAAAATTGGCACGCCCTCAAGGAGTATTTTCTCCCAAGGAAAGCCAAGCATGCCAAATAAGGCGCGGATCATAAAGTGCACGATATCAAATGCAGAATAGAGCATTACAGCAAAAACAGCATAGAAGACGCCTTTAGACATTCTAAATGAATTCTGCTTCGCGGTTTCCTTTTTGGTCAACAGATAGCCTGCGCCGAAACCACCGAGCAGGAGAATGACGTAACGAAAATAATATTGCGGGTCAAGAAACGGATCATGAATAAAACGCTGGTTGACGTATGCGCTATATAGGTTTGCGATACATCCTACGACAATAACTAAAAGGCCAAAAGAAGTGAAAAGATATTCTTGTCGTGATAGTTTATTCTTTGTTTGTTTTTTTATCATAATGCATTAACAATAGCAGCAGCGATATGGCATAGTCAATTTTAAGGTAAAATGAAGATAATGAATACTTACCTCATACTTCTGCGCGGCATCAATGTTGGTGGCAAAAATAAAGTCTCAATGGCGAGTCTAAAAGAATGCTTGGAAGATCTAGGATTTTTTGATGTTTTAACCTATATCGCCAGCGGGAATGTAATCGTAAAGTCAGATAAACTACCTGGTGAAATTAAAACTTTAATTGAGGACATTCTACCCAAAAAATTCAAACTCGACAGTGAACTTATTAAAATCTTAGTACTCACTTCGGATCAGCTCAAGGCCATTGTTGACAACAAGCCCAAAGGCTTTGGTGATGAACCGGTAAAATATTATAGCGATGCAATATTTTTAATGGATATTGATCCAGTGCAGGCTTTCCCTGTATTTAATCCCAGGGAAGGGGTCGATAAGGTTTGGCCAGGCGAGGGCGTCATTTATTCGGAACGTCTTGGCGCGGAGCGGACAAAGAGCCGACTGAACAGGATAATGGCATCGCCACTCTACAAATCTATGACAATCCGTAGTTGGAATACAACAATAAAATTATTGAAACTGCTTGAGGAAACAAATAACCAATGAGAGGTGTTATTTTAGTCAATAAGTGTTATGATAATACAATGGCAAAACACAAGAACTGGCACGGCGCATCTCGAAAGCGCATATTGAAGAAAAAGCTTAAATCAAAGCTAAAGAAACAAGGCTCATAGAGTCTTGTTTTTATTTGACATAGCGTATGTGTGAAATTACAACTGAGCTGATAGTATAGTAGACATATGGAACAAGCAGCTAATGTATGTCTTGATGAAATTATTGAACAACCAAAAAGACCACTTTTTGTTGGAATTGTCGGTGATTCTGGCAGCGGAAAAAGCTACCTCGTTAGCCTAATCATCGAAAAACTTAAGATAGCGAATCTATCATACTCACTTATAAATCATGATGAGTTTCTTATTTCTCGAAAAGACCGAGAACCAGTGAAAACAATTTTCTATGAGTCGGGTGAATTTGCAGGCAAATCGCATTGGGAAGTGCTGGAGAATATGTTTCGTCTTGATGAATACGAACGCGTCATACAAGATCTGCGGTCCGGAAAGACAACTAGTTTTTATCCATATGCGAGAGAAACGGGGTCGGTTGGTGATGAGAAACGAATAGTTGAGCCTAATGATTTTATGATCTTTGATACCAGCATGATGCTCGATAAGATGGACTACGTCATCCTTGTTGACGTTACTCAAGAAAACATTATCAAACGAAAACTTGCTAGGGATATTGATATTCGAACTCCGGAACAGATTAAAGATATGCACACAAAAGTACAAGGATATTACTGGGAAGATCGTGGAAGACCAGATCATGCTGATATTGTTATTGATAACAACGACTTTGGTAATGTCAAAGTGAGAAAGAACCAACGTAACTATCGAGTTGTGCAATAATAAAGAATAGTGAATAACCTTGCAAAATTTGGATGGACAAAAGAAAACCAGTCAGAATGGGACACTTTAAAGCTCGATGGTGTTCAGCCGGCTCGAGTTGTTGCTGACTTTGGCACATCATTAAAACTTGCTACTCCAGAAATTATAACTGCAGAATTGTCCGGTAAGCTTGCCCATTATTCAAGTCGTGATGATACTCCGAAAGTCGGTGATTGGGTTGCGGTACATATTTTAGATAGTGGTGCTGTTGTGGAGTCGGTCGTGCTCCGGTCAAATGAAATCGCTCGAAAAGTAGCCGGAAAACGAGTTTTAAAGCAAATCTTTGCAACAAATGTAGATATAGCATTTGTACTATTAGCCCTTGATAACGATTTTAACGTTGAACGACTAAAACGATTCTTATTTCAACTCTCAGTAAGTGCAATTGAAACAGCGATTATACTCAACAAAGCCGACAAAACAGATGATCTTCAATCGTACATGACGCAGCTACAATCATTTGATATGCCCATAATTGTCAGTATCGCAACTGACCTCTCAAGTGTTAATGAAATAGCCACGCTTATTAAGCCGGGCCGTACGGCGATTCTGCTCGGATCATCTGGCGTAGGCAAATCGACTCTTACGAATAAACTTTTAGGTAGACAGGCTCAGCGTACAAATACCGTAAGGTCGTCTGACTCTACGGGTAGGCATACGACAGTCCACCGCGAGTTGTTCATACTGCCTAATGGCGGCATACTAATCGACACACCGGGTATTCGCGAGTTACAGCTTTGGGGAACTGAAGATGAACTCGATGCGAACTTTGATGACATTATCCAACTCGCTAAAAAGTGCAAATATACGAACTGTAGCCATGCCCACGAGAAAGGTTGCGCCATTCATAAAGCGTTAGCCAATGGTACCCTTGAAAAAAGTCACTACGCTAATTATTTAAAAATGAAATCGGAAGTATCTACGCTGAGTATAAGGAATGCTGAGCGAATCCGACGAGAAAACGGTCGAAAGCGTAAGCGTAGCGCCAAGAACGATGCAGACGAGAACTATCGCTTTTTGACAGAAGACGAGTAGGAACTCTATCAATTTGGTACAGCATTGTGTATGAGATTAGAACTCGGTTAACGTAACTTTATGTTCTTGTTGTTTTAAATTTTGCTGTAAACCGTAAACTTTTTAGCGTATGTAAGTCAGTGAGAGATCCTTTTCCCAGTCACCACCATCTCGTAACATTTCACCAACGCTTACTAGTTTATCTTTTCCTATATCTAGTGTAAAACGTTGAGAAAAATGGGGATCATCGCGCCACCAAGTAAGACGCTCGCTAGTCACAGAAACGTCATACTTTCGTGATATGCCACGTTCGTCAAAGTAAATCTGGTAGTACGTTCGTAAGTCATCATCACTACCAAAAATAGCAATACCGTCAGGGAACTTGGGGTGATCAATCTGTGAACGCACCCTTAAAAAAGCTCCGCCTTCAATCCATTCAAACATTGCACGCCCTTGTAGGGTTGTATCGGGAAAATAAGGGTGTATTCCAGTTGTTTGCCATTCACCGATCAAAGGTTCAAATAGCTTTAGAGCTGGATTGGGTATTTGAGCTTTAGCTCCGATCTCTTTAGTCATTACCTTATTATAGCAAAATGAGATGTCAAAACTTACGTGTTGTATGGAAATGGTACGGCGTATGTATAAAATTTATAACCAAACTCGCGACTATTTAATGACCTCATAATGACGCTGAATGGTAGCATCGCCAATTTGTTTAGATCCCAGAAGCTTGAGCTTGAGAGGGATATCATACCTCCCGAATAGACGGACACCAGCCCTGAGCTTAATCGGCTCAATGTCTAGAATAATCTCATCAATGACATTCAATTTTGCCAACTGACCATTAAGTTCACCACCCCCAATGATGCCAAGTTTCTCTGCTTTAGGTAAATCTTCTTTTGACGAGATGCTTATCTTAGCAAAATCCCTAGTAGGTAAATCTTTGTTGTTTGTCATGACAATATAACGAGGTCCAGTGACAAACTCGTCGTTCTCTTGCATGATTTGAAATGTTCTTCGGCCTAGTAAGATAATGTCACAGGAGATAGCAAACTCTCTGAAGGACTCCCATGAGGCATCACTCCATGGGGTTTCGTCATTACTCCCTGCTATGAAACCATCTTGGGATATTGCCATGTAGAGAACATTAGACATACAGAAGATTATAGCAAATACAGAACTCTATAGCAGGAGTCTTGCGCAAATTTGCTGTTTAAGATAAGGCTCAGTATACTAACAGATATGCGTACATACTCAGAATTTATAGAAGTAGTTTCTAGCCTTGCCGACCGGCCTTTGCCTACAGAATTAGAACAAAGTATGGAGGTTATCCAGGAGATTGAAGAAATCGCACGTAATCCGGGTATAGTGTTACAGCCCGAGCAAGAAGAGCTATTTTCATCGTTGCCAGTCGTACGCCAAGTGCGGGACTTATATGAACATGCATGTACCATGACCGAAGACCTTGATGCAGGTAACTCTGATTCATCAATTGTTGCCTATATAGGCCAAGAGTCAACAGCCTTGGATATAGATAATACAAGTAATGTCGCTTTTGTTGGGTGTGGTTCGGTACCAGAATCGGTATTGCTCTACTCAAACCTAGCCGGTCATGTCACTGGTATAGAATGTCGGCCGGACGCAGTACTTCTTGCACGTCAGGCTACTGCTGACAAACCGAATGTAACAATACACGAAGGGTTCGGGGAGGAATACAACTATATGAAGTTCGGACATATTGTGGTTGCTCTCATGGTTCGCGATAAAAGTAGAATTCTAGGACAAATAGCGGCCACGGCCAATGATACTACTCGCGTTATTGTACGAACTATAAGCGGAGTACGGACTATGCTTCATGAGTCGTTGGGCGAGATTCCCGCGTCATATCAACATCTTGAAAATGTATACGATAATACCGGTGAGAGTCTATATTACTCTCAACTACTGGAAGTACAAAAGTCGAGCTGAACTTAAATTAGCAGAATAGTACGACACGATATATAAAATTAGAACCAAACCCCTGATTAATATCTAGCCCATTAGCAATCTATTTAAGTATCCTGATGGATTGTCTAAGAAATCTCTTGTAAGCGTAACATGTTCAACATCCTCGTATTCAACCTTGCTTATACCTTCCTGTGAAAGTTGGTAAATATTCGCTTTAGGATAGGCGAGAAGAATGGGGGAGTGGGTCGCTATGATAAATTGAGAACCCTGTTGGACTAAATCATGCATTGCAACGAGTAGTGCTAGCTGCCGTTGTGGGGACAGGGCTGATTCAGGCTCGTCAAAAATAAATAAGCCCGGTCTAAATTCCTTAACTATCGATAAAAATGCTTCCCCGTGAGATTGTTCGTGAATATGTTTGCCATCAAATAATAATGGGGCTTCTGCGCCATTTTCCGCATAATTAGCGGTGGTATAAAAAGTTTCTGCACGTAGAAAATATCCATATTTTTCTCTAACAGGACCTCTAACAAGAGTAAGATTGTCCATTAATGAAGATGTGGTATCTTGCGAGCTGAAGCTATAGTTCTTAGTACCACCCTCGGCGTTAAAGCCTGCAACAACGGCAACAGCTTCGATCAGGGTTGATTTACCACTTCCATTCTCGCCTACAAAAAAGGTAACAGATGATGAGAAATGTACCGTTTCAATATCTTTTATCGCAGGAATAGAAAAGGGGTAGATAGAATGATCTACCTCTCCAAGTCGGACTCCTCGAATATATGCTTCGTGCATAGCCTTATCATAACAAACAAAGAGACATCATCGACGAAGTCTCTTGTACTACACATGAAACTATAACTAAACTTACCGCACTATAAATTCTTAGATGACATTCCTGTTTTTTAATCGAGGATAACTTCTTCACGAATGTCTTTCTCCGGATCTTTTATCCAGGCTTTTTCAATAGTTGCTTTATAGAGCCGATGCTCGGCAGAGCCTTGGACATCTGCTGGAGTCATATAAGATTCACCAAGTTTGGTATGAAGCAATTCTATGGCTTGGCTAATCTCTGCTGGCTTAGTTCTTTGCATAGCACTTGCGCATAGACAGCTTCGCCGTGATAAGGTTTGACCATTGAATCGTAGACTACAATAAATCCGCGCGCATTTTCAGATATGTTTTGTGAATGTTGCGTAGTCTGACGAGAGCCCCAATAGAACGACTTTTTACCGTCATAGGCGTAGAAAACAGGCGAGTTCCACGGCTGACCATCACGGCTAGCCGTAGCGAGGGTGAGATAGTTGAGATGCCCAAGAAGCTGCTTCGCGTATGGAGATCGCTGACTCTTTTTCACTCTTCTATTTGACCCGCTTGTAAACTAAGTCAAAATCATGCTCCCACTTCTTGCCGTCTGTAGATTTGTCCCAAGCTCCAGTGATAGTGTTTTTGTCTTCGCTCAGTTTACCTTCAAAACTCTGAATAAAATTAGGGGCATTGCGCCATATTTTCCACGTATCGTTTTTAAAGCTCATTTCATAGACACGAGAAAAACTGCGGTCGTCAATATAAAGGATCGTATAGTCCGGTGAATCTTGGTCGTGTCCTATCAGCCACGTTGCCCATGGAGTTTTATCATTCTTAGTTCCTTGTTGAAAAATGAGAAAGTCTCCGTCGTTCAGCCATTCAAATGAGGCGGTACTTTGCAGGGTCATTGATAAGTCAGGAAGAAATGATGCATTGGATATTTCTGCTGTCCATTGTCCAGTGAATACCTCTAGATCTTTTAGCGCTGGGTTAATACTCATGCTTTTATTATAGCAAGTTATATTAGCGGAGGTTAAAACTAGCCAACGGACGCGCTGGCAGAGTGGTCTAAAAGTTCAAACTAAACTATATCTGTCATCAAGATTTGGTACAGCACTATGTATGAAATTAGAACCATTTTATCAGCAGATGGCTAGTAGCCGATTGAAGCAATGACCGCTTTGAATTTATCTATATGCAAATCCTCAAGATTGGGTTTTTTCTTTGGATCAGAGGTTGCATAGGGTTGAGCGTAAGATATTTGCGCAAAATACAATCCGTCAACTATAACAGCTTTTCGCGTAAAATTAGTTACTGCGAGATAATCTATAGCTGTTCGTTCGCCAAGCTCTAGGCGTTTTAGATCCATATAGCCGTCTATAGCAAGCAGACCAATGCTCTTATCCTTAATCTTACTTTCATATGACTCAAGACTCCCTTTATATTTTCCAACTTGTATGTCAATGAGAGCACCTGTTTTAACTGTTCCTTTTATTGAGAAATCATCTGTGCTATCAATGGCTTCATAGTCTGGCGACACTATTCGGAGGTCTGCTGAAGCTCCTGTCGGGTCACTATAGTGATTAATGACTCGCCAATCATTCGGGTATGCAAAGCTGAAAGTCTTATTGTCATAAGCAAGTGTCCCCTCTTTCCATCCTGGAAGCAGAGCCGGCTGTTTGTAGTCCGCAAAGCTCTGAGACGAGTCTCTATCTGTTGTCGTCAAGAAATATATGATCACTCCAGCTATCGCAAGAATTATTAAAGCAATGATTGATATGAAAATAATACGCTTTTTTGAGGCAGGTTTTTGTGGTATTGGAGTACTAGGCGGCATAATATTTTGATCATCACTGACCGATTCTAACGCTGCAAAAGCTGCATCTATACTATCACTAGACCAGTTTGTTTGAGATAATGTATTGCGAATTTCATACTCTGAGTGCCCAGAGCGAAGTGAATTGGTTATATAGTCTTTCAACTCTTCGTCCTGTGTAGTCATAAGTGGATTATACCATTAGCACATAATTTCTATGTACCATAGAAATGGTACAGCATGTTGTACGAGATTAGAGCTTAATTTAAATTGAGCTTGAGACGAGTTTCTTTGTAAATCTATGCATATGAGGATCAAAAATAGACTGATCAGATTCAAGAATCTCTTTAAATTTAAACCATTCAATATCGTTAAATTCATCTTTATCAAATTTGATAAAATCATATGCGCTAGCTTTTAGCAGATACCATAAACTAACATCGGTGTGACCAGGGGTTAGTCCAACCGTTTCGGTTACCGTTATAAAAAACGGTTTTTCTTTATTTAAAAATGACGCTTTTATACTTAATTCTTCACTCGCTTCTCTAATAGCCGTATCTTTTGGATGCTCGTTAATATCAACGTGGCCACCTGTTGGAAGCCAAAGTTGAGCAAGTATATGATCGACAAGTAACAAGCTCTCCTGATTTGGATCAACAACTACAAAGTATGAGACTAGGTGTTTCAACGGAACGTCCGGCTTCTTAACTCTAAACAAATCTGCACCACTATCTATCCAATTCAGTGTGTCTTCGATGTGTTTTTCTTCAAGATCATCAACAGCTCTTATGGACCGTATCTCGTTCTTGATGATGTCTCTGATATCTTCCATATTATTTCAGTGTGAGGTAGGTTGGTAATATGAACAAGGTCATTATTTACAACACAAATAGACTTCCGAAGAAGTCTATTTAAGCATAAGTATTATGGTACGGCGTATTATACAAGGTTAGAACTATATTGTTACTATAGATTAATGAATGATGTTTTAAAATTTAAGGCTAAAATTGATGTGCGCGGCATTAACCCCTATGTTCATATTAGTGCTAAGAGAGCTGCAGTGATTAAAGCTAATTGGCGTAGGCCGATGCCGGTCTTGGTACAGGTGAACAGAAAGCCGAATCCTGCTTGGGAGATAAATATGATGCCTGCAGGTCACGGAGAGTTTTATCTGTACCTTCATAAAACGGTACGCCTCGCTTCGAATACAAAAGTAGGTGATATGATAAGTATCGAGCTGAAATTTCACGATAAGTATGTAACTGGCCCTCAACACCCTCTACCTAATCTGTTCCAAGAGCTATTAAAGAATAGTTCCAAAGCGCATATGAATTGGGACAAATTATCTCCAAGTAGAAAAAAAGAGATTCTCCGTAACTTCAGGAGCCTTAAATCTGAAGATGCGAGAAATCGAAATATATACAAAGCGATATACGTACTTGAAGGAAATAAGACGCGTTTTATGGCAAGAAATTGGGAAGATGGTAAATAGAATCTGTCTGTTCTTAAGCTCAAAATGATATAGCGCTATGTATGAACTTAGAACCGAATTAGGCTCGTGATATGATTAAAGGAATGAATGTTCACTTTATTTGCCGCGGCAATATACTCCGTAGCCTAGTCGCCGAAACATATCTAAAATCCCTCAAACTTAAGAGCGTAAACGTCACCTCCAGTGGCACAAACGTTAATTGGGACGATGAAACGGAAAGAAAATACTTTTCGAATACGCTCAGACTTCTCAATAGTCATGGAATCGAGGCGCATGTTAAAGATTTACCTGAGCAACTTACTCAATTGCGGACCGATGACAAGAACATTACGGTTTGCATGAATCAACGAGTAATTGATGAAGCAGAGGCTATCGTCAAACTTCCAAAAGACGTTATCAATTGGAACATTGTTGACATTGGTGAAGGATATCGAATTGTCGAAGACGATAAAGAATTGTACCTGGAAGAAATATATAAAGAAATAACTGATGAAGTCGATAAGTTGGTGAAGACTATAATCTAGGTTGGTAAACATAAACAAAATAGACTTCCTAAGAAGTCTATTTAAGCATAAGTATTATGGTACAGTACTATGTACGAAATTAGAATCGTTCTAGTTGCTTAATATATTTGAGCGAACGTTTTGGAAGTAAAATCGTTTCGGTAATAATTGTCCTGAAATGACCACCGTTTGTGCTAACGAGAGTGAAATCATTTGCGGTTGTATGCTTTGCAATCTCGTGACGAACTTGGGACGGATTAATGACACGATCTCTTTTCGGAAGCAACATGACAACATGTTTATTTTTCATCATGCTGGGTTCTGTATAAATGTTCACTTGATTCCAAACTTGGGACAGTTTGCTATGGGTTATTTTCCACTTGTTTTTGAGTGCTCTTTTTGAAGGAATGTGAGTCATATCACCACCTGTGATAACGAGGAGTTTATTAAGTTCTTTATGTTTGCGAATGAGATTGTATCCCACAAGACCTCCAAGACTTACGCCAAGAAGAATTGTTTCTTTAGAAATAAGATCTTTTTCTTTCAAATATTTTGAAACCTCATCCATTAGAGATATGAGATCCTGAGGGTCATGATTCTTCAATATGTCTATAAAATCGAGTGTAATAACTTGGTAGCCTTCATTGAGTAGTATCCTAATGTGTCTTTTTGCCTGCCATATTCGGCCACCGTAACCGAGCATATAGACGACAGATTTGCCATTTGGCTCTACTGGCTCTAGTTCTTTAATGGATCGGATGAATTTCATGACTATTCTTAATAATAGCAAAAAGACTTCCGAAGAAGCCCTTTTAATAATCCTTATGCTTGGTACAGCACTATGCATGAAATTAGAACTGGCTTCTAATAACTTCTAGATTAAAAATGGTACGAGAATAATAGTTAATTGAAATGCGACAACGTATATACTTTGATATATTAAATACATTTTACGAGCTCTTTGAATCGTAAAGAATACTATCAAGAGACCTATCATTGTTACTAAGCCAACATATGCCACAACAAGTGCAACCTTATTTAATTGAGAAAAGACTATCATCCCAGCTGTAATAAGAGGCATTAAGAGTGCTGTACTGTTGGAGAGGACGGCATGTGGATGAAATTTTCTGTCATCAGTAAGTGGTATCCAGGTTGTTAGAAGTTCCATTACAATGGCGACTACCAATAGACTTACGATGAAAATATGCAAGTTAAGCGTGGGTGCTAGGAATAAGAGCACATAGATTGCTAGCGAGAAGAGGGCTAAACTCATTATAATCGCGAACAGCCTGTATGCTTTTAAGTTTTTGGCTGCATGATGACTAATTGATTTGTTAAACTCTCGTGGATTTTTATGTAAGACATAAAATACCGCTAACCAGGTTAAACCAAATGAGAATAATCCTGTATATGCATAAAATTCACCAAGAAGCATGCTAGTATTCTAGCAGAATAAGTATTTGCCTCAGAAAATGCCCCAGTTTCTAATTCCAATGTGGTCTATGCAATATCAGAACTAGAATTACAGATCAAAATAATGAATTCGAGATTTGGTACAGCACTATGTATGAAATTAGAACCAAGTTGCGTATATAGATTAATTTTCTTTATTAATGTGTAAATCTTGATTTATGCGGTCCATGATATCTTGTGGATGAACAATATCACCTGTCTCGGCCCTAAGCTTGAAGCCTTTTTTATTATTGATGCGCTTCCATTTTTTATCTCCAACTTTCCATGTAGTCCAATATGTAGGAGGACTGTACTTTAAGAGTCGGGTTAAATAATTTTCATGAAGTATTTCGACAATATCTTTGTCAAAATATTGCTTAAAGATCATTTTTGACGTATCTGGAATAGGAGCGTGACCTATTTTTTGCCATAGACCTTGTTTGACTCCTACTGAAACTGTTGTGTGATGATAAAAACTGATCGGAGCTGAATGTAGCTTGTTCAAATCGTTAGCATGTTGTTTCTTATATACAGCTATCATGTCGCTGTTCAGTTGAATATAATCAATTGCGACTAGCTGTAGCAATATGCCTGATTTGGTTTGGAATACATCTCCTATTTTTGTAACGACGCGTGATGGCATGGATATAGTATAGCAGCGTATATACAAGAACTAGGGTAAGGAATTAAATAATTTCTATGCGCCACAGAAATGGTACGGTACTATGTATGAAATTAGAACTGCTATAATTAGCTTATGATTGAAGCTAGAGTTTTCGTAGATAGTCTTGATGATGCAAAAAATATTCTTAAGCAAGAGAATGCCGAGCTAAAAGGGAAGTACAAGATTCACGATACGATTTATCGGAATGTAGATAAAAACATTCCACTTATTGAAGAATTTTTACGCCTACGTGTAGTACCTGAAAATATATGGGACGAAAAGGGAGTTATTCTTGCACTGAAACAAACACTGCTTGGTAAAGTTGGTAAAAATTCACATATCCCCCTTAAGCTTCAATATGATGTGCGCGAAGATGCCGAAGAATATTACAGGCAAAATCTGGAAGACGAATATGTAAAAGATTTCGATTTTTGGCGTATTGGCTGGCAGTATTTTTTACCTAATGGAGAAGTGGTAGATTTAGAGATCGTTGAAGATAAATATCCTTCTATTGAATTTAAATCGGACACTGGTGATAATTTAGAAAAACTACTAGGTAAATTTAGCGTCAATAAAGCTAGCGTAATCACCGGACCTTCTGTTGTTGCTATAAGGGACATACTAAAGCTTTAACCTATCTGCTTACAAGATTTGTTACAGTAAACAAATAGACTTCCTGAGAAGTCTATTTAAACATAAGTACTATGGTACCCCGGGTTGGAATCGAACCAACGGCCAAAAGCTTAGAAGTCTCTTGCTCTATCCACTGAGCTACCGGGGCATACCGCGTATTATAGCATATCTATAGGGGTTAAGAGCGACGCTTTTGTTTACGAACGGCGATAAATCGTAAATAGAACAGCCCAATAACAGCACTTACTATAGATGCCGAGAAAATACTCATCTTGGCAGCGTTGATGAGCACTTCGTTGCCACCAAAGGCTAGTTTGGCGATAAAGATAGAGAGCGTGAATCCAACTCCAGCAATCATGGCAACTCCAGTTATATGATGCATAGTGACATTTTTTGGTAGCCGCGTTATATGCAGTTTTGTTGCAAGCCACACCGCTGCAACAATCCCTACAACTTTACCAACAACGAGGCCTAGGAATATACCAAGCCCTGCGTGCATAGCGTTTGTTTCGTTAAACACATGCCAGTCGAGCACAACGCCGGCATTTGCAAGGGCAAAGAGTGGAATAATAAGGAACGTAGAAAAGGGAATAAGCGAACGTTCCAGCCGTTCGGCTATAGATAGTTTATTGGCATAATGACGAACGCTAATAGGAGCGGCAAGTCCTAGGACAACACCTGCAATACTTGCATGAACGCCAGAAAGGAAAACGGCTGCCCAGAGAGCAATTCCTAGCACGACAAACAGCCTCATGCTCAAAAACCTCAACCAGTGAAGGACAAGTATGAGGGCGTATATGCCGCCGGCCCATGCGAGGGCAGTGAAGTCTACTGAATCGGTGTAAAAAACAGCGATTGCTCCAATAGCCGCCACATCATCGACAACCATACTGGTAAGAAGGAATATCTTTAAGGATGTAGGGACACGCCGTCCAAGAAGCGCCAAAAGCCCAATTGCAAATGCCGTATCGGTCGTCATTGGAATTCCCCAGCCGTGCGCGCCCGTAAAACCGTTGTTGGTTAAAAGGTAAATACCGATTGGCACCGCGATTCCACCGAGTGCAGCGACTATAGGCAGCATCGCAGCACGGGGCTTTCTTAGTTCGCCGCGTATGAGCTCGCGTTTAATCTCGAGGCTAATTACCAAGAAGAATACTGCCATCAAGCAGTCGTTTACCCAGTGCCTGAGGTCGGCTCCGAGCATAAAATTGCCTATACTGATGGAAAAATTATGCTCCCAGAACTCATTGAATGACCCGGCGAGCGGAGAATTGACAATAGCAATAGCCGCCACGGCAGCTACAAGTAGGAACTTGCCGCTTATGGCCTCGTCTCTTAAGAGCAACTCAACAGCACGTGACACATGTCCGTGTACTTTCCGAGCCGATTTTTGCAATTTGTGCCTAAGCAAGTGCCCCCTAATTGTTTTTGTTTTGGATGTAAGGATAAAATCAAATGGTGCGGGCGGCGAGAATCGAACTCGCATCGCTTGCTTGGAAGGCAAGCATATTAGCCATTATACGACGCCCGCGT
>FTJM01000362.1_pt2 | contig 14781 bp, 5 predicted proteins | sample 1658941 | NCBI WGS metagenome assembly FTJM01 (sample SAMEA3914876, study PRJEB12502) | metagenome | biome: forest; material: soil | place: USA | collected 2011-06-22 | depth 0.3 m
GCTGGTCGAGGCGGGCGTCGATGTGTTGATCGTGGATACCGCCAACGGGCATGCCTCTGGGGTGACCGACATGATCAGGCGGCTCAAGGCGGAGCCGGCCGCGGCACAGGTCGACGTCATCGGCGGCAACGTGGCTACCCGGGCCGGCGCCCAGGCGCTGGTCGATGCCGGCGCGGATGGCGTCAAGGTCGGCGTCGGGCCGGGGTCGATCTGCACCACCCGGGTGGTGGCCGGGGTAGGCGTCCCGCAGGTCACCGCGATCTACCAGGCGTCGCTGGCCTGCCGGCCGGCCGGGGTTCCGGTGATCGGCGACGGTGGGCTGCAGTATTCCGGCGATATCGCCAAGGCGCTGGTGGCAGGCGCCGACACCGTGATGCTCGGCTCGCTGCTGGCTGGCTGCGAGGAGTCCCCCGGCGAGCTGGTGTTCATCAACGGCAAGCAGTTCAAGTCCTACCGCGGGATGGGTTCGCTGGGCGCGTTGCAAACCCGCGGCCGGAACAAGTCCTACTCCAAGGACCGCTACTTTCAGGGTGATGTGGTCGACAACGACAAGCTCATCCCGGAAGGTATCGAGGGTCAGGTGCCGTACCGGGGGCCGCTGGAGGCGGTGGCTTACCAGCTGATCGGTGGCTTGCGGCAGTCGATGTTCTACGTCGGGGCGCACACCATCGGGGAGCTGCAGCGTAATGGTCAGTTCGTCCGGATTACCGCGGCCGGGCTGAAGGAGTCGCACCCGCACGACATCCGGATGACGGTGGAGGCGCCGAACTACCCGGGCCGGTAACGCCGATGGTTGTCGGTGGCTGACCCTAGGGTTTGCCCATGGCTTCCAGTGCTTCGCGTGCCGTGTTGCTCCGCCGGTTGCACGCCGATCCGGAACTGCTCGTACTGCCCAACGTCTGGGACGTGGCCAGCGCCCGGGTGGTCGCCGGCCTGGCAGGTTGCCGGGCGCTGGCGACCGCGAGCTACTCGATCGCGGCGGCACACGGCTACCCCGACGGCGAGCAGTTGCCGTTCGAGATCATGCTTTCGGCCATTGAACGAATCGCGGCGGCGGTGCCGTTGCCGGTGACCGCGGATCTGGAAGCTGGCTACGGCGATGTCGACCGCTGCGTGCGCGCCGCGATTGGCGTCGGCATCGTCGGGGGCAATATCGAGGATCAGCTCAAGCCGCTCGGCGAGGCGGTGGCGGCCGTCACCGCGACGGTGCGGGCGGCCGCCGATGAGGGCGTGCCGTTCGTGCTCAACGCCCGCACCGACGCCTTTCTGCTTGCCGGAGAGCGTGATCGGCCGGCAGTGCTGGCCGATGCCATTGCCCGTGGCCGGGCCTTCCTGGATGCCGGGGCTGACTGCGTATTCGTCCCTGGGGTGTCGGCTGAGTCGGTGATCGCGGCGCTGGTGGCAGGGATTGGCCACGGCAAGGTGAGTCTGATGATCTCGCCGGGAGCGCCGCCGCAGTCGAGGCTGGCATCGCTCGGGGTTGCCCGGGTGTCCTACGGCCCGTGGACTCAGCGGGTCGCGCTCACGGCACTTGCCGAGGCCGGCGCGGCTCTGCTTGCCGGCGGGTCATTGCCCGAATCGGTTCGCCCGGTCACCTGAGTACCGGGTCACCTGAAAACGGTCACCTGAGCACCGGTCACCTGAAAACTGGTCGATCCGGGGCGGGTGATCAAGCGGGTGAACTTTGCGATTCAGCGCGCGAGTAGGCAGGTGCGTCTGTAAGGATTCTGTGTGCCGCGTCTAGGTCCTGTCGGGGGTCGTGTCCGAGCTGTTGGCGATGTAGGTCCCATTTGCATCACTGAGCAGGAGTATCAATGGCCCGGCCGGCACACCATCTCGCACGCCCAAATCATCGCCCGCGCGCCCGTACCTGGGTAGTGCTGGCCGTCGTCCTGGCGCTGGCCTCGGTGTTCGTCAACCCGCTGCTGGCGGCCGCCGCCAGCTCGGCCAAGCATGAGATCACCGCGAACTGGGCGGGCAGCCCGGCGCCGACGACCGCCCCATTTGGGCAAGCGCTTACCGGCGAGTGGCATATCAATACCAATGACGTGAACAACCCCGAAGCCAACGATCCGGTCGCCAACGTGCGGGCCACACTGACGCTGACCAATGGCGTCTTCGCCAGCATCCCGGCGGTTTGCAAGATGACCGGGGTGACGCCGGTGTCCTCGATCTCGGCGAACGGCTCGACTCTGGTGTGCAACCTCGGCACCGTGAAAGAGGGCACCAGCACGGTCATCCAGGCACCGGTTCGGGTCTCGGGCCAGAGCGGCGGCAACCTGTCGGCGTCGGGCACCGTGACCTCGGACGCCGCGGTCGCGCCAGCCGGACCGGCGAGTCCGACCCCGCTGCCGATCACCTACGTGCACGGCATGAACCTGTCGCTGAACATGGCGCCCGGCCAGGCCTACCAGGGTGCCATCACGCCAAGCCGGACCGGTGGCAGTCGCACGTTCGTGCTGATGAACTTCTCGCTGATCCTGGCTGCCGGATCGCGGCCAGGCCCGTCCTCCTACAGCTTTCCAGTCAACGTCAGCGCGTCGATCCCGGCGCAGATGGCGGGCCTCCAGTGGGAAGGCTGCGTGCCGATCGGGGCGGCCTCACCGTCCACCGCGCAGCCGTTCTCGGTGGCGACCCAGCCGGATCGGACCAACTTTCCGACCTGCACCGTCGCCGGAGCTGGCGCGAGCTACACGGTTACCGCGTCGAACCTGACCTACACGCTGGTGAACACCCCGACCAGGGACAGCCTGGGTGCCCCGTTGCCTGGCACCGGTGCCTACATCGCCTCCGGCACCGTCGAGTTCAGCATTCCGGCGCCGGTGACCGCGCTCACCACCTTCACCTTCGACGCGACCGGTGCTGGCCCGTTCACGTTCAGCGACGGCCAGACGCTGCCCGATGTGGCCGGTGACAACACCTCGAGCGCGACCCTGCCGCCGCCGGGCTACTTCTCGAACGTCTGGCTCGGTGATCCCACCTACTCCCGCTCGGCCTGGGACGCCAACCTGTGGGTGAGCCCCGGGACCAGCCAAGGCGTCCCGCTGCCGACACCCGGCATCAACACGATCGCCGACTACTATGCCGCGATCGCGAACGGGACGCCCAAGCTGAACATGCCGTTGTACATGCAGGCCAACGACCTCATGTGGCAGAGCTACAACGGACCCGGTGGCGCTCAGCTGGCCGGCGTGTGCACGATGAGCCAGAACCCTAACTTCGTGGTCACCTCGATGGACGGCGGCGGTTTCGACGTCAGCGGTTACCACAACTACTCAACAGCGCGGTACTTCTACACCACGACACCGCTGAACACCAAGACCGAGACCTGCGGCGAAGCCTCGCCTGGTCCGATGTGGACCGAGGTGAGCCCGCCGGCCGGTTCCAGCCTGTCGGACCCACGGATCGCCGGTGACAGCCTGATGAACCTGCCGGCCGGCGTGACGGCGGTCAAGATGACCTGGAATCCGGCCGTCGACCGCGCTCCCGGTGGCTCCGGTCAGACGTTCCTGCGGGCTTTCGGCTACCTCAACCCGGCCGCGCCGAGCTCCGGTGAGGGCTGGACGATTGGCGCGTTCAACTACCCCGGCGTCCAGCCCGTGTTCGCGGGCTACCCGACCCTGAACGGGTATGTGAACTACAGCACGGTGGGCGGCGGCACCAATCTGCCGGGCAGCGCGTACGGCCCGAACATGAATGGCATCCGGGACGCGTTCCGGCTGCAAGGCCCGCAGGGCGTGGTGACCAAGGCTGCCTCGGATACCACGGCGCAGCCGGGCGTCCCGGTGACCTACACGATCACCGCCGAGGCGCAGAGCAACATCACCAGCCCGCCACCGGTGACGTTCCCGGTTGTCGACACCCTGCCAGTGGGCATGGTGTACGTGGCTGGCAGTGGCACTCCGACGCCGGTGGTGACCACCAACGGAGGCGGTCAGCAGGTGCTGACCTGGACTTTCACCAACGTCGCGGCCAACGTGTTCCAGAACATCAGCTACCAGGCCGAGACTCCGGCTGGCAGCGTGCTGGCGCCCGGCTCGAGCCTGACGAACGTGGTCCAGATCAACGTTCCCGGTGATCAGCGGCCGGCCACCACCGCCGGCCGTCAGGCCAGCGCGACGGTGGTCGTGCCCAACAGCGCCTCGACCACACTGGGTAAGTCGGCAGAGGCGAATGTGCTGTCCTTCTATGGTGATTCCTCGGCCTGGGACTTGGTGATCAACTCCCAGGATCCGGTGAACAACCCCTACACCGACACCATCGACATCCTGCCCAGCACCGCCGACGGTCGGGGCACCAACATCGACGGCAGCTACTCGGTCACCGGCGTCACCCCGCCGGCCGGCTCGACCGTCTACTACAGCAGCGCCCCGATCGCGAGCCTGAGCAAGGACCCGCGAGTGGCGTCCAACGGCGGCACGCCTGGCTCGGTCACCGGCAACACCGTGGGCTGGTCCACGACCGCCGTGTTGCATCCGACAGCCATCCGGGTGATAGCGCCGGCGCTGGCGCCTGGCGCGACCCAGACGATCCGGATCGCCTTCAGCACGCCGGCGGGAACCAGTTGCGTCACGCCGGCCGCCTTGGACAACAAGCCGCGCCAGAAGCTGGTGAACTCCGCCGAGACGATCGCCGGCCACACCGCGCTGCCGATGCTGTCCTCGGCGACCACCACCATCGGCGACTGTTACGCGCTGGACCTCAAGAAGTACGTGCTCGCCAAGGGCGGCAACCCCGCCAGCGTGCCGGGTGCGCCCGGCTCGGATTGGCATGACGCGAATACGGTGGCCGACTATCCGCAATACGTGGCCGGCGACACGGTGCCGTTCCGGATCGTGGTGACCAACAAGGGCACCGGCACGCTGACCAACATCCCGGTGACCGATTCGCTGGTCCCGGCCTGCAATGCGACCGTTGCCTCGCTCGCGGCGGGGGCGTCCCAGTCGATCAACTGCACGATGACCGCGGCGGTGGGTAGCACCGTGAACACCGCGGCGGCATCCGTGACGCCACCCGACGGGCCGCCGCTGACGCCGTCCGACCCGGCTGGCTTCGTCGTTCCGGCACCGTTCCACGTGGTGAAGACCTCCGATGCCGGCCAAGCCGCGGCCCCGGGCAGCACGATTCACTACACCCTGACCGTCTCGGAGCCGGTCACCAGCGCGGCACCGTTCCTGGCACCGTCCTTGACCGACAGCCTGACCGATGTGCTCGACGATGCGAACTACAACGGCGACGTGAGCGCGTCGCTGGGTACGGCGACGGTGACCGGCTCGACGCTGTCGTGGAGTGCGGCCTCGATCATGCCCGGTCAGTCGCTGACCATCAGCTACTCGGTGACCGTGAAGAGCCCGGATACCGGCAACCAGCTCATCCCGAATACGGTGCTGACGCCAGCTGGTAGCAGTAACTGCTCGCCCGACGTGACGCCGGCTGATCCGCTGTGCACGGTGACCACCCGGGTGCCGTCCTACACGACAGCGAAGTCGGCAGCGCCGGCCAGCACCGTCGAGGGTGGCGTGGTGACCTACACGGTGACGGTGCGCAACACCGGTCCGGTGGCCTACCCGGCGACCGGTGCTGGTGCGGCCTCGTTCACCGACGCGCTGGCCGGCGTCACCGATGACGCCAGCTACGTCGCCGGTTCGGCCACCGCTTCGGCGGGTACGGTGCTGGTCGCCGGTGGCGTGGTGTCCTGGTCGGGCCCGTTAGCGACCGCGCCAGGAGCAGGCTCGACGGTGACGATCAGCTACCAGGTGAAGGTCAATACGCCCGATACCGGCGACCACCTGCTGACCAACACTGTCGTCCCGAACGGTCCCGGCGGCACTTGCGCAACGGCTGGTGGCTGTTCGACGTTGACGCCCGTGCAGTCCTATACAGTCGCCAAGTCCGCGAGTCCGGCATCGGCCGTACCCGGCGGCAAGGTGACCTACACAGTCACGGTACGCAACACCGGCAAGGTGGCTTACCCCGCCGGCGCTCCGGCCTCGTTCACCGACGATCTCACCCAGGTGCTCGATGACGCGACTTACAACAACGACGCCTCCGGCGGTGCTGGCTATACTGCGCCGAACCTGACCTGGGCCGGTGCGCTCGCGGTCGGTGCCACGCTGACGATCACCTACTCGGTCACCATCAACAACCCTGATGCCGGCGATCACCTGCTGACCAACAGCGTGCTGCCGAGTGGTTCGGGTGGCAGCTGCGCGACACCAGGTGGCTGTACCACCAGGACCCCGGTGGCCTCGTACACGGTGGCCAAGTCGGCGTCGACGACCACCACCACGCCTGGCAGCACCGTCACCTACACGGTGCTGGTGACCAACACCGGCCAGGCCGCCTACACAGTGGCCAACCCAGCCTCCTTCACCGACAACCTGTCGGCGGTGCTCGACGATGCCACCTATAACAACGATGCCGACCAAGGCGCGACCTACGCAGCGCCGACGCTGTCCTGGTCCGGTGCCCTAGCCGTCGGCGCATCGGTAACGGTGACCTACACGGTCACGGTCGGAAATCCTGATCGTGGCAACCACTCACTGGACAACACAGCCGTACCGACCGGCCCGGGTGGTGGCTGCACGTCGGCCGCGGCCTGCACCACCATCGTCCTGGTGCAGTCCTTCCGCGCGGTGAAGAGCAGCCCGGCAGTGGACGTCACTCCCGGCGAGGTGGTGCCCTACACAGTCACGATCACCAACACTGGCAAGGTCCCTTACACGCTGGCCGATCCGGCGAGCTGGACCGATGACCTGAGCGCGGTGCTCGATGACGCGACCTACAACAATGACGCCACCAGCGGGGCGACGTACGCAGCACCCACGCTGTCGTGGTCGGGTGCGTTGGCCGTCGGTGCCTCGGTCACGATCAGCTACTCGGTCACCGTGAACACCCCGGATACCGGCGATCAGCATCTCGACAATGCCGTCGTCACCGGTCCGGGCGGCAACTGTGTCGGCGCCTCGAACGATCCGGCCTGCCAGGTACACATCCCGAGCAAGTCGTTCACGGTGCTCAAGACCGCCTCTGCGGCGGTCGCGAACCCGGGTGACACGGTGACCTACACGTTGCTGGTAACCAACACCGGGCAGGCCGATTACACCGCTGGCGCGCCGCTGACCTTCACCGATGACCTGTCTGGGGTGCTGGATGACGCGACCTACAACAACAATGCCAGCAACGGTGCGAGCTATGCCGCGCCGATCCTGTCCTGGTCAGGCCCGCTCGCGGTCGGTGCCAGCTTCACGATCACCTATACAGTGACAGTGAAATCTCCGGCCAGCGGTGACCGCTCGATGCTCAACGCGGTGCATACCCCGTCGGGCGGCAACTGCACCAGCGACTCCACCGACCCGGGTTGCCTCACCCTCACCGCCGTTCGCAGCTTCACCGTGGCCAAGACGGCCACGCCGGCAACGACCCGCGAGGGCCAGACGGTGGACTACACGATCACCGTCAGCAACACCGGATCAGCCGACTACACCGCGGGGACTCCGGCCAGTTTCACCGATGACCTGACCAAGGTCCTCGATGACGCTGTCTACAACAACGATGCCTCCAACGGAGCCACCTACAGCGCGCCGACCTTGTCCTGGTCTGGTGCGCTAGCGGTGGGCGCCCAGCTCACGATCACGTATTCGGTGACGGTGCAGGCATCCGACACCGGTGATCACAAGCTGATCAATGCGGTGACCCCGACCGGTCCCGGTGGGCAATGCGCCACGATAGGTGGTTGCGCCACCCGCACGCCGGTGCAGTCGTTCACGGTGGCCAAGTCCTCCTCGCCGTCCGCGACCGTTCCCGGCGGCAAGGTGACCTACACGATCACCGTGCATAACACGGGTCAGGTCGGCTACACCGCGGGGGCGCCGGCATCCATGAGTGACAACCTGAGCCAGGTCCTCGACGACGCGACCTACAACGGCGACGCCGATCAGGGTGCCAGCTACTCGGCACCGATCCTGTCGTGGTCAGGCGCGCTCGCGATCGGTGCCACGGTGACCGTGACCTACTCGGTCACCGTGCATACCCCGGACGCCGGCGATCACCTGCTGACGAATGCGGTCATCCCGAACAGCCCGGGTGGTCAGTGCGCCACTCCCACCGGTTGTGACACCATCACGCCGGTCGCCTCCTACACGGTGACCAAGACCGCGTCGGTTACTACGACTCGTCCGGGCCAGCAGGTTGGCTACACGATAGTCGTGACCAACACCGGGCCAGTGGCCTACACCGCCGGCACTCCGGCCTCGTTCAACGACAACCTGTCGGCTGTGCTGGATGACGCGACCTACAACGGCGATGCGGACAACGGTGCGAGCTACGCGGCGCCGGTACTGTCCTGGTCGGGCGCGCTGCCGGTGGGTGGCACCGTCACGATCAGCTACTCGGTGACCGTCAATGATCCCGACCTGGGAGATCATCTGCTGGACAACGCCGCGGTGCCGACCGGTCCGGGCGGTTCCTGCGTCACGGCCGCGGACTGTGCGGTGCAGGTACCAGTGCAGTCCTACCGGGCGGTCAAGACCACCCCGGCGACGAAGGTGATACCGGGCGAGACGATCAGCTACACGATCGCGGTCAGCAACACCGGCCAGGTGCCCTACACCGCCGTCGATCCGGCCGCATACGTCGATGATCTATCGAAGGTGCTGGACGACGCCAGCTACAACAACGACGCGAGTAACGGAGCCAGCTACTCGGCGCCAGTGATCAGCTGGTCCGGCGCGCTGGCGATCGGGCAGACGGCTACTTTCACCTACTCGGTGACTGTCAGGAGCCCGGACACCGGCGACAAGAAGCTGCACAACTCGGTGGTCACGCCGTCAGGTTCCGGGGGTAACTGCCCGGCCGGTACTGCCAACCCGGAGTGCACCAGTAACGTCCCGGGACCGGCGTTGCATGTGGTCAAGACCGCGTCGGTGGCCACCGCCAAGCTTGGCGAGCAGGTCACCTACAAGATTGTGCTTACGAACACTGGGCAAGTCGACTTCACGACCGCCGCGCCGGCCAGCTTCACCGACGACCTTTCCAAGGTCTTGGACGATGCCAGCTACAACAACGACGCGGACCAGGGTGCTACTTTCCGGTCGCCGATCCTGTCCTGGTCGGGCGCGCTGGCGATCGGTGCCTCCACGACCATCAGCTACTCGGTGACCGTGCACAAGCGAGCTAGTGGCAACAACCTGATGGACAACACGGTGACCACCCCGCCGGGGTTGAACGCCAATTGCTCGCCGGGCTCGACCGATCCGGCCTGCATGGTGCGGGTACCGGTGGCTGACTACCTGGTGAACAAGGTCGCTTCGACGACACACGCCAAGGTGGGCGACAAGGTCAGCTATACCATCAAGGTCACCAATACCGGTCAGGTCGGCTATACCAAGGCTGCGCCGGCATCGTTGCGTGACGATCTGAGCCAGGTGCTCGATGACGCCGTGTACAACAACGACGCTACCGCTGGTGCCACTTATGCCAAGCCGGTGATCAGCTGGTCGGGAGCGTTGCCGATCGCGGGCACCGTCACCATCAGGTACTCGGTCACGGTCAGCGCGCACGATCACGGCGATGGCAAGCTGCACAATGTCGTCACCACCCCGACCGATCCTGGCGGCCACCTCACCGCAGCGAACTGTCCGACCGGATCGGCCGATCCGGCCTGCCAGACGATGACCGCAATCGATGCGGTGGCGGTTACCATCCCGCTGTCCTACACCGGCGTCGATTCCCACCTGCAGCTCATCCTTGCTGGCCTGCTGCTCGGATTCGGAGCGGTATTGCTGCTCGGCAGCCGGCGACGAAATGGCCGGCGCCATCAGAGCTAATCAAGCCCACCGCGGCGCCGTCTCCGAACCCCGGTTCGGAGACGGCGCCGGGCAAGCGCCAGTGTGGACCGCGGGCAGGGAGAATGAACAGCAATGACGGTGCACCACAAGTTCACCGGCCGGCGAGCAAGGCACACCCGCGGGAACCGAGTTGCGTTGAGCATCGCCTCGGGTATTGCAGTGAGCGCCGCGGTCAGCTTCCTGGTAACCGCCTACCCGCTGTCGCCGCGATTGTCGATCAGTCTCAGCAACGGCATCAGCGAGCTCCGGGCTAACACCGCGACCAGCTACACCGTCAAGGTTGGCAACGGAGGACCGACCGCGGTAAAGGCAACGCTGGTGCTGGCCGTGCCGGCTTACGTCAGTTACAAGTCGGCGGACGGAGCACGCGCCGTCGGCCACAACGCGACCTGGGATATCACCATCGCCGCCGGCGGCAGCGTCAGCAAGACGGTCAGGGCCGAGGTCGGCGCCATCACCAGAGCAGAGCGGCGGGTGACTGCGCTGGCCAGCCTCTACCTGCCCGGCAGCCTCACTAGGCCGCTCATCCGAATCGCCGACTCGGACACGGTTGTCGGCGCGAAGGCCGATGCTCATCCGGTCACCTCGCAACCGGCTTACCACCATCCGCAGCCGGACTCGGGCCCAAGCGGCACCGCTATCGGTTCGATGGTTCTCGCCGCGCTGTTGTTCATGGCCGCCGCGGCGACGGCGGCGGTCAGGCTCGGGCGTCGGTCAGCCGATCGAAGCAGGCCTGCTGAGAATGCCGCCGACGGCACGGCTACCGGGGTCGACGATAATGATCAACATGTCGAAACCCGGTGATGATCCGAGGAATGTTGCGGTGAGCGTCGATCCAGGGCACTGATGGCCACCTCCAGGACGTCGACCGAAAGGGCACGCGCTTCGCTGCCCCGGCTGCCCACCCATTATCTGGCCAGACCGAGCCTGGACAAGCGGCTTGCTGGCCTCGCGCCAGTGACTATCGTCCGGGGACCACAGGGGTACGGCAAGTCCAGCCTGGTCGCCGCCTGGTTGGCTCGCCAGGATCCGCAGCGGATCGTGCCGGTATGGCTGAACCTCAGTACGTCGCTGGCCCAATATCAGACATTCATGACCCAGCTGAGCAACCGCCTGCGTGCCGGTGGCCTGCTCAATTCCAGCACCGTTTTACCGGCGCTGGTTGAACTGGATCAGGTGCTGGCGGGGTTGCCGCCCGACGTCGCGGTGGTGCTCGTCCTCGACAACATCGGCTACCTGCGCGACCGGACCGCGCTGGCCGAACTGGTCTCCGCGGTGCAATATCACCAGAACCTGCACCTGGTGGTCTGCGGCCGGGCCCAGCATCCGATCGAGACCCTGGCAGCGAGCACCGTCGAGGTCACGGTGATCAAGCCGGCCGAGCTGCTGCTCAACATCGAGGAGATCGCTGAACTTGCTGATGCGATGGGCAAGCCGCTCGACCCAGCAACGGCTCGCGGTCTGCATGACGCGCTCGGCGGGTGGATCTCCGCGCTCCGGCTGGTGATCGACGCGTCGGCCGATGGCCGGCCGCCACTGGCTGCGGCTCGGGAGTACCTTCGCCGAATCGTGCTGCCCTTCATCAACGACAGGCCATTCTTCGATGACCAGCCTGCACCGTCACCGTTGCTGAGGTACTCGCTGGCCGATCGGGTCGATCTGAACCTCGTCCGGCAGTTCGCCAGCGAGGACGGCCAGGACCCTGATGTCGTTGTCGAGCAGCTTGAGGAGTCCGGGCTCGTCGAGCGTCGCTACTGCGGGGACCGAGTCGAGCTGGGCTATCCGGGCGTGGTCCGCGATCTGCTGCGTGAGATGTATTCGGCCGCTGATCCGGCGTCCGCGCAAGCCTTGCACCGTCGACTCGCGGCCTGGTTCGCCAGCGATGCCACCGACGAAGACTCGCTGATCGCCATGAATCATGCCATCGCCGGGCAGGACTATCGGCTGGCTTACCAGCTCTGGGCAGAGCACGGCATGACCATGACCATGCGTCAGCCCGAGCTGCTGCACAGTGCGCTGGACTCGATCCCAGCAGAGGTCCTGGCTGGCTATCCCGGGATGCGCACCACCCGGGCCTCCGCCCAGATCATCAGCCGCGATACCGACGCCGACGCGCGAATGGCCACGCTGCGCACTGTCGTCGAGGGCTGCGCACGGGTGGTTGCCGACGGCCTCGCGGAGCTGGACCTGGCCGACCTGCTCTACATCGGTACCGGTCATCTGATCGGCCTCAGAATGCAAGGCTTGTTCGCCGAATCCGCCGCGTTCGCCGACAGCTTGGTTCCTCAGATCGACCGGTTGCTGGGCGTTGGCGGGGTGCTGCATGCTCGGCTGGCCTGGTTCCACTTGCAGCGCGGCCTGACCTACACCCTGCTTGACCGTCAGGAACTGGCAATCAGCTGTTACCGGCGGGCGTGGGAAGCTGGCACGCTGTCCGGCACGTCCTACATTCCTGCCAATGCGGCTGCGAACCTGAACTTGATCTATGCCATGCGTGGTGATGCTCAGCGGGCTCAACTGTGGTCTGAGCGGTTCGCTGAACTCCGTTCGGGCGGCTACTGGACGGATCATCTCGCTGGCATCGGCGCACATGTCGCTGCTGGATTGCGCGCGCTGGATCAGCTCGATGAGCGCACCGCCCGTACCGAGATCGAGCTGGTCGGCGACGGCTCCGATGCCCTTGAGCTGTGGCCGTTCGTCGCCTACCTGCATGCTCAGTACGGCCTGCACTACGCAGATCCGGCGAGCGCGCTCGGCACGCTGGAGCACGCTATCGACGCGCACCCAGCTGCGCTCAGCACCCAGGGCGTCGCTGCGACCTTGCTGACCCGTGCGCGTGCTGATCTGCTCACGGCGGCCGGCCACGGCCAACGGGCCCGGCGGCTGCTGCTGGAGCATTCTGCCGACAATGCGTTGCTCGTGGCGCCGCTGGCCCGGATACATCTGATGGTCGGCGACCACACCAAGGCCCGCAACCTCTTGGCCAAGCAGGCGGGACTTGAGATCGTGGCGCCGCGCGACCGGCTGGAGAGCACCCTGCTGAGCGCCACGGCGGCCCTGCGTGCCGGTGATGAGAAGGTGGCCGGCCAGCTGATGACCCAGGCTCGCGAACTGGCTGGCAGCTGCGGTATTCGCCGGGCGTTCGGCGCCCTGTCGAGGACAGACCGCGGTCACCTTCTTCGGCTGGTCAAGGATGCGCCGGACTCCGGTATGAGCGCGCTCGTACCGATCTACCCAGAGACGCTAGAACTCGTCTCGCTGTCTCGTAGTGAGGTCAACCTGCTCGAAGCCTTGACGGGTGCCGGCACTCGTCGAGAGGTCGCCGCTCGGCTGCATATCTCGCTGAACACCGCCAAGACCCAACTCGCCAGCCTCTACCGCAAGTTCGGGGTACGCAGCCGGGAAGACCTGTTGACAAGGGCCCGCCAGGTAGGGCTATTGCGATGAACGGGCTGGCTGGCTAGGACCGTCCGCTGAGGCGACGTGCGCCTCAGCCGGTTCAAGGGCGCTGGTTGCGTCGGGGTTTCTGCTGGGGGTCGATCCAGCTGGGTGGGGTGAACCAGGGGATGTCGTCGCGCATGGTGATTTGCCAGCCGCCGGTGTCGATGTGGTCGTGGTGGTGATCGCAGAGCAGGCAGAGGTTGTTCACGTTGGTCTCACCGCCTTGTGACCACGGCTGGATGTGGTGTTTTTCGGTCCATTCGGGTGGGTCGGTGCAGCCGGGGAAGGCGCAGCCTTGGTCGCGGGCGATGAGGGCCAGGGTTTGTTTCTCGGTGGCTAGTCGTTGGGTGGTGCCGTAGTTGAGGATGCCGCCGTGGCTGTTGTGCACTATCCATGCGATGCAGGCTTGGTCTGCGATCCGCAGCGCCTGTGGCACGCTCAACTTCTGCCCGAAGCTGGTGTGCGCCAGGCCGGTACCGGTCTCGAATTGTTCGGCGGTCATGCTGATCAGGACGGTGGCCGGTAGCCCGCCGGACCTGGGCAATTGCTTGGCCCGCTGGGCGATCGTGAGCACGGTGTGGAAGGCGTCGTGCAGCCGCTGACCTGCGGTGCGCTCGTCCCGAGTTCCGCCGCCGTCACAGGGTTTGGGTGCGGCTAGTGAGTGCAGTACCGACATGGCCAGGGCAGCAGTTGCTCCGTCGAGGTCCGCGGTCAGCCGGTGCATCCCCTTGCCGGTGGGGACGCAGCTGAGGAAGCGATGCCGGCGTTGCCAGTCCTCATCGGCCAGGGTCCCGTCGGGTAGCAGGGTGTCCAGTAGCTGGGTGGCGATCCCGGCCAGGCTTTGGGCATTGAACAGCTGCGCTTGCTCGATGAGGAAGGCCTCGGCGCGTTGGAGATCAGCGACCGGCGCGCTGCTGGTGCGGAGTTTGCTGAGGCAGCCGATGATCACCTCGGCGTGCCGGGCCGTTATCAAACCATCGGCGCGGGCGGCAGCGGTGGCAGCTAGCAGTGGTGGCAGTACTTCACCGGTCAGCTGCACCCGAACGCCGAGCTCGCGCGCCTGACGCACCCGGCTGCCGCTGTCAGCCGGGGTGAGGTTGAGCAACGCGGACAGCAACTGTTTCGTGCCCCGCATGACATAACGGGCTGGAATCGCGCGGGCTTCGAGCTCGGGCACCGCGACATTGTCGAAGGATTCAACCTTGCGGCGGATCGTTTCCACCGTGCGGATCACATTCAGCAGTTCGTCATCAGACAACCCAGCCAGCGAGCATTCGACCAGCTCAGACACCGCATCCAGCGCCGCGGCAGCCTTGTCCGTCGCCTCCGCAGCCAGCACCGTCGTCATACAACAAACCTAGAACCGGGGTACGACAAAACAGGCCAACGATCCAGAATCATCATATAACTAAACGATAACGATCCACCATCAGGTCTCGCGGGAAGAAGTGTATGACTCAGCGCGACCGATAACCCACGCAGCGCAGGACAG
>FTJM01001950.1_pt1 | contig 14777 bp, 11 predicted proteins | sample 1658941 | NCBI WGS metagenome assembly FTJM01 (sample SAMEA3914876, study PRJEB12502) | metagenome | biome: forest; material: soil | place: USA | collected 2011-06-22 | depth 0.3 m
GTGCGATCGAGATCGGAATCGTTGACGGCCGCCAGCGCCTCTTTCATCTGGCCGGCGCCAGGCAACATGCCGAGCAGGTTACCGATCGGGCCCATCCGCCGGATCGCTTGCAACTGATCGAGAAAGTCCTCCAGGGTGAACTGCGTGCCGCTGCTGAGCTTGGCGGCCATCCGCTCAGATTCGCCCTGGTCGAAGGTCTTTTCGGCCTGCTCGATGAGGGTGAGCATGTCGCCCATCCCCAGGATCCGCGAGGCCATCCGATCCGGGTGGAAGACGTCGAAGTCTTCGAGCTTCTCGCCGTTGGAGGCGAACATGATCGGCTGACCGGTGACGTAGCGGACCGACAGCGCCGCGCCACCGCGAGCGTCGCCGTCCAGCTTGGTCAGCACCACGCCGGTGAAGCCGACGCCCTCGGAGAACGCCTGCGCGGTGTTGACCGCGTCCTGGCCCACCATCGCATCCAGCACGAACAGGATCTCTTGCGGCTGCACGGCGTCGCGGATCGCCGCGGCCTGCTGCATCAGTTCGGCGTCGATGCCCAGCCGACCCGCGGTGTCCACGATCACCATGTCGTGCTGGCTGCGCAGCGCGAACTCGAGCGAGTCCTGGGCGACCTGGACCGGATCGCCCTGGCCGTTTCCGGACTCCGGCGCGTAGACCGGTACGCCGGCTCGCTGGCCGACCACTTGCAGCTGGGTGACCGCGTTTGGCCGCTGCAGGTCGCACGCGACGAGCACCGGCGCGTGCCCCTGCTGCTTGAGGTGTCGGGCGAGCTTGCCGGCCAGCGTGGTCTTGCCGGCGCCTTGCAGGCCGGCCAGCATGATCACCGTCGGCGGGTTCTTGGCGTACTGCAGCCGGCGGGTCTCGCCGCCGAGGATCTGGATGAGTTCGTCATTGACGATCTTGATGACCTGCTGGGCGGGGTTGAGCGCCTTGCTGACCTCGGCGCTTTCGGCTCGCTGCTTGACCGCCGCGATGAACTGGCGGACCACCGGCAGCGCCACGTCGGCTTCCAGCAGCGCGATCCGGATCTCGCGAGCCACCGAGTCGATGTCGGCTGGCGACAACCGGCCCTTGCCTCGTAGACCGGTGAAAACCTTGTTCAACCGGTCAGACAGTGTGTCGAACACGCGAATACCCCTTTATCAGCGCTGCCAGCGACGGCGCAGCGGTTGGCTGGTCGGCGTCCTCAGCACGCACACCAACTCCCCCAGGCTACGTGAGCTCTGTCAGGTCACGGCAGCTCGGCGGGAGGGTGCCGCAAGTTCGGGCTTTAGAGCAGACCGCGACCGCCGTCGACGTAGATGACCTGACCAGTCACGTAGCCGCTCTCCTCACCCGCGAAAAAGGCGGCGGTGTTCGCGATGTCCTCGGGGACGCCGCCGCGGCGGACCGGGACACTCGCGGCCACCGCCTCGCGCATCGCCTCGATGGTGGTGCCGGTGCGCTGCGCGGTCGCCGCGGTCATCGCGGTCTCGATGAAGCCGGGCGCGATCGCGTTGACCGTCACGCCGAACGGGCCGAGCTCGATGGCGAGGGTCTTGGTGAAGCCCTGTAGCCCGGCCTTGGCGGTGGCGTAGTTGGCCTGGCCTCGGTTGCCTAGCGCCGAGGTTGAGGACATGTTCACGATTCGGCCGTACTTGGCCGCGACCATGTGCTGCTGTGCGGCCTTGCTGCACAGGAAGGCGCCCTTGAGGTGCACGCTCATCACGGTGTCCCAGTCACCTTCGGACATCTTGAACAGCAGGTTGTCGCGCAGCACGCCGGCGTTGTTGACCAGGATCTGCAGGCCACCGAATTCGGAGACCACCCGGGCGATCGCCGCCTCAACCTGATCGGCCTGGCTGACGTCAGCACCGATACCGATCGCGCCGCCGGCTAGGCCTGCCGCGGTCTCGGCTGCCTTGGCCTCATCCAGGTCGAGCACCGCAACCTTGGCACCGCCGGCCGCCAGCCGCGCCGCGATAGCGGCCCCGATACCCTGCGCCGCCCCGGTCACCAGCGCAACGCGGTCCTGCACTCCAGCCATCTGTACTGCTCCTCGCACTCGTTGTGGTTCGCCCGGTTGGTACCCCGCTCAGCCGGTGGTGCCGGCCGCCGAGGCCAGCTCCGCCATGCCATCCAGCCACCGATCGACGTCGGCGGCCTTCTTGGTCCAGAACTTACCCACCTCCGGATGCGGAAGGATCAGGAAGGTCTCTGCCCGGACGCCCTCGATCACCGCATCGGCGACCTCAGTTACCCCGATCACGTCCGCCGACGCCGCGACCGCCTTCGCGGCCGGATGCCCGGCTCGCACCCCGTCCATCAACATCGGCGTATCCACCCCCATCGGGCACAGCATGCTGACCCGGATGTTGCGGTCCCGGTACTGGTAGGCCAGCCATTCGCCGAACGCGACCGCGGCATGCTTGGTGACCGAATAGGGCGCATCGCCGGGCGAGCCCAGTAGCCCGGCGGCCGATGCGGTGTTGAGCAGGTAACCGCCGCCGGCCTCGATCATGGCCGGCACGACGGCGCGCGCGGCGTAGACGTGCGCCAACACGTGCACCTGCCAGGTTCGCTGCCAGGCGGCATCGGCCGGTGGGCCACCAGCTAACCCGACCCCGGTCGAGATGCCGGCGTTGGAGCAGAACAGGTCGATCCGGCCGTGCTCGGCGAGCACCGCCTGCACCAGCGCGATCACCGCGGCCTCGTCGGTGACGTCGAGCACCGCGGCCCGCGCCCGCTCGCCCAGCTGCCCGGCAACCGCCTCGACCGCGTCCGCATTGCGGTCGACCAGCACCACCGCGCGGGCTCCCTCGGCAACGAACCGACGGCTCAACTCGGCCCCGATACCGCTGCCGGCGCCGGTTACCACAATCACTGAATCGGTTATCTTCACGGTACTTTCCCCTTCAAGCTAGCCGGTTGCGGTGCGTTGGCGGGGCCGAGCCCGGCGAGGATGCCGGCCAGGTTCGCGGCACTTGTCATCTCCGGTGTCGGCAGCACCGCCAGCACCGGGACCTGCACCCCGGCATCGACATAGGCCTGTACCTGCGCGCGGCAGCTGGCGGGCGTTCCGTGCAGCACCAGAGCGTCGGCAACCTCGTCCGGCACCGCCGCGGCCGCGGCCTTGCGCTCACCTGCCTGCCACAGCCGCCAGAGCGATTCGAGGGCAGCGCCGCGGCCGAGCCAGCGATGGAAGTCGGCATAGGCCGGCACCGTCAGGTAGGCCGCGATCATCCGGCGCGCCAGTGTCCGCGCATAGCCGGCGTCCTCGGTCGGGCACACGAAGATCCGCGCGACGATCCGGCTGGCCGGGTTGCCGACCTCGGCCAGGCAGCTAGCGACATCGGTGGCGGCGAGCCAGTTCAGGATCGCGCCGTCGGCCTCCCGGCCGGCCAGCGCCAGCATCTGCGGACGCAACGCCGCCAGCAGCACCGGAACCGGCCCGGCAGGTGGTTGTTCGAGCCGAAATCGCTGGACCCTGAAGGTGTCGAAGTCACCGCTGACCTGCTCGCCGGCGAGCGCTGCCTTGACGAACCGGAGCACATCTCGGGTGCGCCGGAACGGCTGGTCGAACGGGATGCCGTTCCATTGCTCGACGATCGCCGGACTGGACGCGCCGAGGCCGAGGCTGAACCGGCCAGGCGCGGCGGCGGCAAGGGCTGCCGCCGACTGGGCCAGCAGCGCCGGACCGCGAGTGAATACCGGGACGATGGCGGTACCCAGCCGCAGCCGGGGCTCCCAGGCGGCGGCCAGCGCGAGCGGGGTGAACGCGTCCGAACCGGACACCTCCGAGGACCAGGCGTCGGTGTAGCCCCAGCCGGGCAGCGCGCGGTACAGCTCGGCGTGCTCGGCCAGTTCGACGCCCGGCATCGGCACGGTCAGGCCCCAGCTCATCGGATCCCCTTTCCGGAATCTGCTTGTAGCGCCGCGAGGATCAGATCGGCCAGCTCGTCGGCGAGTTCGACAGGCCGCTTGGGCCCGTTTGCCCGGTACCAGACCGGCAGCTCGTTGATCACCCCGAAGACCGTAAACGTCACCATCTCAGGCGAGGCCACCCGGCCGAACTCACCGCTCGCCTGACCGGCCCGGACCAGCTCGATGAACGCGTCGTGAATGCTGCGCCGGGCGTTGCGAACCCGCGCCTGGTTGGCATCGCCCAGCCGGTGACTTTCCCGGAAGAACACCTTGGCTTCGGCCGCGCTGGCTGCCGTGGTCTCGACCAGATCGGCGATCAATGCCCGCATCGTGCCAGCGGGGCGCTGGCTACCGGCCAGGATGGCTTTGAGTCCGGCAAGCTGGCGATCCACCAGCTCCCGGTAGACCTCGTAGAGCAGATCGTCCTTGGACTCGAAGTGGTGATAGAGCGCGCCCTTGGCCACCCCGGCCCGGGCCACCACCTGGTTGACGCTGGTCGCGTCGAAGCCCTGCTCGGCGAACAGCGATACCGCGGCGGCCACGATCCGCTGCCGGGTGCCTGCCTCGACCGGACCACTCATCTGGCTGCCATCCCGGCCCGCCGGGCAATCTCCACCCTGGCCACGCTGCGCAGGTGCACCTCGTCCGGGCCGTCGGCCAGATGCAGGGTGCGCAGCTGCGCCCACATCTCGGCCAGCGGCGTGTCGCCGGAGACCCCGGCGGCTCCGAACGTCTGGATGGCGCGGTCGACCACGAAGGACGCCGCTCGCGGCGCGGCCACCTTGATCGCGGCGATCTCGGTGGCGGCCTGCTTCACACCGGCGTTGTCGATCAGCCAGGCGGCCTTGAGCACCAGCAGCCGCGCCTGCTCGATGGCCAGCCGGGATTCGGCGATCCATTCCCGCAGCACGCCCTGCCGGGCTAGTGCGGAACCGAACGCGGTCCGGCTCACCGCGCGGTCGATCATCAGGTCCAGCGCCCGCTCGGCCATCCCGAGCGACCGCATGCAGTGATGGATCCGGCCGGGCCCGAGCCTGGCCTGGGCCATCGCGAACCCACCGCCTCGCGGGCCGAGCAGGTTGCCGGCGGGCACCCGGACGTTGTCGAAGTCGATCACCCCGTGGCCGCCGTGCGGCCCGTCGTCATAGCCAAATACCGTGGTCGAGCGCCGCAGCTCGACGCCGGGGGTGTCCAGCGGCACCAGGATCATCGAGTGTCGGGCGTGCCGGTCGGCGTCCGGGTCCGACACCCCCATCACTATCGCCAGCCGGCACTCCGGCCGCATGGCACCGGTCGACCACCACTTCTTGCCGTTGATCACATAGGATTGCCCATCGGGATCGATCCTGGTGGCAATGTTGGTGGCATCGGATGAGGCAACATCCGGCTCGGTCATCGAGAAGCAGGACCTGAGGTCACCGGCCAGCAGCGGCTGCAGCCACTGCTCGTGCTGGGCAGCCGAGCCGAACATGGCCAGCAACTCCATGTTGCCGGTGTCCGGTGCCGAGCAGTTCATCGCCTCCGGGGCCAGTGCCAGCGACCGGCCGGACAGTTCGGCGATCGGTGCGTAGTCCAGCACCGACAAGCCGGCACCGAAGCGCTCATCCGGCAGGAACAGGTTCCACAGGCCTCGCCGGCGCGCCTCGACCTTGAGCTCGCCGACTATCGCAGGCGTTGCGAACGGCTGGCCGGCGGCGCGGTTATCGCTTTCCTGCCGATGAAACTCAGCCTCGGCCGGGTACACCAGCTCATCCAGAAAGCGCGCCACCTCGGCCTGTACCGCGCGCGAGTTCGCACTGTGGGTGAAGTCCATCGCTACATTGCTCCGATCCTGCTAAGTCGTTCGGCCGCGGCTGAAAGCGTCGAGTCCGAGAGCGCCCCGAACACCTCGAAACCCGCCCCGACGGTGTTGCCCTGCCGGTAGCGGGCGTCGATACCGGCGGCGATCACACCGAGCTTGAAGTAGCCGAAGGCGATGTACCAATCGAGATTCTCCAGCGGCCGGCCGGACCGTTCGGCGTACCGGTCCATCATCTGATCCGGCGACAGGAAGCCCAGCTCGGCTGGGAAGGTCGGCATCACTGCGCCGGTGGCGGCGACCTCGTCGTGGTAGACGTAGAGCAGGCCCAGGTCGGTGAGCGGGTCGCCGAGGGTAGCCATCTCCCAATCCACCACCGCATCGATCGCGCTCAGATCGCGGCGGAAGATGACATTCGTCAGCCGGTAGTCACCGTGCACGATAGCCGAGCCGGAGCCACTGGGCAGCCGGGACCGCAGCGCCGCCACCACTCGCTGCTCGATGTCGCGCTCTGCCACCGAGGCTTGGAACTGCTTGTGCCACCTGGCGATCTGCCGCTGCAGGTAGCCCTCCGGGCGGCCAAAATCGGCCAGCCCTAGCTGGCCGGCGTCCACGCCATGCAGCGCCAGCAACGTGTCGACCAGCAGCTCGCTGGTTCCGGCGGCTGCTGCCGGGTCCGAGACCAGCTCCGGCCGATCGATCACGATCCCGTCGACGAAACCCATCAGGTAGAACGGCTCGCCGAGCACCTCGCGGTCGGTGCACAGCTCGATCGGATCGGGCACCGGCACGGCCGAGCCGGCCAGCGCCGAGATGATCCGGTACTCCCTGGCCATGTCGTGTGCGGTGGGCAGCACGTGGCCCAGCGGCGGCCGGCGTAGCGCCCAGTCCCCGACGCCATCGGTGATCCGGTAGGTGAGGTTGGACCGGCCGCCGGTGATCACCTCGGCCCGTAGCGGCCCCTGGCGCAGGCCCGGGCACCGCTCGTCGAGCCATCCGGTCAACCGAGCGAGCACCAGGCCAGGCGGGTCGCCGGCCTCGGTCACGGTTTCGGTCATGCCCTCGACCCTAGATCCGACCGACCGGTCGGTCAAGGGCTTTGCGCTCAACCCAGGGGTTTGCTAGGTCGCTGTGGCCACCCCAGCGACCGGCACGTGCGGTTAGCTTGCCAGCGCCTGGGCCATCGCCTGCTGCACCTCGGCCTGGTGTTGTGGTGACAGCGGCTTGCCGTCGCCGTCGGTCAGGTAAAAAGCGTCCACCACGTGCGCGCCGAGCGAGGATATCCGGGCCGACCGGATATCCACCCCGCACCGTTCCAGGGCGACCGTTATCCAGTGCAATAGCCCGATCGCGTTGCGAGCTCGAACTTCGAGCACGGTGGCGTCGGTGGCCTGGTCGTCGAACCAGAGCAGCCGTGGCCCGGCATCGGCGGGCTGCTCGTCGCCGACCCGATAGCTGGCTTCCTTTGCCCGCAACCGCCGTTCCAGCTCGAGACCACCGGTCAGGATCCGGCGCAGGTCGGAATTGAGCAGTGCTGGGTCGGGCAACTCACCGAAGCGCGGCGACACGGTGAACCGGTTCACCGCCATGCCCTCCTCGGTGCGTACCTCGGCAGACTGGACATCCAGGGAATGCAATGCGAGCAGGCCAGAGGCGTTGGACAGCAGGCCGGGCGCATCCGGGGCGACCACGATGACGTCGCTGCCATCTATGGCTACCCGGGTCTGGCCTGCCCGGGCCAGCGCCAGCACCGCCGCCGATGGTGGCTCCGCGGCCGGCGGCACACCGCCGCCGAGCACTCGATGGGTGCGCCTGACCAGCTGGGCGATCAACGACGCCTTCCAGTCACTCCAGGCGGCCGGGCCGGTTGCCGCGGCGTCGGCAATGGTCAGCGCATGCAGCAGGTCGAGCAATTCGGCCGAGCCACCGATCGCCGACACCACGATCTGGATGGTGGACGGATCCACCAGGTCCCGGCGGGTGGCGGTGTCGGGCAGCAGCAGGTGATGGCGAGTCATCGCCGCGATCAACTCGGCGTCGGCCGCGGCGAACCCCATCCGGCTGGCGATCGGCAGTGCCAGCGCGGCGCCGACCACCGAATGATCGCCGGAGTAGCCCTTGCCGATGTCGTGCAACAGCGCACCGACCAGCAAGAGGTCCGGGCGCCCCACCTCGGCCGCCAACGCGCCTGCCCGGGTTGCGGTCTCGATGAGGTGCCGGTCAACGGTGAAGCGGTGCACCGGGTTGTGCTGCGCCTTGAACCGCACCGCCTCCCACTCGGGTATCAGCCGGCCGAGCAGGCCGTGCTGGTCCAGCGCTTCCAGCGCGGTGATGGCCGCGCTGCCGACGCCGAGCAACGACACGAACTCGGCCCGGGCAGCGGCCGGCCACGGCTCTGGCAGCGGTCCGGCTTCGGTTGCCAGCCGGGTCAACGTGTACGGCGAGATCGGGCGATCCACCGCCGCCGCGGCGTGCGCGACGCGCAGCAGCAGGACCGGATCGGCCCACGGGTCCGCGTCGCGGGCCAGCACCACCTCACCGCCCTGGATCACCACGTCCCTGGCCAGTGGCAGCCTGGCGGCCTCGGTCGGCTGGCTGCCGGCCGGCCGGATCCGGCGCAGGAACGTCCGGCCGGTCGGCGGCGCCGCGGCCGCGACCCGCCGCCATCCCACATCGGTCGCGTACGCCAGCGTCCGGGCGGCCTCGTTCACCGCCCGGAGCACCTCGTCACCGGAATTCATCGCGAGCGCGCTCGCGACCGACTCCCGATCCTGAGCGCGCAGCACGTCCGAGCTGCGGCCGGCGACCCGGTGCAGTTCGCCCCGGACGTCGAGCAGCGTGTTGCCGGCCTCGACCACCGCGGCGGTCAGGTCCAGGAGTTGGGCCGAGGCGAGCGCGCGTAGTCCCACCCAATCACGCAACCCGCCCCGGCAGTCTTTGAGGTCCGGCTCCAGCAGGAACGACGCGTCACCGCGACTGTTCCACCGGCTGCGGGCCAGCTCCTGGAGCTCGCCCAGCCGCGCTGGCGCAACCCGGCGCCATCTGGAGATCACCTGCTCGCGCAGCAAACCGGTCAACGCGGGGTCGCCGCCGAGATGCCGGGCATCCAACAAGCCGAGCATGGCCTTGAGGTCCTCGGCAGCGACCGCACCGGCCTGCTCGACGGTGCGTACCGAGTGGTCCAGCCCGATACCGGCATCCCACACCGGATACCAGATACTGTCCGCGATGGCAGCGATGCCGGTGAGCTTGCTGTCGTGCAGCAGGACCAGATCGAGGTCACCGGCCGGCGTGGGCTCCTTGCGGCCGAGGCCACCGACCGCCAGCAACGCCACCCCGGCGGTGGCCGGCAACAGGCCGCCGAGCCAACCGTCGTAGAGGCCGGTGAGCTCGGCACGCAGCGCCGCGCCGACCAGGTCGGTCCGGGCCAGCAGCTGCGCCCGGTCCGACCTGATACCAGCTTCAGACGGCGTCGGCATCCCGTTCGCCCGTCCGGACCCGGACCACGGTGTCGACCTCGGTCACCCAGACCTTGCCGTCACCGATCTTGCCGGTCCGGGCGGCTTCCACCATCGCGTCGACCACCTTGACGCAATCGGCGGCATCGACCAGGACCTCGACCCGGACCTTCGGCACCAGGTCCACGGTGTACTCGGCACCCCGGTACACCTCGGTGTGGCCGCGCTGTCTACCGAAGCCGGACACCTCGGAAACGGTCAAACCTTGGATACCAAGGTTCTCCAAGGCAATTTTGACTTCTTCGAGCTTGAACGGCTTGATGATCGCGGTCACCAGCTTCATGCCTGAACACGCTCCTTCGACGTTACCGATGCCGGCGCGTAGTGACCGCCGGAACCCGACAGCGGACCGAAGTCGTAGGCGGTTTCACCGTGGATCGACAGGTCGAGACCGGCGATCTCGTCCTCTTCGGTGACCCTGGTCCGCATGACCAGCCCGATCACCTTGGCGATGATCACGGTACCGACGAAGGAGAAGACCGTCACCACCCCGGCTGCCTCTGCCTGATGCAGCAGCAGGCTCCAGCCACCGTACTTGCCACCGCCGCCGTAGAAGATGCCATTGTTGGCAAGGGAGTTCGTCACATCGGTTGAGAAGAAGCCGATCGACAGGGTGCCGATCCAGCCACCAACGAAGTGCACCCCGACCACGTCCAAGGAGTCGTCGAAGCCGAGCTTGTTCTTGAGCCCGATCGCGAACGCGCAGCCCACCCCGGCCAGCAGTCCGATGATCAACGCGCCACCGACGCTCACGAACCCGGCGCACGGGGTGATCGCCACCAAACCGGCCACCGCGCCGGAGGCCGCGCCTAGCGCGGTCGGCTTGCCGTAGCGCAACTTCTCCACGAGTAGCCAGCCGATCATCGCGGTCGCGGTCGCGGTGTTGGTGTTCATCCAGGCGTAGCCAGCCAGGTTGTTCGCGGCCAGTGCCGAACCCGCGTTGAAGCCGAACCAGCCGAACCACAGCAGGCCGGCCCCGAGCATCACAAACGGGATGTTATGCCCGCGCATATTTTCCTTGGGCCAGCCGCGGCGTTTGCCGAGCACGAAGGCCATCGCCAAGCCGGCCGCCCCGGCGTTGATGTGCACCACGGTGCCACCGGCAAAGTCCTCGGCGAAGAACTTGCCGGCCGGGCGCAACGACTGGTTGAGGAAGCCGTAGCCGTTGAAGACCCAGTGCGCGACCGGCGCGTAGATCAGGATTGACCAGGCCGATACGAAGGCCACGAACGCGCCGAACTTCCAGCGATCCGCGGTCGAGCCGGTGATCAGCGCCGGGGTGATGATCGCGAAGGTCAGCTGGAACGCGACGAAGACCATCGTCGGGGTCGTCTGGGCGCTGCCCAGCGTCGGCACCACGTCGGTGACGTGGTGCATCAGGAAGTAGTGGCCGTCACCGAGGAACTTGCCGGTGCCGCCGAAGGCCCAGCTGAACCCGATGATCACCCAGGTGACGCTGACGATTGCGATGGCCGCGAAGTTCTGCATCAGCATCGCCAGGGTGTGCTTGGCGCGCACCATGCCGCCATAGAAGAACGCCAGCGCCGGTGTCATCAGCAATACGAGCGAGGCCGAGGCCAGCACCCAGGCGGTGTCGCCGCCACTGAGTTTGGCCAGGTCGAACGGGACATAGGTGGGATCTGCGAGGACGACTAATGACACTGGGTCTCCCCTTCTGCTCGGGTGGGTCGCCGCCTGAAGGCGTGCTCAAGATGAGGATCGGGCCGAGCTGTTACATCGAGGCCCCGCTCATGTTTCGGGCAGGTGAACGGGCCCTCACCGGGCACCAGCTCGGCGCGAGCGCCCAGGTACCGTCAGGCCATGCCCAGCCTTACCCGCACCGAGGCGATCGAGCGCGCCGCCTTAGTGACCGTAGACAGTTACCGGGTGGCTCTCCAGCTATCCGAAAGCGAGCCTGAGTTCCGCTCCGATACCACCATCTCGTTCCGCTGCGCGGTGGTCGGGGCGAGCACGTTCCTCGATCTCCGGCCGGCCGGCATCGAGGAGATAGAACTCAACGGGATGGCGCTGGATCCGGGCGAATTGCTCGACGGCCGGCTGCCGCTATCGGAGCTGCAGGCCGTTAACGTGCTGCGGGTGGTGGCTCGGATGAGCTATTCCAGCGATGGCGAGGGTCTGCACCGACACCTGGATCCGGTCGATCAGCGCAGCTACCTGTACGCGATGTCGTTCCTGGATGCCGCGCCGCGCTGGTTCGCCTGCTTCGATCAGCCAGACCTCAAGGCCAGCTACCAGCTGGAGGTGCGCTGCCCCGCCGACTGGATCGTGCTCGGCAACTCAGCCGCCAGCAAGCTCGCAGACGGGCATTGGCAGCTCGCGAGCAGCAAGCCGTTGTCGACGTATTTGGTGACGCTGGTGGCCGGGCCCTACCAATCGGTGACCGCGGAGCACGACGGGATCCGGCTGGGCCTGCACGCCCGCGCGTCGCTCGGCCAATACCTGCGGGCCGAGGCCGAGGACATCCTCACGGTCACCCGGGAATCCTTCGACAGGTATCACGAGCTGTTCGGCATCCGATACCCGTTCGGCGAGTACCACCAAGCGTTCGTGCCCGACTTCAATGCTGGCGCCATGGAGAATCCAGGTTGCGTGACGGTGCGCGATCAGTACGTGTTCCGCTCGGCGGCCACCCGCGGCGAGCGCGGCGTCCGGGCCGCCCTCATCGCGCACGAGATGGCGCACATGTGGTTCGGCGACCTGGTCACCATGCGCTGGTGGGATGACCTGTGGCTCAACGAATCGTTCGCCGAATACCTGGCCTACCGGGTTCGTTCCGAGGTCCGTGACCCGAGCGCGGCGGCGCTGTCCTGGACCGAGTTCGGGATCAACCGCAAGGACTGGGGCTATCTCGCAGACCAGGCGCCGTCCAGCCACCCGGTGGCCGGCAACGGGTCCGAGACGGCGGCCGCGGCGCTGGCCGATTTCGATGGCATCTCCTACGCCAAGGGCGCCGCGGTGCTCAAGCAACTGGCCCAGCACCTCGGTGACGAGGTCTTCTTCGGTGGCCTGCGCCGGTACTTCGCCGAGCACAGCTACCGCAACGCCGAGTTCGCCGATCTGCTGGCCGCCTGGACCGCCGCCGGCGCCATCGACCTGGCCGACTGGGCTCAGCAGTGGCTGCAGACCAGCGGCCTGGACACCCTGGACGCCGAGGCCGCCAACGGCACGCTGACCCTGCGCCGGACAGCGCCGGATGACTCCCGGCGACCGCACAGCATCCGGATATCGGGCTATGACTCAGCCGGTCGGCGAGTGCTGGATCAGCCGGTTCGACTCACCGGCTCGCTACTCAGCCTGCCGGCCCCAGCGTCCACCCGGCTGGTGGTGGCCGACAGCATGGACGACAGCTGGGCCAAGGTGCGTTTCGGACCGACCGGCTGGGCGACGGTTGGCCAGTTGCTGCCACGAATCGAGCAGGAGCTGACCCGGGTCGTGATCTACAACGCGATCCGGGACGGGGTGCGCGACGGGGTGCTCGACCCGGCCCAGGCCCTGCAGAGCCTGCTGGAGGCCGCGGAGTCCGAACCAATCGAGCAGGTGAGCGCGCAGCTGCTGAAATTCGCGACCGGGCAGCTGGCCGGCGGCTTCGCCGCAGCAGCAGACCGGCCGGGCCGGCGGCGCCAGATCGCCGCGGTTGCCGAGCGGCTGCTGGCTCGCGCGGAGCCTGGCAGCGACGCTCAGCTCAGCGCGGCCCGGTCGCTGATCGGTGCCTGCGACGATGCCGGGCGGCTGGAGGCCTGGCTGGCCGGCTCCGAACTACCCGCTGGGCTGCGGATCGATCCGGAGCTGCGCTGGGCGCTGGTCTGCCGGCTGGCGGCGCTCGGCGACCTCGCCGGGCCAGCCATCGAGCGGGAGCTGGCGCGCGATGCCAGCACCGCCGGCGTCGTGCACGCCGCTCGGGCACGCTCGCTGCGCCCGGATCCGGCGGCCAAGGCCGAAGCCTGGCGGCTACTCGTCGAACCCAGCGGCCGGCCGGCCTCCGAGCTCTACGCCATCGCTGAGGGCTTCTTCGAGCCCACCCAGACAGAACTCACCGCCGACTACCTGCCGCGATTCTTCGATGAGATGCCCCGCACCGCGCAGCATCGCAGCGGTTGGGCGCTCGGGCAGGTGGTACTGCTCGCGTTCCCGGTGGCCGCTGGCTCGGAGTGGGCCCTGGAGTTGGCCGAGGCCGGCCTCAAGCGGGAGGATCTGGCGCCCGGGGTGCGCCGCTCGCTCACCGACGGCACCGACCTGCTGCGGCGTTCGGTCAACTCGCTGCGCCGCTTTGCCGGGGCATGAGCGCGGGGCGTCGGGCCGGCCCGCTAGGGTCGGGCCATGACCGAGATGAGCGTGCGGGGTTTGACGGTTGCCGTCCACGCCGGAGACCGCGAAGAGGCGCTGGCGTTCTATTGCGCCCTCATCGGCCGGGATCCGGACCTTGGCCCGGACCCTGATTTCTACGAATGGGAGATCTCGCCGGGTGCCTGGCTGCAGCTGGCAACCGGTCGGGTCGATATCAAGCCCTCGTCCTTCCGGTTGCGGCTGCAGGTCGACGACATCGACGCGTCGGTGGCAATCCTGGCCAAGAAGGGCTTCGAGCCCGGCGTCGTCAAGCGGCTGCCGGGCTTGGTGGCCTTCGCCAACCTCACCGACCCGTGGGGTAACCCGCTCGGCGTGTACCAGGACATGGGCGTCGTCCCCGGCCCGTAGTCCGGCGATCTCGACACCCGGCGCGACCCATCCGCCGGCCGGGATATCAAGATCGGCTGGTTTCAGCCGGCAGCGTCGCGGCCGGCCTTGAAGGCCCGCACGCAGTCCTCGACATCCTGCTCGGAATGCGCCGCCGACAGCTGTACCCGGATCCGGGCCTTGCCCTGCGGCACCACTGGGTAGCTGAACGCGATCACGAACACGCCGTGCTCGAGCATCGCGTCGGCCATCCGAGTTGCCTTGGCCGCATCGCCGATCATCACCGCAATGATCGGGTGCTCGCCGTCGAGCAGGTCGAAACCCTCCTCGGTCATCCGCCGCCGGAACAGCGCGGCGTTACGTTGCAACGTCTTTCTGGCCTCTCCGCTCTCGGCGACCAGATCCAGCGCGGCCAGCGAGCCGGCGACCACCGGCGGTGGCACGCTGTTGGAGAACAGGTAGGGCCGGGAACGCTGGCGCAGCAACGCGACGATCTCGGCATGCGAGGACACATAGCCGCCCGACGCGCCACCGAGGGCCTTGCCGAACGTTCCGGTCAGGATGTCGACCCGATCCAGCACCCCGGCCAGCTCCGGGGTGCCCTTGCCGTGCTCGCCGATGAACCCGATCGCGTGCGAATCGTCGACCATCACCAGCGCGTCATGACGCTCGGCCAGGTCACAGATCGCCGCGAGTGGCGCGAGGTAGCCGTCCATCGAGAACACCCCGTCGGTGACGATCACTCGATGCCGGGCATCGGCCGCGGCCAGCAACTGCGCCTCCAGATCGGCCATGTCGCGATTGCGGTAGCGCAGCCGGCGCGCCTTGGACAGCCGGATCCCGTCGATGATCGAGGCGTGGTT